>MPMC02076213.1_pt1 | contig 11150 bp, 5 predicted proteins | sample 1617281 | NCBI WGS metagenome assembly MPMC02 (sample SAMN05944809, study PRJNA350692) | marine metagenome | biome: marine; feature: ODZ; material: water; isolation source: 100 m water sample filtered on 30 um supor filter | place: Pacific Ocean | collected 2012-04-09 | depth 100m m | reverse complement strand
TCCCAGGCTCCGTCCTCTGAGTCTGCGAGGAATGTGTCCAACTCTTCGAGCGTCGGCGGGAGCCCGGTCAGGTCGAAGCTCGCCCTGCGCAGGAGCTTCTCCTTCGTGGCTGGCGCCTCTGGCTCAAAGCCCTCCTCGCGCATGCGAAGCCAGATGTACTCATCGATCGGTCCATTGGACCAGTCGTCCTGCGGGTGCCGCTCAAGCTCCACTTGGGTCGGCGTGACAAAGGCCCAGTGCTCCGCCCACTCCGCGCCTTGATCTATCCACCGCCCGAGGGTCTCGATCTCCGCTGGAGAGAGCGCCTCCCCGCCCTCCTCCGGTGGCATACGCTCCTCGCTGAACTCCGTGGTGACCATGGCCCAGAGCTCGCTCTCTTCACGCTCTCCAGGGACGACCGCGGGAAAGCCAGAGCGCCCCCCCTGGAAAGTCCCCGCTCGCGTGTCCAAGCGCAGCTTTGACTTGCGCGAGGTCTGATCAGGGCCGTGGCAGGCGTAGCACTTGTCCGAGAGGATCGGGCGCACATCACGCGCAAAATCGACCTCCCCGGCTCTTGACGAGCCATCGGAGAGGACCACAGCGAAGATGAAGAGCGAGAGCATGGGCGCCCATCATAGGATCTCTGACCAAGAAGGGAGGCTGGGGCATAACATCCTCTCCTCAACCGGGCTCTTGGACCGCGTGAATCAACCCCCTACGAAAGACCCTGACGATGGACTAGATGCGCACGACGCCGTCGCGCCCTTCTCCTCTACGCGACCTGGAGGTTTGCTCCGCGCATCACTCTCCTTCCTCCCCATCTTGGTTTGGGTGACTCTCGGCGCCACCCTCATCGCGATCTCCGCCCTCGCGTTGCAAGAATGGACTCGTCGCAACCTCCAGCTCCTCGTCCGAATCTGGGGACGGGTCCCGCTCTGCTTGGCCGGCGTCCGTGTGGACCTCCACGGGAAGGAGCACCTAGAAGCTCCCGGACCCAAGCTCTTCCTCTTCAACCACGTCAGCACCCTCGACCTCTTCCTCCTCGCTGCCCACGCTCCGCCGTCACCATGCGTGGCCTACAAGAGAGAGTTTCGCCGCATCCCTGGGATCGGTTGGGCCCTCATCGCGCTAGGGATGATTGAGGTTGACCGCAGCGACGCCGGGCGCGCTATCGAGAGTCTGTCACGAGCAGGCGAACGCCTGCAGGCCGAGAAGCTCACGCTCATGATGGCGCCCGAAGGCACACGCTCTCGCTTGGGCGGACTCCAGCAATTCAAGAAGGGGCCCTTCCACGTCGCGGTCGCGACACGGGCGCCCATATACCCGATCATCTGGCGCGGTATTGAGGCGCTGAACCCGATGGGCTCTTGGTTGATTCGGAGTGGTGAGATCAGAGCTGACTGTCTCCCGCCGATAGACACCAGCGAGTGGGAGACCGAGACCATCGCGGAGCACATCTCGGACACCCGCGCGGTCTTCCTGCGATACCTCCCCCCTGAGCGGATCACCGACGCGGACTCACACTCATGAACCGTCGCCCCGTAACCACCTTCGTCGGCGCCATGATCGCCATCACGGGCATCGCCGAAATGTGCGCTGCCGCGGTGGCGACTAGTTGGGGTCCTGACGCAGGGGCGCGAGCGCTCTGGATCAGCGGCGCCATCTCGATCGTCTTCGGTGGCTTCCTGTGGGTGAGCAACCGCAGGAGAAAGGACGAGCGCCCATCAGACTTCCACCGCCGAGAGGCCCTCGCCGCGGTCGGCATAGGATGGGCGGTGGCGGTCGTCTTCGGCGCCCTCCCCTTCCTCATAGACGGCGCCATCCCTGACCTCGCTGACGCGATCTTCGAGTCCGCCTCCGGATTTACCACCACCGGCGCCTCGATCCTCTCAGGTGAACGGATCGACGGGCTCAGCGACGGCCTCTCCCTGTGGCGCGCGCTCACCCAGTGGCTCGGCGGCGCGGGGATCGTCGTCGTCCTCGTCTCCGTCCTGCCCATGGGCGGCAGGAACTTCTTCCAGAGTGAGGTCGCCGGCTTCGACAGCGACGTCCGCACCACCCTCGCGCGGGAGAGCGCGCGCGAGACGATGTGGGTCTACCTAGGGCTTACCCTCACCGGTATCGGAGCGCTGTGGCTCGCGGGGATGACCCCCTTCGACGCGGTCCTCCACTCCTTCACTACCGTGGCGACAGGCGGCTTCTCCAACCACGGCGCCAGCCTCGGCCACTACGACACCTGGGCCGTCCAAGGGACCGTGATCGCGCTGATGGTCCTCGCGGGGACCGCCTTCTCCTTCTACACGCTCTGCCTGCACCGCGGCCCAAAGAGCATGTTCGCTGCGATGCTTAAGAGCACAGAGTGGCGGGTCTACATCGGCGTGATCGTCCTCTTCAGCGCGACCATCGCCTGGCTCGGCCGCCCCGACCACCCAGACATCTCGACCTCCATCCGACACTCGCTCTTCCAAGTCGCGAGCCTTGGCACGAGCACCGGCTTCGCCAGCACGGACTGGAACGGCTGGCACGAGGTCTCTCGCGCCCTCTTGCTCTTGTTGATCATGTCTGGCGCTTGCGTCGGCTCGACCTCTGGCGGCATCAAGCTCGCGCGGGTCACGATCTTGGCGAAGGCGACGGTCTCCGCGCTGCGCCGCGCCGCGAGCCCGCGCAGGGTCACAGTCGTCAAGATGGACGGCGTCAGCATCTCCGAGAGCATCGTCTCAAGCGTCATCGACTTCGCGCTGCTCTGGACCGCGACGTTGATCCTTGGGGCCCTCTTCCTGACTGCCTGCGGGATGACGATGATCGAGGCCGTCGCCGCCGCAGGCACCTGCCTCGGTAACATCGGCCCAGGCCTCGACCGCTTCGGTCCTGCGGGGTCCTTTGAGGAGCTCCATTCAGCCGGCAAGGTGTGCATGTCCGCGCTGATGCTCCTCGGCCGCCTCGAGTTCTACGCCCTGCTCGTCGCACTCGTCCCCAAGTTCTGGAAGGATTGAGCCTGCCATGCGTGTCCTCTCCATCGGCGGCGGCCCCGGGGGCCTCTACTCAGGCATCCTCCTCAAGAAGGCGTTCCCTGACGCAGAGGTCCGGATCCTCGAACGCAACCAGCCAGATGACACCTTCGGCTGGGGCGTCGTGTTCAGTGACGAGACGCTCTCTGGCTTCGAAGAGGCAGACGCCGAGAGCTTCCAGGAGATCCGGTCGAACTTCGCTTACTGGAGCGACATCGAGACCTTCTACCCAGGCGGCCGCATGCTCTCGACAGGGCACGGATTCTGCGGTCTCTCCCGCAAGAGGCTGTTGATCATCCTCCACGAGCGCTGCCGTGAGCTCGGGATCGAGATCGAGTTCGGAGTCAATGTCGATGAGCTCGACGCTTACAGCGACTACGACCTCATCATCGCCGCCGACGGCGTGAACAGCGCGATTCGAGATCGCCACGCGGACGTCTTTCAGCCCAAGCTCGACTGGCGCAAGTGCAAGTTCAGCTGGCTCGGGACGACGAAGCCGCTCGAGGCGTTCACCTTCATCTTCAAGGAGAACGAGCACGGCCTCTTCACCGTCCACGCTTACCCGTTCAACCGTGACACCTCGACCTGGATCGTGGAGTGTCGCGAAGAGACCTGGAAGGCCGCGGGGCTAGAGGACGTGACTGAGGAGGAGACCGCCGCCTACTGCAGCGAGCTCTTCGCGGAAGAGCTCGCTGGCCACGAGCTCCTGATTAATCAGTCGATGTGGAGGACCTTCCCCACCATCAGCTGCGAGCGCTGGGCGCACGGCAACATCGTCCTCTTGGGGGACTCTGCTCACACCGCGCACTTCTCGATCGGGTCTGGCACCAAGCTCGCCATGGAAGACGCCGTCGCGCTCGTCGAGGCGTTCCGCACCCACGGGGACACCGACATTCCCAAGGCCCTCGCCGCCTATCAGGAGTCTCGAAGGGTTGACGTCATCAAGCTGCAGAAGGCGGCGCAGACCAGCCTCGAGTGGTTTGAGAACGCGTCGAGGTATGTGCGCCAGACGCCCGCTCAGTTCCAGTTCAACCTGATGACGCGCTCGAAGCGCATCACTTACGAGAACCTCAAGCTCCGCGACCCCGCGCTGGTCGCCCAATCAGACGAAGAGTTCCGCGCGGCGCAGGGCGCAGCTCCCGCAAGCGATGGGCTCCCCGCCCCGCCGGCCTTCACCCCGCTCAAAGTTGGCGAGCTTGAGCTTGAGAACCGAATCGTCGTCTCCCCGATGTGCCAGTACTCCGCGAAGGATGGTCTCGTCGATGACTGGCACCTCGTCCACTACGGGAGCCGCGCCATCGGAGGCGCTGGCCTCATCCTCACGGAGATGACCAACGTCTCTGCGGAGGGGCGCATCACCCCCGGCTGCGCCGGGCTCTACACCGACGAGCACACCGCTGCTTGGAAGCGCGTCGTCGACTTCGCCCACGAGCGCTCGTCCGCCAAGGTCGGCGTCCAGTTGGCACACGCTGGCCGCAAGGGCTCTATGAGCCACGCATGGGAGGGCAACGAGGACGCGCCCCTCACCGACGGGGGCTGGCAGACGATGGGTCCGGACTCCGAGCCCTTCCGCCCTGACTGGCCGGCGCCCAAGCAGATGGACCGTGAGGACATGGACCGCGTGCGAGATGACTTCGTCGCCGCCACCCGTCGCGCTCTGGAAGCAGGCTTCGATCTCTTGGAGCTGCACATGGCGCACGGCTACTTGCTCTCGAGCTTCCTCTCCCCCCTCTCGAACTCGCGCGATGACGAGTACGGAGGCTCCCTTGAGAACCGGATGCGTTATCCCCTCGAGGTCTTCGAGGCGGTCCGCGCTGCCTGGCCTAAGGAGAGGCCCATCGCCTGCCGCATCTCTGCCTGCGACTGGCACCCGGAAGGCTTGACGGTGGATGACGCCGTGGAGATCTCCAGGGCGCTGCACGCAGCCGGCTGCGACCTCATCGACGTCTCGAGCGCGGGGAACTCCCCAGACTCCGAGCCCGTCTACGGGCGCATGTACCAGGTCCCCTTCGCCGAACGGATCAAGCACGAGACAGACGCTCTCGTGATGGCTGTAGGCGCGATCCAGGGCGCAGACCACGCGAACACGGTCCTCGGAGCAGGCCGGGCTGACCTCTGCGCCCTCGCGCGCCCACACCTCGCGGACCCCTATCTCACGCTCCACGCCGCCACGCACTACGAATACCCTGACCAACCTTGGCCCGGTCAGTACCTCACGGGGAAGCCTCTCCTCGAGCCGCGCAGGTAGTAACATTCAAGAGCCGTGAGCTCCTGCACGATTGAAGATCGCGAGAAGGTGCCCGGGAGCAAGATAGCGCGCTCCCGCGCGAGCCGTATCCGGGCGTTCGTCCTCGTGCTCGTGCACGTCGCGATCGTCGCACACGTCTGGCACTGGTACTCCACCGGCGAGACGCTGGCGCCGCTGGAGCCATCCGAAGCCATGGAGTTCTCCAAACACTCTGTGGTGAACGCGGGCCTCGTCTTCTTCATCGCCGCGGCTCTGCTCACCGCGATCTTCGGCCGCTTCTTCTGCGGTTGGGCCTGCCACATGGTCGCGCTCCAAGACGCCTGCCATTGGTTGTTGCTCAAGGTCGGCATCCGCCCGAAGCCGCTGCGCTCCCGCGCGCTCCTCTTCATCCCGAGCGTAGCCTTCGTCTACATGTTCCTCTGGCCTCTCGTCTACCGCCTTTGGATCGGTGACGACTTCTCACAGGGGAGGACGGAGTGGACGAAGACCGGCTTCTGGGACACGTTCCCGCCCTGGCCCATCGCTGTGTTGACCTTGATCATCGGTGGCTTCTTGATCGTGTATTTCCTCGGCTCCAAGGGCTTCTGCACCTACGCCTGTCCCTACGGTGCGCTCTTCGGCCTCGCGGACAAGGTGGCCCCGGGACGCATCCGCGTCACTGACGCATGCGAGGGCTGCGGGCACTGCACCGCGACCTGCACCTCGAACGTCCAGGTCGCGTTGGAGGTCCGAGATTTTGGCCAAGTGATCGACGCTGGCTGCATGAAGTGCCTCGACTGCGTCAGCGTCTGCCCCAAGGACGCCCTCTACTTCGGGTTAGGGAGGCTGGTGTGGGCGCCGCGTAAAGACCGCCCGGCCCACGCCAAGGGGGCCCCGATACCTGCGGGGAAGCTCAAGCGATGGAGGGACCTCACTGGGATCGAGGAGGTCGGCATCACGACCCTCTTCGCGGCCGCCTTCTTCACCTTCAGAGGCCTCTACAGCTCCGTCCCTTTCCTCCTCGCGCTCGCCATCGCAGGGATCCTCGCCTTCATCGGGCTCCTGTGCATTCGGCTCCTCACGCGGGAGCTCGTCCGCCTGCAATCCTCAACCTTGAAGGTCTCCGGTGCTCTCACTGGGAGCGGTCGTACCTTCCTCTGCTGCAGCGCGCTGTTGAGCGTCTTTTGGATTCACAGCGCCGTCATCCAATACCGGGAGAGACAAGCCGAGCTCTCCTTCCAAGCGACGCAGCCCTTGCGAGACGCTTGGACTCCACAGGCTGACGCCCAGCTCTCCAACGAGCGCGCCCCGCTCTTGGAGACGCTGGAATCGGACGCCGGCTTCCTCGAAGACTGGGCGCTCATCCCCAGCGCAAACAACGCGCGCCGCTTGGCGTGGGCTGCGCTCTTGCGCGGAGACGGGGATGGGTATGTGCGTGAGCTTCAGAGCGCCATAGAGCGCGAGCCCGCTCGTGTCGACTCTCGCAAGGATCTCTCTGAGTTCCTGCTCTATCAAGAGGGTGACCCCGCATCGGCTGAGGAGGTGCTGCGCGCTGGTATCGAAGAGGTCGGAGAGGACGCAGAGCTCCTGTACATGCTCGGTGTCCTCCTCGCGATGGCGAATGACCCTGAGAGCGCCCTCGCGCTCTTCGAGCGCACCCTGGATGTGGACCCACACTCCCTCCAAGCACGCGAGAACCTCGCGGGCATGCTCTGCCAGCTCGGCCGCCTTGAGGAGGGAGCAGAGCAATACGAGCTAGCGCTCGCCGTGCGTGAAGACGCAGCCACTCGCCTCATGCTCGCGAGCGCCCTCTTGGGTCTGAAACGCACGGAGGAGGCCAGGGAACAGGCCTCTCTCGCAGCCCGACTTGCGCCTTTAGACCCCAACCCCTGGGAGTTTATGGCCGAGTGCTCACGCCGCCTTGGAGACGAGCCAGAGGCCACGAGATGCCTCCAAGAGGCCAAGAAGAGACGAGAAGGGTGAGAGTTCAGGCGGCGAAATTGAGCTGTCGCCCAAGCTAAAAAAACCCCTTAAACCGCTCAAAACGGGGCTTTAGGCCCTCGTACATTCCTCTTACGGAACCCCACGAGCCTGCTCTCCATCTAGAGGGTGTAAATTAACCGCTCGCCATATGGCTCACCGGAGCCCGGAAACGGGATATATCCCGCAAAATCCAATGGCATAGGACACAATAAATGGGGCTCCCCGCCTAGCTCAATGGCTACTGGGAGAGTCTCCACCCACCCCCTGAGGGCTCGAACACGGTCTCTGGAAGACGTGAGCCTGCTCTCGCCTAGTAACCCTCTGAAGAAAGATACTCCTCATGAAGATCAAGCACCTCGCACCAAAGGCAGCGCTCGCATGCCTCCTTCTCACTGGCCTTGCCAACGCCCAAGGTCCTGACATTGTCGTACACCAGGTCGGCGTCGATGGCGGCAACCAAAACGACATCCGCTACTGGGGCACTGCCAACGGCATCCGTGCCTACAGCCTCGCGACGCAGTCCTGCAACATTGGTGACACGACCGTCATCTGGCAGTCCAACAACACGAACCACCCCGTGATCAGTCAGGAGATTTACCGTCTCAAGAACGACCGCTTCGAACAGATCGGCCAGAGCTGGCTCAAGCACGGCTTCTGCGCGGTGAGCGAGCCCGGCTGCGGTAGCTGCCAGGCCACCCCTTGCAGCTCCTTGGGTATCGGCTGCGCCGACACATATTGGTCCTCCTTGAATGACGGGCGCAGCGGTGCTCCGAAGTATGAGCAGAGCCCCGCGTCAGGACAGATCACGTACCCCTACAGCAGCCCCACAGGCACCAGTGCCATCCGTGGCCGCCTTCAGATCCACGAAGAAGACATCGACCCTGCCCAGAACGTCGGCGCCGAGTACTTCTGCTCCAGCGTCTACCTCTCTGAGCACGACCACGCGAACGGCAACGCGGCCAACAACTCCTCCTGGCGCAAGCTCAACGTCGTCTCGGCCACCAACATCGACGGTGGCGGTCCGACCATGGTCGGCCAGGTCCCGCCCTATGCTTGGCGCTCAGAGGTCCCTAGCGTCACCGTCGTCCATGTCAGGAACGACAACGAGGCCGGCAGCGGCGTCCACGGCTACTACCACGTTGGTTACAACGTCATAGACAACAGCGACGGCACGTTCACCTACCACTACGTCGTCTACAACCTCAACTCCACGCAGGGCTGTGGCGACTTCTCAGTCCCGGTCAACCCGAGCGCACAGCTGACAGACGTCTACTTCAATGACGTCGAGTACCACTCAGGTGAGCTTCAGGACAACACCGACTGGACCCACAGCGTCTCCAACGGCGAGATCACTTGGGAGGCGACCACAAGCTACTCCCAGAACCAGAACGGCAACGCCATCAACTGGGGCACGATGTACAGCTTCGGCTTCACAACGGCTGCCGCTCCGCAAGACGTGACGGCGACCTTGGGTATGTACGAGCCCGGCGTCTCGACCTCGCTGACCTGCCCCATCGAAGGCCCCGGTTCGCCCCCGGACATCTTCAACTACTGCACCAGCACCCAGAACTCCTCTGGTGGCTTCGCGCAGATCTACTCCGGTGGCTCGAACAGCGTCGCTGCCAACGACCTCATGCTTGGTGCCTCACCGGTCCCGACAAACCAGTTCGGCATCTTCTACTACGGCCCCAACGAGATCGAGACCCCGTTCGGCAACGGTATCCGCTGCGTCGGCGGAGGCGTCACTCGCTTCCCCGTGGAGCAGTCTGACAGCTTCTACAACATCACGCACAACGTGAACAACACTACTGCTCCGCACTCGAACAACCTCACTCCGGGCTCGACCTGGAAGTTCCAGTGCTGGTTCCGTGATCCGCCCGCTGGCGGCTCGACCTTCAACCTCTCGACCGGTCTCAGCGTCACCTTCCAGAACTAGTGACCTAAAGAGACCCGCTTGATCTCAGCAAGGGCGGGAGTCGGACCTCCGACTCCCGCCCTTCTTTTGTCTCCAGCGAGAGCGCGGCCTCTGCCCCTCTCACTTCCCAGAGAACCGAGCAGTTTTAAGTGTCGCGAGCGGCGTCATCTGCGACCATCCTCGACCTGAGCCGCTATGCACCTCTCCGCGCTCATCCTCTGCTGTCTTGCCCCTGTCCAGCCCCAGGACACACTCTCGCACGTCGCCACCACCCTCGGCGCCGAAGAGAGCGCGCCCGCCATTGATGGCGTCTTAGACGAGCCTCTCTGGGGCCGCATCCCCCCCCTGACCGGTCTCCGGCAAGTGCTCCCTGACACCGGCGCTGCCGCGAGCGAGCGGACGGAGGTGCGCCTCTGTTTTGGTCCTGACGAGCTCTTCGTCGGTGTCTCGTGCTTTGACTCTGAGCCCGCGCTGATACGACTGGTGAACATGGCGAGGGACGCGCGCCTGTACGCAGATGACCGCTTTGAGCTCGTCTTCGACACCTTTAACGACGACCGCAACGCCTTCTGGTTCCAGATGAGCGCCGCCGGCTCTCGCGGTGACGCCCTGATCACGAAGAACGGTTCGAGCTTCAACAAGCCCTGGAACGGGCTCTGGCAAGGCCGCACGACGGTCACTGACGAGGGCTGGTTCTCCGAGATAGCCATCCCCTACGCGACCCTGAACTTTGACCCTGAGACCTCGGACTGGGGCTTCAACATCCGCCGTTTCATCCCGCGCAAGCAGGAGGAGATCCGCTGGGCGACACCAAGCACCAGCATCTACTTCTTCTCCGTCACCCACGCGGGCTCGCTCACCGACATCCCCCCCCTGCATCAGGGGCTCGGATTGGACATCATCCCCTTCGTCACCGCGGACGGTGAACGTGACCGCACGACCTCCGAGACCGACACGAACTTCGACGCGGGCCTAGACCTCCTCTACCGCTTCTCCCCGAGCACCAAGTTGAGCGTCTCCCTGAACACCGACTTCGCAGAGACCGAGGTCGACGACCGGCGCGTCAACCTCACCCGCTTCCCGCTCTACTACCAAGAGAAGCGCGACTTCTTCTTGGAAGACTCTGGCGTGTTCTTCTTCGGGCCTTCCACTGGCCGCGGTCACGGCCGCGGCGGGGACCTCTCGCCTTTCTTCAGTCGTCGGATCGGAATCTATAACAACCGAGAGGTCCCCCTCGATGTCGCCGCGCGCTTCACCACCCAGACCGATGGTTACTCCCTCGGGCTCCTCAACGTCCGGGCGGGGTCGCTCTCCTACACCAATGACGACGGAGACCCCGTCTCCCTCGATTCACAAGACCTCTTCGTCGGGAGGCTCTCGAAGAACATCGGTGAGCAGTCCGACGCCGGCGTCCTCTGGACACACGGGAACCCAGAGGGAGGCGATGGGGTGACGCTCGGCGCAGACGTCAACTACCGCACCAACGAGTTCTTGGGTGACAAGAACCTGCGCCTCTCCGCCTATGGGCTCACAGCGGAGAACGGCGCCGCCTCAGACGAGGCCTACTACGCGAGCGCCTCCTTCCCGAACGACATCGTCGATCTCTCCCTCGCCTACACGGAGATCGGAGAGGGCTTCGACCCTGCCCTCGGCTTCGTCCCACGGGGTGGCATCAAGAAGTACTCCGGGAGCTTCGATTACAGCCCGCGTCCGCGCACAAACATTCGACAGCTCGGCGTAGGCCTCCACCCCACGGTCTACACCGACCTTGACGGCAACGTCGAGTCCCAGCGCCTCCACGCGACGCTCTTCCGCGTGGAGTGGGAGAGCGGCGACTCCTTCGACCTCGACGTGAAGGAGCAGCGTGAGGTGCTCACAGACGCCTGGTCGATCCAGGACGACGTAGAGATCCCGGTGGGTGACTACGATTACCTGCGCTGGGGCGTCGAGTACGAGACGAGCAGCAAGCGCCCCCTCTCCGTGGAGACGGGCGTCGACTTCGGCGAGTTCTATGACGGGGACCGGCTCGACTACGGGG
>MPMC02053121.1_pt1 | contig 11175 bp, 7 predicted proteins | sample 1617281 | NCBI WGS metagenome assembly MPMC02 (sample SAMN05944809, study PRJNA350692) | marine metagenome | biome: marine; feature: ODZ; material: water; isolation source: 100 m water sample filtered on 30 um supor filter | place: Pacific Ocean | collected 2012-04-09 | depth 100m m | reverse complement strand
CCGTGAGAATCTGCAGGGATGCGGTCAGGAGTTTGAGAGTGTGTCCTTGCTCCAGTTCCATGCGCTCTATCAGCGGCGCAATGCCCTCGCCCGAGCCAATCGTGCTCAAGGCTGCAAAGGCCGCCTCCCTCAGGGCAGTGTCTTGATGGGAGAGTGTGTCCAGGGCGGTCTTGAGGGCTGGCCGTCCAGCCGGTCCCAATGCGCCTGCACAGGTCAAGAGGATCAGCGTGTCCCCAGGCGACCGCGGCCGCTTGGAGAGGAGTTTAAGGACAGGTGTGGGCACGTCGCTGGCAAGAAAACGCGCCAGCCGAGCGCACTCCAAACGCAGAGTCAGGGGCAGATTCCTGTTGGATAGGGCTTCTTCAACGATCGGGTGGATGGACGCAGGGGATCGCAAGGCCGTGATCCGGTCCATGGCCACCTCCAAGAGCAGGCGGGGAGCGTTGATGCCCTCTCGCAAGCTCAGCGTCTTCTTGCGGGCCAGTCGAAGAACGTACTCGCGATGCTCGCTCTCCCTCTTGGCGAGCTCTTCATTCACTTGGCTATAGGCGGCGACCAAGACCATGCCAAGCTTGGGGTCATCGAAGTCCTTGACCGAGTTCAATGCCGCCAGGCGCTGTTCATGCTTCTGTTCAGGATTGCGGGTTGCACGAAAGGCCTTGCGGAAATCACCCAAGACATCGCTTTCGCCGCTTGGAACCAAGAGGCCCAGAGTCGCGAGAGTTATGGCCAGATACTCAGAGGGAGGAAGCACTGGATTCCTCTAACGCAATGGCCTGCACATGACCGTCCTCGGTCAAGAGCGAAAAACCTGGGGCCGTGTCAGGCGCAATCCGTCCCATATCTGCGAGCCCCAGAAGTCGCGCTGGGTTGGTGGAGGCCAACTGAGCCACATGGGTACCGTCCGTCTCCGGCACGTACTCCAAGAACCTATGCACGGCATCGGTCATCAAGATCGCTGAGCCTGCCAGGGTTCCGTTGCTATCCCGGACCTCTCCATCCGCGAGAGTCACCTGGCTGCTTCCAAGTGAGTACACCCCATCGGGCATCCCTGCCGCTGCCATGCAGTCGGTTACCAGGACCATGCGATCCTGTCCCAGGCAGCGGAAGGCGTTCTGAACCATGGTCGGATGGACGTGTATGCCATCCACGATCAAGGAGCAGGAGAGGGCGGGATCAGCCATGCAGCGTCCGGAGATGCCCGGTTCGCGGTGGTGCAGGGGCGACATCGCGTTGAAGAGGTGCGTGACCATTTGTGCCCCGGCCTCGACGCAATCCGAGAGGCGCGCATCGTCCCTTGCGTGCCCGATGGACACACACACACCCGCAGCGCGCAGCTGGGCTGTGGCCTCTATGGCACCGCCTCGAGCGGGTGCGAGGGTGAGGAGCTTCAGGTGACCTCGCGCTGCATCGATCAGCGCCTGCACGTCTTCGGTCTCGGGGTCCTGGAGGTGGTCGACTGGATGCGCACCCGGAACCTCCAGGAAGGGGCCCTCGAGGTGAATACCCAGGGGGCGAGCGCCCACTCCATCCCAAGCCTCTATCCAATCGGCAAGAGCGGCTGTCTGGCCCAGAAGGTCCTCGAGGGATGCGCTGATCAGCGTGGGCAGAAACGCCACTGCCCCCCCGGACCAGACCGTTCGGGCCACCGTGTCCAGAGCATCAGTGGTGCACTCTTCCACACCTCGACCCCCAGCACCATTCACCTGGAGATCAATCAGTCCTGGTAGGAGGCTGCCCTCAAGCTCCAGGACCCGATCGGAGTCGGCGCCTAGGGCTTGTGCGCCCACGGCGATGATGCGGTCGTCCTCCAAGAGGACGGGGCCCGCTTGCCACGAACCCGCACCTGATATCTCGTTCGCTAGCAGCAGTAGGCGTCCCATACCCATGCGAGAGTACATGGGAGCCTCTGGACTCACCAGTACCCTTGCGCAGAGGCACACGGGCGACGGACAATCAAGGGCATGGGATGGTTCTCCTCTTGGTGGCCGGCGTTCCTGTTGGCCTTGGATCTGTGCCTGCGACTTGCAGTGGTTGTGCAGATCATCATGCGTGGGCCCCGTGCATCGGATTCGTCACGGGCGTGGATTCTCATGGTGGTGTTCCTGCCCCTCGTCGGCATCCCCATTTGGCTCCTGCTTGGGGAGGCCCGTCTGGGGCGTCGGCGCCGGGAGCGGTATCGCTCCATTGCGGACCGCGTTGCCGACCAGGTTGCGCGTATGGGACCCATCCCAGAGCACCGTGCCGAAGCTGCAGAGTATGGTCCCACCATTGCTCTGGCCGAGGCTGTGGGCGGAACACCTCCACGCAGCGGGAACGAACTTGAGCTCATGGGGGATTCGATGGTGTTCATCGATCGGCTCGCGGAGGACATTGAGTCCGCGCAGAGTTCTTGCCATCTACTCTTCTACATCTTCGTGGAGGATGAAGCCGGGTGGCGCATCGGGGAGGCTCTCAAATCGGCAGCCAGTAGGGGCGTGTCTTGCCGTCTCCTGCTGGACAGCGTGGGGTCACGTCCGTTCTTGAGGTCCAGCTACGTGGCCTCTTTGAGAGAGGCGGGGGTCGAGGTCGTGGAGTCTCTGCCCGCGAACCTGGTTCGAATGGCCTTTGCGCGCGTGGATCTGCGCAACCACCGCAAGATCGCGGTGGTGGACGGATGCACGGGTTACACGGGCTCTCAGAACATCGCCGCGGCGGCCTTTGCCCTCAAGCCGGAGTTCGCGCCTTGGGTGGATTGCATGCTGCGGATCCGGGGACCTGTCGTCGGAGACCTGCAAGCGATCTTCGTGCGCGACTGGTTCTTGGAGACCGAAGAGCCGCTTGAGGGGCTCCTTGCCGAGCGTCCCGAACCTCGCCTGGGTGGTGTGCCCGTTCAGATCCTCCCCACGGGGCCAAACAACGACAACGAGGCCCTGGCTCAGTTGGCCCTGGCGTCTTTTCACGGGGCTCGAGAAGAGCTGATCCTGACGACCCCCTACTTCGTACCCGGGGAGGCTGAAGTCGTCAGCTTGTGTACTGCGGCGAAGCGCGGTGTAAGCGTGCATCTGGTCGTGCCGGCGCGGAACGACTCCCCCCTCGTGCAGGCCGTCTCACGCAGCCACTACGAAAGACTGATAGATGCCGGGGTGGAGGTGTTTGAGTATCAGGAGGGGCTCCTCCACGCCAAGACCCTGACCGTCGATCGGGACCTGGCTCTTGTGACGACGGCCAATTTCGATCGGCGCAGCTTTGACCTGAACTTCGAGGTCTCGACCCTGGTCTACGACTCCGACTTCGCCAGTCAGTTGCGGCTGTTGCAACGTGACTACGTGGTGCGTTCGTCGGCAGTGACCCTCACCCAGGTGCATGGCCGCTCTTGGTTGCGCAGGTTTGCCTACAACGCGGCTGGGATCTTCAGCCCTGTGCTGTAGGCCGGTCCCAGGCTCAGGCGTCTACCAGCTCCATCAGATGCCCCAGTACCCGCGGACCTGCCACGCGCAACCCGTTGTGTTCGAACTCATCGGTCACCCAGGGTTGCAGGCCCTTGATGGCGGCCGCAGTTTGCTGGGAGCTCTCGCAGGGCACGTACATGTCGTTGCTGTAGACCGCGGCCGCGGCGGGCACCTCATTGGCGGCAAGGACCTCCATGTCATAGAGCCGGGGCCAGTCTTCGTCCTGGGCAAGTAGCTCCGCAGCTTCGCGGAGTGGGGCCAGCGTTGGGAACTCCTCGAAGAACCAGGGGTAGATCATCTCACCCGTGAGGAAGAGTGGCTCGCGCGCGGCAGGGTCAAACTCGGGATAGTCACCGCGTAGGCGTTCTGCGGCCCAGTTGGACCGGGCTCCCTGGGTGTAGCAGGCCTCGTGCAAGATTGAGAAGATCGGGTTGGTATCGAAGTGGATGGTGTTCTCGAAATTGCGCAGGAACAAATATGAGAGTTCGGGCCCCCGAGCTCCGTCCACAAAGGCCTGCTCCACCAAGTAGTGAATAGCTTCGAATCCATCGGAGAATCCCAGGGACAGGCCAAGCGTTTGAAACTTGCGGACTGTCAGGGGTCCGCCGCTCGGCAGTTCGATGGAATTCACCGCGATGTGATCGGCGATCCGATGGATGCGCTCCACATCGTCGGGGTAGCGCTCGTAGTACTCGCGGTTCTTGCGGGCACATATGGGATAGGTCAGGCGGTAGATGTCCTCTGCCGGGCCCGCCAGCTGTGGTAATCCGCCAGTGATGAACGCTTCCCGCAATCCATGGGGGGCGGTCGAGAGGTAGTGAGTGGCACAGAACCCGCCGTAGCTCTGACCCAGGACCGACCATGGAGTGCCCTCGCCCAGTAGTTCGCGGCGCACGCACTCGCAATCCGAGACGATGCTGTCTGAACGGAAGTGCTTGAGGTAGGCCGCCTGTTCGCCGGGCGAGCCCAAGCGCGCCAAGGTCTGGAAACTGAGTGGAGAGCTGCGTCCAGTGCCTCGCTCGTCGAGCAACAAGACCCGGTAGCTCTCCAGGGCCTTTCCTATCCAGCCGGAGTTGTCGTTGGGCCTGGGTGCGCCAAACCCTGGCCCCCCCTGGAGGAATACCAGCATGGGCTTGTCTCCGTGGTCGGAGGAGCCGACGGGGGTCACTTCCCGTGCCCGTACCTCGATTTGCGCTCCCCGGGGGTGCGTGTGATCAAGCGGCACCTCAAAGCGGTGATCAACTAAACCAATCGTGGGGAGGTTGTGAGCCATGGGGCCCTTCTACCAAAAGAACCCGTATCCTGGGGACATGGTTGACGCCATTCTCATTCCCGCCCACAACGAAGAGGTTGTCATTGCGCGTACGCTCACAGGGCTCCTGAAGGGGCTGGATGAAGACGTGCGCGTGCTGGTGATCTGCAACGGGTGCTCCGATGGCACGGCTCAGGCGGCGCGCGCATTCGCCCCACGCGTTGAAGTGCTGGAGCTGCCTGAGGGCTCCAAGCCCCGAGCGATGAACCATGGGGAGGCTTGCCTGGCCCAGGAACCCGATGCGGTGGGTGCGAGAGTGTTCATGGACGCAGACGTGGAACTCTCCGGGGAGGAAATGCAGCACCTTCTGGCCACCCTTGAGCGGCCGGGTGTGCTGGCCGCTGAACCCCGGGCAAGGTACGAAACATCTCACAGCAGTTCCGGTGTGCGCGCGTTCTACAGGGTGTGGACCGGCCTGCATGGTGGTCAGCGAGGGGATCTGGGTGGTGGCGTCTGTGGTGTGTCGGCCGAAGGTCGCAAGCGCTTCGGGGAATTCCCCGACATCATCGCTGACGATGGTTACCTACGCGCCCATTTTGCGGCCGACGAAATTCTCTTCGCACCCTTGGCCTGTTCGGTGGTGTACGCCGCTCGGAACCTAGCGGATCACACGAGGGTTTTCTCGAGAATGCGTGCCGGCATCTATGAGTTGGCCGCAGAGTATCCCGAACTCTGGGCCTCCAAGCGCCGAACTACCAAATCCCTAGTCCGCAAGGCTCTTGGTCTACCTATGGCGAACTGGCCCCTCCTCCCGATCTACCTCTGGGTTCAATGGCGTACACGCATTCGAGCACGTGAACTATTCGAGGCGTCCGTTCCGATCCCGTGGGAGAGGGACACGCGCGTGCGGCGCTAGGCTCGCTCTACGCTAAGCCAGAATCTCGCGAACCACATTTCCGTGGATGTCCGTGAGTCGGAAGTCACGCCCTTTGAAGCGGTGCACCAGTCGCTCATGGTCAATCCCCAGGCAGTGCAGGATGGTGGCGTTGAGGTCGTGGATGTGAACGGGGTCTTGGATGATGTTGTAGCTGAAGTCGTCGGTAGCACCGTGGACGACTCCTCCGCGAATACCTCCCCCTGCCATCCAGTACGTAAAGCAGCGCGGGTGATGATCGCGACCGTAGTTGGTCTTGGACAAGGGGCCCTGGCAGTACACCGTTCGGCCAAACTCTGCACCCCAGACCACGATCGTGTCCTCAAGCAGGCCGCGCTGTTCCAGATCGCGGAGCAGGCCGGCGCAGGGTTGATCCACGTCCTTGCAGTTGTTGGGCATGTCCGTGGTCAGGTTGCCGTGCTGGTCCCATCCGCGGTGGTAGATCTGGATGAAACGCACGTCCCGTTCGATCATGCGCCGTGCCAGCAGCACGCTGGCCGCAAAGGTGCCAGGTTTCTTCACGTCTGGCCCGTATAGATCCAGCACGCTCTGGGATTCGCCTGAGATGTCCGTCAGCTCGGGTACCGAGGTCTGCATCCGGTAGGCCATCTCGTACTGGGCGATGCGTGCCAGGGTCTCTGGATCCCCGTGCGCATCGAACTGTTCTTGATTGAGAGCCGCCAATCCATCGAGCAGCTCCCGCCGGCTCCTGCTCGTCACACCCTTGGGATTGTTCAGGTAGAGGACCGGATCTCCGCTGGAGCGCAGGCTGACGCCCTGATGGTGGGGAGGTAGCCAACCCGAACCCCACAGACGCGAGTAGAGAGCTTGGGCCTCGCTGCGTCCTGTCCAGGTGGGAGTCATCACGACGAAGCTCGGTAGATCCTTGTTCATGCTTCCCAGGCCGTAGGAAAGCCACGCTCCGAGCCCAGGCCGTCCAGGGACTTCACTTCCGGTCTGCAGGAAGGTGATGGCTGGATCGTGATTGATCGCCTCGGTGTACACCGAGCGGATAATCGAGATCTCATCGACCATCTTGGCCATGTGCGGGAACAACTCGGAGACCCAAGCGCCGGACTGACCATGCTGCTTGAAGTCGTAGATCGAGGGGGCGATCGGAAACCGCTTCTGCCCGGAGGTCATCGTCGTGAACCGCTGTCCATCGATGACCGACGGCGGCAGGTCTTCGTCGTACATCTCCCGCAAGCGCGGCTTGTAGTCGAACGAGTCGATCTGGGAAGGAGCTCCCGCCATGATCAGATGGATCACCCGCTTGGCCTTGGGCCGGAAGTGGGGGGCGGGGAGCACGGGCCCCTCACTGCTGCCCGCAAAGAGCTTGGGCTCAAGTAGTGAGGCCAGGGCCACCGTTCCCAGCCCCTGAGAGGTGCGTCCCAGCAGTGCTCGCCGCGTGAGGCGTCGGTGCCGTTCGTTGGCGGGGTGGGGATCAGCCACGGGTAATCACCTCATCGAGATTCAAGAGCAGCAGCGAAAAATGGGTCCAGGCCGCGAGCTCTCTGGCGTCCAGGGTTGCGGGAGGAGGTGTGTTGCCCATCCCGATCAAGAGCTTCGCTTGCTCCTCCTGATCCTTGAACAGGTCGAGTTGGGACTCAATAACCTGGAGCAGGATGGCCTGCTCATTTGCCGTGGGCTCCCGTGAGGTGACCCACCGGAAACCACCGTTGGCCCGCGCGGCGACATCTCCTTCTCCTTCGGACAGGATGCGTTGAGCCAAGCGTCGAGCAGCCTCTACCATCTGCACGTCGTTGAGCAGGGCCAAGGCTTGCAGAGGGGTGTTGGTCCGTGAGCGGCGTACCGTGCAGGACTCCCGCGAAGGCGCGTCGAAGGCGACCATGTTGGGCGGGGGAGCCGTCCGCTTCCAGAACGTGTAGATACTCCGCCGGTAGAGAGCCTCGCCTTGGTCTTGGGTGTATTTGACCGTGTTGCTTCCGCTGTAGCCCACTGCCTTCCAGACACCCACGGGCTGGTAGGGCTTCACGCTCGGGCCGCCGCGGTTCTCAATCAGGGAGTCCGACAGGAACAGCGCTGTGTCCCGCAGCATCTCACCGTCCAGCCGGAAGCGTGGCCCACGGGCAAGCAGGCGGTTGTAGGGATCAACTTCCTGGGCGGCCGGGTGGACCTTGGCCGACTGCATGTAGGTGCGGGAGGTGACAAGGGTCTTCACCAGCCCCTTCACGTCCCAGCCGCTCTCAATGAAGTGCCGGGCCAACCAGTCCAGCAGCTCCGGGTGGCTTGGAAGCTCGCCTTGGATGCCAAAGTCCTCGGATGTCTTGACCAATCCGGTTCCAAAGAACTGCTGCCAGAAGCGGTTCACGGTAACGCGTGAGGTGAGCGGATTGTCTTCACGCACAATCCAGTGGGCCAGGTCCAGGCGGTTGAGTGGACCCTCCTTGTCCAAAGGTGGCAGGGCTGCGGGTACTGCCGGCTGCACCTCAGGGCCGAGCTGGTCGTACTGACCACGAATCAGGATGTGGGCAGGGCGACGTTTTGCGAGGTCCTTGCTGACCAGGGTTGTGGGCAGGGAGTTCTGCAGGGCCGTACGCTCTGCGATGACGCTATCCCGTGCTTCCCGGGACTTCAGCCAGCTCGGTGAGTGGCTGCCGCGGTAGTAGTACTTGATCGTCTTGTCATGCTCGGGCGTGCGCTCCGCAGAAGCCAGGCCAAGGACCGCGCCAACATTGGAGGGCACGTCGTCCATGGATTCATCGATCTTGCGGAATGCGAATCCAGCCGCGCCGCCATAGTTGGCAACCTTGAGCAGCAGTTCATTACGTCCCTGCTCAAGGGGCAATTCCAGCGAGTCCTGATCGAGGGCTACGCCGCGTGCGACGGGATTGTCGTGTATCAACGTACCGTTGAGCCAGATACGAATACCGTCATCGCTCCCGACTCCCACTCTCAGGGATCTTGGAGTCTGTGCATGGATCTCGCGATACAGGTAGGTGGAGCCGGGCGTATTGGCAAGCGGATGGACCTTGCCGTCCGCGTACTCTGGACGGTCCACCCAGTTCAACTGAGCCACGCCGACCGGCGCACCGAGGTTGACGCTCTCTTCAGGACCGAAATCTTCCGAGAGGCTCTTCTGCCCATTGCTCTCTCCAAATGGGCCGACGCTGTGCCAGTCTCCCAGCTTGGCAGGCACCAGGGCTGGCTCGGAGGTGATCGCCAACCGCACACGTCCCAGGTTGTGCTGAGGGAATTGGGACTCGTGCTTGAGCTTCACGCGGATTCCCGTACCGCCCTCAAAGCCGAAGGGCTCAGCCGCAATGAAGGTCGCGCTGCGGGATCCCCCGATACCCAGGCCGGCCCAACCCGAGATGGCCTCGTCCAGCGCCCCGGTTACGGGGTATTTGTCCTGTGAGAAGCTGGCCTGTGCGCTGACCAGCTCGACTTCCTGGGCCAGTTCAGGATGGCCTGCCGGAAAGGCCTCCACCTGAAAATGGGTCAGGACGAAATTCTGGTTGGGTGCGCGTCCGGGGACGCTTGCCGGAGATCCTTCTCCGACCAGGGCTTCCAAGCGCACACCCGTGATGTCTGATGTGTGGGAGTGGGCGAGGATCTCATAGGTCTCCTTGGCCGGATTAGGACCTTGGGCCAGGATGGAATCGTCTCCCTGGCGGACGAGCTCGGTGCCGTGGGCGGACGTGGCCGACTCGGGAACCAGAATCAACCAACGATCTGCAAGTCGTTGCCGCCATTCACTCTCCCAACCGGCTTGCTGCGCATCCAATTCCGGTAGCGGGGCATCCAGCTGTGCTACGTAGTCTTCGCGCTTGGCATCCAAAGCCGCCAAGTCCGCTTGTTGTGCCCGAGTCGGGACCTGGATGGATGGCTTGGGGTTGGCAATGTTCTTGTCCGAGGCATCCTCATCCAGGCTGTTGAAGAACGCGTACAGGCCGTAGTAGTCCTGCATGCTGACTGCATCGTACTTATGGTTGTGGCACTGGGCGCAGATCATGGTCAGGCCCAGGAACACGGTACCTGTGGTCTCAGTCCTGTCCTTGGCATAGAGACTCAGGTACTCGGCGGCGATCATTCCGCCTTCTGCAGAGGTCACGTTGCAGCGGTTGAAACCAGATCCGACCTGTTGCTCGATGGTGGGCTCCGGCAGGAGATCTCCCGCGAGTTGCTCGACCACAAAGTCGTCGAAGGGTTGGTTCTCGTTGAACGCATTGATGACCCAGTCACGGTAGGGCCACATGCTCCTGAAATTGTCCAGGTGAAGACCGTGGGTGTCTCCATAGCGGGCTGCGTCAAGCCAGTAGCGGCCCATGTGCTCCCCATAGCGCGGCGATTCGAGCAGGCGGTCCACGACAGTCGAATAGGCCGCTGGGCTCGGATCCTTCAGGAAGGCCTCCACCTCTTCAGGTGTGGGAGGTAGGCCGGTCAGGTCATAGGTCACGCGGCGCAGGAGTGTGACGGGGGCCGCTTCCGGTGAGGATTCAAGGTTGGACTGGGCGAGACGCGATCGGATGAATGCGTCGATGGGCCCCAACGACTCAGTCGTCGTGGGGGGAGCGACATCCGACACCGGCGCAAACGACCAGTGCTCCTCCCAGTTGGCGCCTTCCTTGATCCATTGTTCGAGTATGGCGACCTGATCGGCGTTCAACGGTCGATTGAATTCCACCGGCGGCATCAGATCCGATAAGTCACTCGTGGAAGTGCGTTCGACGAGCAGACTGTTCTCGGGCTTGCCGGAAACAATGGCATGCCCCCCTGAGGGCAGGAGGGCGAAGGCACCCTCGCGCTGATCGAATCGTAGGTCAGCTTCACGCTTGTTCTCATCGAACCCGTGGCAGGGAAAGCAGTGCTCCGAGAGGATGGGGCGCACATCCGTCTTGAAGCTCAATGCCCCATCTCCGAGGGGGCCGCCGTCGGCAGTTGAAGCAGGGCAGAGGGCCAGGGTAATACCGGCGCCGCCGAGGGTGAGGAGCAGAGCGTGGACCATTGTCCTATCATGGTAGGCCCGAGCCTCCCGATTAGGGAGTGATTCCCTTTCGAGCACCCCCAAGACCATGCCTCCCTGGACCGAACTCAATCGCGATCTGGTGGACATGGTCGTTCTCGTCTCGCTGGTGATCTCCACTCTGGGGCTGATAGCGGTTCCTCGGGCCATAGTATGTATCCCAGCGGACTACTTCCTCGGACCCCACCCTCCCACCCTCCCCTGGGCCAGCGCCCACCCGGTCATGCGGGTTTTGCTGACCCTGACCAAGAACGTCCTGGGGGTACTCCTCGTCCTGGCGGGGCTCGCCATGTTGGTACTGCCCGGGCAGGGGCTCCTGGCCATCCTGGTTGGTGCAATGCTCGTGGATTTTCCCGGAAAGCGGCCCGCAGAACTGGCCCTGATACGGAAGAAACGGGTACGTGCGGTCCTGAATTGGGTTCGCCACCGCGCCGGGAGGGACCCCCTGCTGGTTGAAGAGGTCCCCGGACCGGATAAGCAGGATCCAACACCATGAGCCCCACCCCTCGAACTCCACGCCCGACCACCTGGTTAGGGCGGCGCTGGGAGGCCATGGGGGCCTTTCTGTCGG
>MPMC02042661.1_pt1 | contig 11198 bp, 12 predicted proteins | sample 1617281 | NCBI WGS metagenome assembly MPMC02 (sample SAMN05944809, study PRJNA350692) | marine metagenome | biome: marine; feature: ODZ; material: water; isolation source: 100 m water sample filtered on 30 um supor filter | place: Pacific Ocean | collected 2012-04-09 | depth 100m m | reverse complement strand
CGATATCAACACATCATTTAACAATAACTGTAATAACACCTGCACTAACACCAATATCACTGAAACAACATTTACTAATAAAATATACCCTAACCCAGCCAATGACTACACCCAAATTGAAATAAGCCACTACCCAGCACCTCTTTGCTTATTGGACATGAATGGTAAAATCGTTTATGAAGATGTTATACAACAAAGCTCCTATCAACTCAATGTGTCAACTTTTGAGAAAGGGATCTACTTAATAAGAATTGGAAATGAATGCAATAAACTAGTCATTAAATAAACAAAAATGTGATTTTTAGACGACTTTTATCACTTTATGAGCCTATTTTGGTTGTTTTTGCGTGTTTTTAATGGTTTTTCATTAAAAAATAAAAGTAAGTTTAAGAAAACTATTAAACATCAATTTTAACATTTCTATTTTTTGCTATTTTTTGCCAAAAAAAAATAGACTTTTGCGTATTTTTGATTGCTTTTACGCTTTTTTTAATAAAAAAGGGTGTTTTTTAAGTAATTCTAAAAAGTACTTTTCTTATTCCATAGATCTGAATTAAAATGGAGCATATAAAAGTTAACACAATCGTTTTCTGAGCTACTACTTGCAAAATAAGATCGCTTTCAGAGTAATGCCTATTTGGGCCTATTTCAGGACCTAAAAAGATAATACATAAATAAGTGGCTAAAAACACGCAGAACAACACATAACCGAACGCATAACCATTGTGTAATTTATTTGAACGGTAAACCGCCAATGCATGTAAAGAGCAAACAACAAGTAAAACTGAAAATGCTCCATGCGCAAAAAACACATGCCATCCAAAATGAAGATCGTGTGGGACCAATCCCACTCCAGCATAAAAAACACCAGCTATCATTCCAAAGGGTTTTACATACCTAGCTAACTTTATAGATCGCTCATCATCTTTTATAAAAACAAAAAACCTTTTAAAAAAGAAATAGAACATCAATACTGAAAGACCAATAATCACTAAAGAAGAATTAAACAATAACATTGAAGGCGTATTATCTAATCGCTCAATAGCCGTATTTACATTATCTGTATTGGTTTGCATAGAACCCAATCCACTTAAAAAATTATGAGTAAAAGAATAATGGTCTGATTGATAATCAATCACCTCTTTTGTACAGCCAGGATATAAGTAGGCTGCTATAAAATTAAAAACAAAAAATATGGTGATGGCCACTACCGGAAAAGTCACTAAGTATCTTTTTAACTGTAAGCTCATAGGTTTGATATTTTTAGTTAAATTAACAAATAGAGAAATTCAAACTTAAAAGAAATGGCTAAATTCACAAAAAACACTAGCTAATGAGAACTCTAATCACTTTAATATTTATCAGCACAGCTATAATAATAAATGGACAGCAGGCTAATAAAGAAAATTTAAAAGGATGCTGGGAGGTGATCCAAATCGACAATAAAGTATTCAATGGCGGTGTAATTACCTATTTTGATTTTACAGAAGATCAACAACTATATGCAATGAGTAAAAACAATAAAGACCATGGTGTATTAAAGAATAAAACGTTAATTGGAAATTACAAAATTGATAAAGGTTTGCTATTTATAAAAAGCACTAACACGGACAACAAACCCATATCCTATAGGATCTACTTTAAAGAAAACGAACAAAACCAGCAGCAATTAGTTATGGAGGAAATAGAAGAAAATACGCAAAGAATTCTTCAAACATCCTATTTAATAAAATGGAAAAGACAATAAAACCGCATTTAATACGTCATCTAATAAAACCAAAATTTAATTTGCAAAAAATTATTCTTATATCCCTTGTCTTTCTTTTCTCATCCTGTATAAACAACAATGACAATGAAACGAACACCAATGATCAACCTGGTGGAAAATTTGGTCATAAACATTTTCCTTTAGATCATGATCTTATAATATGGGAAAATTCAATAGATACTATCCTTTCGTTAGATTCAATCCAGATAGTAGCCGACATAACCATACCTGAGAATTACCATGACATGATACTACTCTGTCATCAAGCTAACTCTAGTAGAGGTGAATACATTGAAACTGCAAAGATTCTAGCTCAAGAAGGATTTGCCTCAATTGCTATTGACCTAAGAAGTGGTGATAAAAAAAATGGAGTTGTCAACCATACTACCATTGCAGCAAAAAACAAAAATTTCAATACTGATTACATTAATGCTATTCCTGACATTGAAGCAGGGATTAATTTTGCTTATCAGCTAAATGACGATAATCCTATTATTTGCCTAGGTAGCTCTTATTCTGCTTCTCTTATCTTATTAATGGCTAAGAACAACGAAAAGATCAAAGCACTTGCTTGTTTTAGCCCTGGTGAGTACTTAAAAGATGTTTCCATTCATGATTCAATTATTGGATTAAGCAAACCTATATTTATAACCTGTGCTAATCATGAAATAGAGCAAACAAAAAATTTAATAGACAGCATTCCTATCGAAAATTCTCTTTTCCTCCAACCTGAAACAGATGGTATGCATGGTTCATCTGCATTATGGGAAACCAATCCAGATAACAACATATATTGGACTGAATTAAAAAAATGGCTGCTTACACTTAACCCCTAAGCTTAGGATTATTAATATGTCTTTTTTGATCCCTTTTTGTTTTTTTAATCAGACTTTCTTCCAATGCTTTCTCCATGTCAACTCCAGTCTGATTGGCTAGACACAACAACACGAACATAACATCTGCTAGCTCTTCACTTAGGTCCTTATTCTTATCAGATTCTTTCTCGCTCTGTTCTCCATATCTTCTACTTATAATTCTAGCTACCTCCCCTACCTCTTCAGTTAAAATAGCCATATTGGTAAGCTCATTAAAGTAACGAACCCCATATTCATTAACCCATTTGTCTACTTTTTGTTGCGCTTGCTCAATTGTCATTATTCTTTGTTTTTTGAATCCATAATTATTGTAACCGGTCCATCGTTGGTAATATCTACCTGCATCATAGCTCCAAAAATACCTGTAGCTACTTTCACTTTATATGCTTTCCTTAAATGCTCTATGAAATAATTATATAATATTTCTCCTTTTACAGGATCAGCTGCTTTAACATATGAAGGACGATTCCCTTTTTTTGTAGACGCATATAATGTAAACTGGCTTATCATTAGTATTTCTGCTGAAACATCAAAAAGAGATAAGTTCATTTTTCCTGCTTCATCATTAAAAACACGAAGATTTACAAGCTTTTTAGCCAGCCATTGCACATCCTCTTTATCATCATCATGAGCAACCCCTAAAAAAACCAAAAGACCTTTACTTATTTTTCCAACTACAGCGCCTTTCACCTTTACACTAGAACAACCTACCCTTTGAATGACTACTCTCATGAAAATTAATAATTTACTGTCCTATAATTTTCCTCACCATCTCCATGATACATTGACAAGTAGCTCAAATATCTAAACTTTGGTATTTCAGATGAGCTTACTGCCTCAATCACAGCACAACCTGGCTCATTAACATGTTTACAATTATGAAACTTACAATCCTTTAATAAAGAGAACATCTCAGGAAAAAAATTGGAGAGCTCTTCTTTTTCAAGATCAATTAATCCAAAACCTTTTATACCTGGTGAATCAATGATCCTGCTTCCATCTTTTAAATCATACATTTCAGCAAAAGTGGTGGTATGTCTACCTTTTAAATGAGATTCAGAGATCTCTCCAACTTTGAGATCTAGCTCATTATCTAAGGTATTGATCAATGTTGATTTTCCTGACCCACTATGTCCAGAAAAAAGAGAAATCTTTCCCTTTAGTCTTTCTTTTAACTCATCAACTCCATCCTTACCCAAAGCACTTGTCTTCAAGCAGGTGCACCCAGCATTTTCATATGCAAGGATCAAAGCGTCAAGATTATTAAAATCCTTTTCAGTATAAAGATCTATTTTATTGAAAACAATTAAAAGAGGTATATCATAAGCCTGAGCAGTAACAGTAAACCTATCGATAAAGCCTGTTGAAGTAACAGGATTAACAAGCGTAGTAATAAGAACACACTGATCTAAATTAGCTGCTATTATATGAGCCTCCTTTGAAAGGTTTACAGATTTTCTTATCATATAATTTTTCCTAGGCTCAATCTGATGAATAACACCTTTATTTTCACCCTCAAGGTCAACCATTACCACATCTCCAACTGCAATAGGATTGGTGGTCCTTATACCTTTAGTTCGAAACTTCCCTTTGATCCTTGCTTCAATAAAGCCAACACCTTTCAACTTAACTGTATACCAGCTTCCTGTAGATCTATAAACAACGCCCTCTTTTAAATTCATTATACAAAGGTAAAAACAGTTTACTTTTAATCATTATAACAGCTAAAGTTAAAATATTCCAAACAGAAAGTTATTTTCGTATAAATTTGCGAAAACACAAGCATTGATTCAATATGTCACTTTCAGTAAAAAACATTACAAAGCAATATAAACAACAAAAAGCACTGGATGATATTTCATTTGAGCTAAAAAGTGGTGAGATCGTTGGTTTTTTAGGACCTAATGGAGCTGGAAAAACTACTACCATGAAGATCATCACTTGCTTTATCCCCCCAACTAAAGGAACTGTATCTGTATGCGGTCTGGACGTTCTAAAGACCACCTAAAAGTGAAGAAAAAAGTGGGTTATTTACCTGAAAACAACCCATTGTATTACGACATGTACGTTAAAGAATTTTTAAGCTTTATTGCTTCATTGCATAAAATAAAAAATAAAAAAGATCGAATTAATGAAATGATTAAGATGGTGGGTCTTGAAAAAGAACAGCATAAGAAAATTGGAACTTTATCTAAGGGATATAAACAAAGAGTTGGCCTTGCTCAAGCAATGATCCATGATCCTGAGATCTTAATTCTTGATGAACCCACCAGTGGATTAGACCCCAATCAGATAATAGAAATCAGAGATCTTATCAGGGATTTTGGAAAAGACAAAACAGTTCTCTTATCTACTCATATTATGCAGGAAGTTGAATCCATGTGTGATCGTGTTATTATTATTAACGAAGGAAAGATCGTTGCTGATGACTCTGTAGAATCAATAAAGAAGGGGAATGATCAGTCTAAAATGGAAGATATATTTAAAGAATTAACAGCAAAAAGCATTAAAAAAGTTCCCATTTCAGAAGATAAAGCAAGTATTGGGCATCAAATTCTTGCATTTCTTATTCCCATAGCTGGAGTAATCATGTATTTTAATAATCTTAAAGAATTTCCTAATAAGTCTAAACGTTATTGGAAACTTGCTGCTATTTCAATAACAATAGGGGTTATACTAACGCTTTTTAGAATATGTTCTGACATTAATAACTCTTGATTAGTTAATAATTTTATTTTTCTTATTGCAACATTAATGTCTATAAAAATTATTTTTTTAATTTTGCATCCGATTTAGTGGAGTGATTTGATTGCTTGCAACCACAAAAAAAAAGCTAAAATTAGTTTTCTTGCACTCATTCTACCCTTCACTTTTAAAATTTAAATTATGTCATATTTATTTACATCAGAGTCTGTGTCTGAAGGTCATCCAGATAAAGTTGCTGACCAGATCTCAGACGCATTAATTGATAATTTTCTTGCATTTGACCCTGAATCAAAAGTTGCCTGTGAAACATTGGTTACTACTGGTCAGGTAATACTTGCCGGTGAAGTGAAGTCTAAAACTTATTTAGATGTTCAAAAAATTGCAAGAAATGTAATCAATAAAATTGGTTATACTAAAAGTGAATACATGTTCGATGGCAATTCATGTGGAGTGTTTTCTGCAATTCATGAACAATCACCAGATATTAACCAAGGTGTTGAAAGAGCTGCAAAAGAAGAACAAGGAGCTGGTGACCAAGGAATGATGTTTGGCTACGCTACCAATGAAACTGAGAGCTACATGCCTCTTCCTTTAGAAATATCTCATCTTTTACTAAAAGAACTTGCTAAGCTTAGAAGAGAAAATTCTGAGATTAATTATTTACGTCCAGATTCAAAATCTCAGGTTACCATTGAATATTCAGATGACAATAAACCCATTAGAATAGATGCTATTGTAGTTTCTACTCAGCATGACGAATTTGATTCCGAATCAAACATGCTAAACAAGATTAAAGAAGACGTAATCAATATTCTTATTCCTAGAGTTAAAAATCAATTACCTGAGCATATTCAGGCACTTTTTAATAATGAAATCACCTATCATATAAATCCAACAGGAGTATTCATAATCGGTGGCCCACATGGAGATACAGGCCTTACTGGTCGTAAAATAATTGTAGATACTTATGGTGGCAAAGGCGCTCATGGAGGTGGAGCATTTTCAGGAAAAGATCCAAGCAAAGTAGATCGATCTGCAGCTTACGCTACCCGACACATTGCTAAAAACATTGTAGCCGCTGGATTATGTGATGAAGTATTGGTGCAAGTAGCATATGCCATTGGCGTTGCTAAGCCTATGGGGCTTTATATAGATACTTATGGAACTTCAAAAGTAGACTTGTCTGATGGGGAGATTGCTAGAGAATTAGAAAAAATATTTGATATGCGCCCTTATGCTATTGAAACAAGATTCAATCTTCGTTCTCCTATTTATTCTGAAACCGCTGCCTATGGTCACATGGGTAGGAAATGTGAGGTTGTAGAAAAAGAATTCACAAATGTATCAGGAGAGGTAAAGAAAATAAAGGTCAAGCTTTTTCCATGGGAAGATCTTAATTATGTAGAAAAGGTAAAGGATGTATTTAAGCTAGAAGCAGTAGTAGCTAGCTAAACCCTCTTCAATCAAATCATTTAAGGCCGGCCTTTTTTATTTCTTTCTAAAAAATATTCTGATTGGAACTCCAGTCAAATCAAAAGACTCACGCAATTTATTCTCTAAATATCTTTTATAAGGATCTTTTATATACTGAGGTAAATTACAGAAAAAAGCAAAAGAAGGCGAGTGAGTAGGTAGCTGTGTAACAAACTTAATCTTAATATATTTTCCTTTATGAGAAGGTGGTGGGTTTCGTTGTATTATGTCTTGCATTACATCATTAAGCTTAGAAGTTGTGATCTTTTGTGTCCTATTCTTAAAAACGACCATAGCCGCTTCCAGTGCCTTATGAATTCTTTGCTTATTCAAAGCTGAAATAAAGATGATAGGCAAATCAGTAAAAGGTGCCATCCTTTCTTTAACCTCTTGCTCATAATTTTTTGTTGAATTTGTTTCCTTATCAATCGTATCCCACTTATTCACCAACAAAACCACTCCTTTTTTATTTCTTTCAATGACTGAAAAAATACTCATGTCTTGATTCTGAATACCGTCACTGGCATCGATCATAAAAAGACAAACATCACAGTCCTCTATGGTTCTAATAGCCCGCATCACAGAATAAAATTCAATATCCTCGTGCACCTTACTTTTTTTACGGATACCTGCTGTATCTACAAGAGTCATATCAAATCCAAAAGCATTATATCGAGTATCTATTGAATCTCTGGTGGTACCTGAAATATCGGTGACTATGTTCCTTTCTAAACCCAATAGCGCATTGGTTAATGAGGACTTACCTACATTGGGTTTCCCTACAATAGCTATTCTTGGTAATTCTGAATCAGACTGATTTTCATCATCTTTAAATTTAGTAACCAATGTATCCAGTAATTCACCTGTTCCCGACCCATTGATGGCACTAATACCATATACCTCTTCTAATCCAAAATTATAAAATTCAAAAACATCATTCTGTCTTTCATTATTATCCACTTTGTTAGAAACAACCAGTACAGGTGTATCTGTTTTTCTTAACAATCCTGCTACCGCCTGATCAAGGTCTGTAACACCTGTTTCTACATCTACAACAAAAAGGATCACATTGGCTTCATCAATAGCGATCTCCACCTGTTTTCTGATCTCACCCTCAAAAATATCATCCGACCCCGATACATATCCACCTGTATCAATTACAGAGAACTCTCTCCCGTTCCACTCAGACTTACCATAATGCCTATCTCTAGTCACTCCACTTGTTTCTTGTACAATGGCTTTTCTTGAACCGATCAATCGATTAAAAAGCGTTGACTTACCCACATTGGGTCTTCCTACTATAGCTACAATGTTTCCCATTGATTTTTTTTTGCAAAAGTAATCGATATTTTATTACTTTTTGAGATTAATTACACCTCCCTGAACTGCCATTTTTTTCCTTTATCATCCTCTATTTTAATTCCTGAAAGGGTAAATTTTGACGCACATTTATTATTGGATATCGCAAGTTTCTGATTAGAGCTCAACTGATTCCCATTAGCCTTTACCACAACAAGTCCTTTATCACATTTAATATATAAGCTAAATTCCGTTATTATTCCATAGTTAATTTTCAACTCACTAGTATCCACAATTGAAATTTCATTGATTGATTCTGGTGACAATCTTTTATTGCCAACAAAAGAACCATCTACAAATACAACAGGATAAGGAACAGAATAAGTTCTCATTCTTTTATTTTCAAGTTCTCTAACATTACCATTTTTTTCAATCACAGATACCTGAACGGTAATTATTTTTGCTAAAATTCTATTTAAAGTATAAATGTCATCTTCTTTTGTTGAAGCCAACTCTCCTCCGGAACAGCTTACTTTCATCTTATCAGTTCTATAACCAGGAACCGTTATTTTAACTTTATTATCAAATCCCCTGTAAAGTTTTTGATACTCTACAATACTGACCTTTGCCTGATCTAATGATGACTCTTGAGATGAAATTTCCTTTATAGAAAAATTCATACTTAAAACAACTAACCATATTTTAAAAAAGCATCTCATTTATTTTGTTTTAACTCTTTTTCAAAACTTAACCAGAAAAATCTACCTACTATGGCGACAATGTTTCCCAAAATTTTACCTTGCTACTTAATTAATTATTTTGTTAATTTCAACACAACCCCAGATTCAAGGGATTGTACACCAGCAGGACCCTTAACCTTAATATTTGTAAAAGTCAATGATCCATTTGGCGGTATTCTTTTCATCAATCCTTTCATGTCTTTAGTTAACACTCTAGACTTTGAAGTTAATGTAATAGGGTTACCATTTGACATACCTAGCATAGAGAATTGAACAACCTCATAAGGTACATCTAAAGGACTTTCTCCTAAATTAGCTGTAAGTATTGGTATTTGTAAAGCATCAAGTTTTGACATTTTACCACCTGCTTTACCACCAAAATAAGCAGTAGGAGGTGGTAAATTAAATATTCTAAACCTCTCTTTAGCTAATTCTACTTTTTTTCCATTGTCATCTACAGCTGAAACAGTGATAAAAGCTTCTTTACCTCTAGTTACAGTTGCTGTATAATTACCATCCTTATCCGCAGAAGATGAAATACTACAACCAGAACAGCTAACAGTTACTTTTTCAGAAGAATATCCTGCAGCTGCAATTTTAATTTTATTTTTCCAACCTTTATATAACACTTGAAGGTCTGCTGCAGAAACAGCTGCACTAGGAGAACCAACACTGTAGTGGAAATCCCAAGGCTTCCATTTTTCAACACCTTTTTCTTTAACAGCTATCTCTCCAGTAATAAAATGATCACCTGGTGCAGAACCTTGAAAAGTTATTTTACTGCTAGCTTTTCCATTATAGGTAGTCATTAGTTCAGGATCTCTTTGAGTTACAGGCAATTTAATTTGAGCTGTATCATCAACCCAATACCTTAATTTCATATCCTCAGTAGAATCATAAGCAGCCATCATTACCTTTAATCCAATAGAATCTCCCTGATTTATGTAACTACTAGATGCAAATGCTAAAGGCTCAATTTTATTAAAACTAAAATTAGGAGCTTTAACTCTACCTAAAATCGTCTGTGAAGCTAATGTTTCAACACCAACAATATCTGACCTTAATGAAGTAAACACCGCAGTAGCTGCAACAATTGGAGCATGATCAAACTGAGCTGCAATCCAAGGATACTCTTCTCCATGATTCATAACAGCTTCAGGAATGGTTAACCTTACAATAATATCACGTAGGACTTCTTTATCTGCTGTATTTACATGTTGAGATTCAATATATTTCTCTACATCCTCTCTAAATGTCTTACGATCTTCATCAGAAGATAAAAATTTTGGGCTGGGGATACCTGAAACATCAAAATCATATTTCTTAACTTTTGCAGGATCTTCATTGTCAACAGTATAATTAGCAATAGCTGTACAAAGCTTATTTCTATAACTTAGTAGACCATCAACTATAGCCTTTCCAGCTTCAGCAATGTTATTATGATCGCTACCTACAAAAAGTCTAGTTGGTGTATCATAATCATCTTTTTTAGTAAAATGATTAAGATCGTGTAAATGCATATAACCACGTTCATCTGCTGGACTTTTCATTACTATTTTTTCACCTTCATCTCCAGTCATGCCATCAAGACTAGCTTCTCCAACAGATTCAACTAATAAATTATAATTTGCTTCAATCAACTGATTCCACATATTCTTAGTTAATGAATTAATTGTATCCATAGTTACTTTATGCATCTTAGCATTAGCAATAGCGGCAGGATCTGCCTTTACTGTTACAAGTGCAGCAATTTTATTTTCAAGTTCATCAGTCATTCCTGCATTATAAACAAGTACTGGTTCTACACTAGCCTCCATTTTACTATTTAAAGTAATAAAGGCCTGTATAATTGACTTAGATACATTCATTGCTAACAATGCTAACAATACTAAATACATCATACCGATCATTTTCTGCCTTGGTGTTTCCTTACCACCTCCCATAATTTTTAAATTTAATTAGTTAATAATATTTTGATCAATACAACTTAATTTATCTATTTACATTCATTGCTGAAAGCATATTACCATAAACAGTATTCAATGAAGCTAAGTTGGTACTTAACTCAGACATAGTATCTTTATATTTCTTCGTATCATCCAATGAAGAATGCAGATTTGACATCAATTCACTAATACCAGAATACATTTGTTCTGTTACCTGTAGATGTTCAGAAGCACCTTTCAATTGCATTTCATATACATTGTTTAATGCTGATAGATTACCTGAAACTTTTTCCAATTGTCCTCCAAAAATGCTCCAAAATCGACCACAAATCCATGAAAATACTGTTAAAAATACGACAGAAAATCAAGTATATTTTTATATCGGCTAGGG
>MPMC02107530.1_pt1 | contig 11221 bp, 9 predicted proteins | sample 1617281 | NCBI WGS metagenome assembly MPMC02 (sample SAMN05944809, study PRJNA350692) | marine metagenome | biome: marine; feature: ODZ; material: water; isolation source: 100 m water sample filtered on 30 um supor filter | place: Pacific Ocean | collected 2012-04-09 | depth 100m m | reverse complement strand
CAACCTCTCTTCGAAGACGGGGTTTTCCACTTGCTGCTCCCCGGCGACCCGCAATTCGACCCGCCGGGCGAAGCCGAAAACCGCGTCACCTTGCGTGACGGTCACTGGCACACCGTAGGCCGAGGCGCTTGACCGGTCCCGAGTCCATCGAGTCGCTCCGCCGCCTCGGCCTCCAACGGCGCGAAGCCAATCTTCCCCAGCTTTTATCGGCCCTCGAACACCCGGACGCCTCGCACCGAGCGCTGGCTGCGCGCGCCATTAGTTGGCTACGCCTGCCCCGTTTAGGCCATCACTTGTACCCCTTCGTCGAGGACGCTGATCAAGACGTGAGATCGGCGATCGCGGCGGGCTTCGCCATCCTCGGGGATCGGAGCGCCGGTCCCCCGCTCCTCCACGCCTTGACCTCCGACCCCTCGCCCACCGTGCGCAGCGCTGCCGCGCGTTCCTTGGGTTGGCTGAGACTCGAGACGGGCGCCCCCGCCCTCATGGCGGGCCTCACCACCGATGAGGACGCCGACACACGCGCCGAGTCGGCCCGGGCCCTGGGGCGCCTCCGGTGGCTCCAGGCGATGGACGCGCTGCTTTCAGCCCTGTCGGACTCCAGCCCTCGCGTTCGACAATCGGCAGTCTCGGCCCTGGGCGCCATCTTCGGCCGGCCCGGCGATGAAGAGGCCGCAGACGAAACCGTGCTGACCACGCTGCGCGGCCGGCTCACAGATCCCGACGCCGAGACTCGTGCGCTCACCTTGCGGGCGCTCACCGCCTGCGGCGCCCCCGACGGATTCGAGCGCTGCTTGGGGGGGTTGACGGATCCGAACCCGGGTGTTCGCGTCACGGCAGCGGTCTCTCTTCGCCACCTGGGCGAGACCGCGGCGCTGCCGTATCTACAGACACGCGCCGACGACCCTCACCGGGAAGCCGAAGAGCAGATCCGACGGACAATCCTGGTTCTCGAAGGTCTACGGTCGCCCGTCGATGACGAAGATGGAGGCAATTGATCCGCACCCCGGCATTTTTTCAGGCCGGCAATACGGAACGGTAACCATTTGATACTAATAGCGAAAAGTCGACACTTCCGACCTCCGGCGGGGCCGATACGTTCACCGGCACCAACGCCCACCGGATCCATTCGCTATAGTTGCTCTCAACGGTCGCCTTTGGGCGCTGATTGATTGAATTTCAAGGGGAGCGACAGCGATGCTCGCGCAGCAAATGGGGATGATTCATCAAGCGGAGTGGCTCGCGAAGGGCTACATCCAGGGACAGCGAGATTTGCTGCTCCGTCAGCTCGAACATCGCTTTGAGTCCAACGTCTCCCAGACGATGCGCGCCCGGATCGCCATGGCGACGCCCGAGTCCATCGAGCAGTGGAGCCAGAACCTCCTCACGGCCTCCGACGCACGAAGCGTATTCGAGTGAGCCGCCGGCCCTTTCGGGCCGTTTTCATCAGTCATTGAGAATGAGTGTCTTCGTCCCGATACGGGATGCGCGGGAGCGGTGCGGCCGTAGGCCGCCGCCGCCTCAGAGGGTGTTTCTCTTGCGCTGAATTCGATCGTATTCGTGGAGGAAGAAGGAAGCTCGGCTGAAGAGCTTGCGCATCCCTGGATGGAACAGGCGCCCCATGGTCTCTTGCTCAGAGCCCCAGACGTTCCAGATGCCCTCCCGCGGGTGAAGCTTGTGCTCCCGACTAGGGGGTGCGGGCGGGATTACGGACCAGTCGCTAACCTCTCCTAAGAAGAAGACGACGGTCTTCTGAATCTCCTGGCCGCGGCGGCGGAACTTGTACTCCACCTTGTCCCGAAAGTCCGGCAGGAGCGTCACAGCGGTGATGCCGGTCTCCTCCATCAGCTCTCGTCGAGCTGTCTCCGGCTCCTCTTCCCCAAGCTCCATGCTGCCTTTGGGAAACTCCCAGGCGGCGTCGGGATTCCGCACCATGCCGCTGTGTAACAGAAGGTATTCGACGCCCTCGGCGCCCCGTCGAAAAGGGATAGTTCCGCTCGATTTCTCGTAGAGCACGGCTGTCTTTCGGTTGGCCCAATTGATTCACGTTAACAGCACGGTCCCCATGCTGGCAACACGCGCCAACGAAGGAGGTGGAGGCCACCATCGCCGGGGTCAGAGCGCGATTGGTGCTCCGATGACGTAGCGCCTAGGAGCGAGCACGGGGCCGCCATCCGGCGCGACCTGCGCTGCCGGCATAGAGACGGTCTATCTGCAGGCTGAAGCGCTCAATAACGTGGCGGCGCCGCACCTTGAGGGACGGCGTGAGCAGACCGTTGGCTTGGGTAAAGGGGACGTCGAGCATATGAAAGCTCCGAACGCTCTCATGCCGCTCCAACTGTCCGTTGACGCGCCCGATCTCCCGACGCAGCTTGTGACGGACCTTGGGGTGGCCGATCAGCTCGCTGAGAGAGTCCGCCGTAATCCCCTTGTCTCGCGCCCACGCCATCATCGCGTCCTCGGCGGGGACCACCAGGGCCACACAATAGGGTCTCCGATCACCAACGACACAGGCCTGGGCCAAAAAGGGACTGGAGCACAGGAGGCGTTCGACGAACTGAGGCGCTACGTATTTGCCTCCCGAGCTCTTGAAGAGGTCCTTCTTTCGATCGGTGATTCGAAGATAGCCATCCCGCTCCAGGTGACCGATGTCCCCCGTAGAGAGCCAACCGTCCTTGTCGAGGACCGCGGCCGTCTCTTCGTCCAGTCGCCAATAGCCCTTCATGACGCTCGGCGCCTTGACCAGAATCTCACCGTCCGAGGCGATCCGCAGTCGTACATTGTCGAGGACCCCCCCGACAGTGCCGAAACGATAACGTTCGGGCCGATTCACGCTGACCACACAGGAGGCTTCGCTGAGCCCATAGCCTTCGAGAATCAAGATCCCTGCGGCCAAGAAGAACTCTGCGATCTCGGGAGACAGCGCCGCCCCGCCGCTGACGAGGAACCGAATTCGACCCCCCAAGCGCTCCGTCAACGGCGCGAAAACTTGGTCATGGGCCAGCTTGTATCGCACGGCCAAGAGGGGGCCGGGGGTCCGCCCCTCTTGCCGCAGGCGACTGATCTTGAGGCCCGTGGCGATGGCGCGGTCCAACAAGAACCGTTTGGCCGGGTGCGCTTGGGCGCGACGAGCGAAGAAGCCGGCGTAGATCTTCTCGTAGATCCGAGGCACCCCGGTGAGCACCGTGGGCCGAACCTCTTCGATGTTCTGGATGAGGCGGCTGACGCTCTCGGCGTAGTAGATGGCGGCCCCGCCGAACAGCGAGGGCAGATAGTAACCGGCCATCCGCTCGAAGCTGTGACTCAGGGGCAGAAAAGAGAGGAGCACATCGTCGGAGCGAATCGGGATCGCGCGGGCGACGGCCTCGCAATTCGCGATCATATTACCGTGGGTGATCACCACCCCCTTGGGCACGCCGGTGGTGCCGGAGGTGTAGATCAAGGTCAAGAGGTCATCGGGCGCGATGCACTCTATTCGCTCGTGCACCTGGTCTTCGAGTCGACTCTCTCGCCCCAATCGCTCGAGAGCGAGCAAGCTGAGGACTCGCACTCCGGGCACGATCACCGGATCAGGGGGCTCGTAGAAGAGGATGATGGTCCGCACCGCGGATCCCTCTTTTCGCGCCGCGAGGAGCGAGTCCAGCAGCGCCTGGCTCCCCACGAAGGCCACCTTCGCCTGGGCGTCCCCGAGAATATATCCCGCAGTCTCCTGCATCACGGTCTCGGAGACGGGCACGTCCACTGCGCCGGCGCTGAGCACCGCCAGGTCCGCCAAGACCCACTCCACGCTGCTGGCGGCGTAGATGGCGACGCGCTCGCCCACCTCTACCCCCAGGGCACATAGGCCGGCCGCAGCCGCCATGACTCGTTCGCCCATTTGGGCCCACGTGAGGGGCCGCCAATGGCCGTCTCGCTTGCTGTAAACCATGGGCCGGCTCCGCAGCGCGGCGACCTGTTCACGAAAAATAGCGGGGATCGAATTTCGAGACATCCAGCTTCCGTGGGCGACGTACCAAACCGAGATTAGGGGCGGAACCCGAGTTCGCTCGGGGGGGGTATGGAATCAGTGAGACCGGCTCGTGTCAAACGCTCGCCGCTGCCGAGGGCTAAACAACCAAAAAAAGGACTAAATTTGCGCTCTCCCGCGAGCGCATGCGACCCTCCGCACCGGAGCGACCTGGCAGAATCCTTATTGGCCTTCTTGTCGCGCGCGTTCCGCGCGAGGTGAGCGTTTAGGGCGACGAGCACGATGGAAAGTGGCGGCATGACCCCCTCGGATTTCCCCGAGGGATTCGAGGCGGAGGCCGAGCTCGGGGTGGGCTCCATGGGGAGCGTGTGGCTGGCCCGCAACGCCGACGGTGCTCACTGCGCCGTCAAGGTCCTCAACCTTCGAAACGACCGTCGTGGATCCACGGAGCGCTCCTTTAATCGTGAGGTCCGCGCCATGGCGCGCCTGAACCATCCGGGGATCGTCGCCGTCCATGACTACGGACGCACCCCTCAAGGGGCGCCCTTCGTCGCCATGGAGTACGTCTCCGGGCCTCCCCTCAATCGATACATGCGGGAAGCATGGACTTGGGGCCGTCTCTGGAATCTGCTGGACGCGCTCTTGGCCGCCCTGGGGCACGCGCACGCGAGAGACCTCATCCATCGTGACCTGAAGCCGGGTAACGTCATCGTGCTGCCCGACCGGATCGGGCCCAGCGCGGTCAAGTTGGCCGACTTCGGGATCTCCTTGGCGTTATCGGATACGGCCAGCTCCGGTCGCCGGATCGAGGGCACGCCGGCCTATATCGCACCGGAGGCCGCATCGGGCAACGTAGCGGGCATCGGACCCTGGACTGACCTTTACTCCCTCGGCGTGATGCTCTTCGAGATCGTAACCGGGGATCTGCCCTACAAGGGTCGACATCTCCTCGCCCACCACCAACGAACGCCGTTGCCGCCCGTGGCCATTCGCGCCGGTGTCGAGGTGCCCAGCGGGATGGTCCCCATCATCGAACGCCTGCTGGAGAAGTCACCGTTGCTGCGCTACCGGGCCGTCGCCGCTGTCCGCGCTGACATCGAAGCCCTCACGCCGAAACCGGTCGCCGAAGCGATGGGTCCGCCCCCCGGGTTATTGGGGGCGGATGACGAGCTCGCCACGGACCACGAGACTCTGAGCGTGGACGAAGGTGTGGTGGGCCCCGGCCTGATTCATCTTCGGGAGCCCACGATGGTGGGCCGCGACGACGCCCAGCAACAGCTGCGCACCGCCGCCAACGCGGTCTTGGACGGACGCGGCCCCCGAGTGGTGCTCATCGAAGGCAACGCGGGCGTTGGGAAGAGCAGATTGGCGGCCTGGTTGCGAGAGCGCGTCGAAGAGCGCGGGAAGATGCGCACGATGGTGGTCCGTAGTGAGCCCCAAACGGGCCGCGGTGAGCTCCGCCAAGCGCTTCTGCGCTTCATCGGGGCGTCGGCCATGACCCTCGAACAGGCGGCGCCCTTCTTGGAGCGGGTCTTCCCCGAGGCGGCCATGCGCCAAGACGCGATGGAGCTCATGTGGCCCCAAGAGACCAGCGACAGGGTCGCCAGTGAGGCCCACATCAAGCAGGCTGCGCGGCTCATCGAGCATCTGGCCGGCGGCCAACCCTTCCTTCTTTGGGCCGACGACGTTCAGTGGTCTCCCGAGGGGAAGATGCTCCGGCTCGTCAACCGCCTCGGCCGGGCCGAGGGCGGCGGCAAGAACATCCTCTTGGTGGTGACCATGCGCCACAGCGCGCGCTCCACGGTCCAAGCCGCGCGACGGGCCAGTCTCAAGCTGCCCGGTGCCGAGCTCATCGACCTGGGCCCCATCAACCCGATGGCCCTGGCCCCGACCTTGGACGCCCTGGGGCCGCTGCCCGATGGGGTGGCCGAGGGCGCCTGTGTCCTCGCGGCGGGCAACCCTCTGATCGCCCTCGAGGCCGTGCGCTCCCATCTCCGTGATACGGGCCTCCATCAGCCGCCCTCTGACCCGAGCACGGTCCTCCAACAGCGGATCGCCAAGGCTACAGAGGGCCCCGGCGGCGGTGAGTTGTTGAGCGCGTTGGCCCGGGCCACCCTGCTCGGGCGTTCATTCACTCTGCGTCCACTATTGGTGCTCTGCGGGGTCCAAGGGGATCCATCGGCGCCGGGCTTGAGCGCCCAGAGAGAGGTCTTAGAGGCCCTCTTGGAGCGCGCGGTAAACTCCGGTCTCGCCGTAGAGCAGGGGCCCAAGCGGTGGCGCTTCAGCCATGACCTCATTCGAACCCAGCTGCGGCAAGCGTGCCGCGCGCTCCCCAATTGGGCGCAGATCAACCTCGCCGCGGCAGAGGCGCGGGCCGAGCGCGCGAAGGGTGACCCCACGGGCATCGAGATGGAGGTGGTGGCGCGGCATTATTGGGCCGGCGGCGAACACGATCGAGCTCTCTTCTTGGGTCTCGAGGGTGTCTATCGTCTCTTCGGGTCGGGGCTGATGGGCCACACCACGTCCTTTGTCCGACGCCTGCTCAAATGGGATGACGAGGCCGAGGTCTTCGGACCCGAAGACCGCGGAGAGCTCCACCTACTGGCGAGCATCGCGGCGGAGCACGCGGGTCAGCCGAGCGAGGCTCAGAGCTACGCCGAGCAGGCGGCGATCTTGGCCAAGGAGGCCAACCTCGACGCCCTGGGGGCCCGCGCTTGGGGGCGTGTCGGCATGCTCCAACTGCGACAGGACGAGATGGAGCCCGCCGAGAGCGCTCTGTGGGAGGCGCTTCGATATGCGCGCGCCAGCGGCAATCCGCGGGCGCTGGCCGACGTCAACTTGTCCCTGGGCTACTTCTACCAGCAGCGGGGTAAGACCAACCTGGCCGTCACCGCCTTCGAATCGAGCCTAGACAGCGCGTTGAGCGGCGGCATCTTGGCCTCTGAGTTGGACGCCTTGATCGCCCTGGCCCGCCTAGACCGCCTACTAGGCCACGTGGAGGGCGCCGAGAAACGCCTGGAGCACATCATCGAGGTCGCCCAGCGGGAGGGCCTCGAGGTGGCGGCCCTGAGCGCGCGACTCCACCTCGGGCTCTGCGCTTGGCGACGCGAGGCCATCGCGGAGGCGCGGGAAGCGTTCGAGGAGGTCCGTCAGGCTGCCCGTGGGAACCTCTTCAGCCACGAATTCTACGCGTGCATCGGGGCCGCCTGGTCTTTCGCCGCCGAGGATTGCTGGACCGACGCCGAGCTCTGCTTGATGCAGGCCGAGGACCTCCGATTCGATGTGCGACTGAGCGACGCCGAGGCGGAGGAGCTGCGCTTAGCGCTCCGCAAGCTGGCCTCGGACGCGCGCCGAGACGACATCGTCTCCCGCATCGACAAGATCGACGTCGTGGGGACCAAGACGAGCACGACCCACCACACCCAGTGACAAGCCGGGATCGACTCGCGGGTCGATCACTCCTCTAAGGGAACGCAGGCCCGCACCAAGGTGCCCTCACCGTTGTTGCGGGGCAGGCATCGACGATCTGCTTCACAGTCAGCGTCGCCACAACAAGGCTGCCGACACACCCCGTCGGCGCACAACCCACTGGCGCACGCGTCCCCGATGCCACAGCGCGCGTCGTCGTCGCCGGGGCCGGGCACCAGGGGGACACAGGCGGAGGCGAGCGTGCCGTCGAAGGCCTGGACCTGTCCACAGCCGGTGCCGGCGGGGCAATCACGGTGTGTGCAGCACATATCGGCGCAGCGGCCGGGGAGCCCGCTATTGGGCACAGGGACGGGGATGCAGACGCCGCTCCGACACGCCAACTCCGAACCGCAGGGTGATCCCGTACGGCCGTCGCCCAGGAGGGGCAGGTCGCAGGTGGCGCGAATGCTGTTCCCCGCGGTGAGCCATCGACAGGCCTCGCCGCCGAGGCAGTCCCGATCCGTGCAGCAAGCGCCCAGGCAACGGTCTGCGCGCACGTCACACAGTCCGCTTCGACACGCGTTGCCTCCCACCCCACAGGATTGATTGACCGAAGCGGTGAAGTCGTAGCCGGGGGGATAGATCCGACTGGGAAGACACAGCCGCAGGCCCCCCAGATAGAGACAGCCGAAGCCGATGGGACAATCCGCCTCTCCGCAACAGGGTCGACTGCAGACGCTGGACCGAAGATCGGCGATCTGGACCTCGACACAGAGCGCCGAGTCACACTCGGCCGCCCGTCGACAGTCACCGCCCAAGGTCCCGTCGGGTGCCGGCGCCTCACAGCGTCCGGTGTCGGGATCACAGACCTGCTCTCCTGGACATCCGTCCTGCCGGCAATCGGAGGCCGACGGAGTGCATCGTCCATCGGATCCACAGACCTCCCCGGGGGGACAACTCACGTCCTCGCAAGGCGCCGGGGTTGGGGCGCATTGACCGTCATCACCGCAGCGTTCGCCGGGTGGACAGTCCGTCTCGACACGGCGCCGGCGGACGCTCGCATTCTCCCGTCTCGGGGTCACAGCGCGCCCCATTTTCACAGGGGGGCTCACATGGCGTGGCGCACCGTCCGGTCTCTTCATCGCACTCATCCCCATCATCGCACCCCCGGGCCAAACAGCCGGAGACACACACCGCGCGGACACAGATCGTGTGAGGCGGCATACACGCCTCATCGCCACGGCACTCCGGTGGAGCTGCGTCCACCGGGAGCGGCGGAGCGTTACATTCACCGCTCTCACACTGGGTGCCCGGAGGGCAGTCTCGATCCACACGGCAGTCGAAGGCGCATCCGCGCTCGGGGTGACAATAGAAGCCGGGATCGCAGTCGCTATTGAGCCGACACGGCGCCCCCATGACATCCGGGAGGACGTCGGGCGCGAGCGCGTCGATCAACTGCCCTCGCGCCCCTGCGCCGCCGCTTCCGTCGGTGCTCTCGTCCTCACACCCCATGGGGATCAGCGCCAGGAGCCAGATCAGTCGCCGATCCATATCCGCTCCAGACCCAAGGAAATCCCGACATAAGGCTGACCCTGTCGGTATGGATCCACGGTGTAGACCCCGGCGATACCGGCCAAGGTCATGTGCCACGGCCCGCCCCACGAGGTCCGCCACCCGACGATTCCCCCGAGGATCTGCCTCTGGACCTCGGTCACCCGGGTGTCGTGACCCTCCCAATGTAGGCCGGCCATGATGAACCGCGCCCCATTGGGCCGACCTCTCACAAAATAGAGGAGATCCCCCTTGTGGGTCAGGATGCGGTCCCGACGGGCCACCAAGAGGTCCTCCGCGGCCGGGACGAACGAGGCGCCGGGTGGGATCTCCGCCCCGATCCATTTGTAGTGAGTGTCGAAGAGGCCGACCACGGGACCCAGCTTCAGACGCAACATGGCCTGGGCCACTAGGCGATAGCCGGTGCCGGACTGTCCCACGTTCCGCTTCCAGCTCCGCGCGTGCAGAACATCGGGGCTCCAGTCGGGTCGGTGCCCGGGCAGATGAGAGAGGTTCCCGAAGGCGCCGAACCAGCGCAGATGTTGAGCCGAGATCCCAAGCAGAATCGGGCTGATGGGGGTGACTCGAAAGAAGACAGCGGGCTCGATGGACGCCGGGCTCAACGCCAACTCCGTCCCGGCTTCCACCTGAGCCCCCTTGAGCAGTAGATGGGAAGAGCGCCACAGGGGCACCCGATACCCGAGGCTGGACTTCGTCCCCACGCCGGAGCGGTTGATGCGCCCTCGTAAAGCCGTCTCGACGCGCCAGTGAGCCGCCTGGGCTTCAGGCGCCTTCTCTGCGGCCGCAGCGTCGAAAATCGGTGCACAGGTAAAGAGCACGCCCAGTACGGTCAATAAACGCTTCATGGTCCTCGTGATGGCCTATTGGGGCCCATCGTACACAAGATGGGTTCAATGAATACAGGCTCCCGGTTGGGTCGACCGTCATCGCCGCCGGGGGCTCCGGAGGGGCCGATGGGGCCGGGAACCACCGGAGTTGTGGATCTAGAGCGTCGGACCAGCGAGACTGCGGGGGTATTTCCTTTTGGCGGGAGCGATGTCAGACCCAGTCCTGGTAGCCGAACGCTACGCCCTGATCGACCGCCTCGGTGTAGGCGGCATGGGTGAGGTTTGGCGCGCGGAGGATCAGGTCGCGGGCGGCGTCGTCGCCGTTAAGGTGTTGCGGCCCCCCATCTCCGGCGCCCCGGCCGCCGAGCTCCGTTTCCAGCGCGAGGTGCAGGCCATGGCGCGCCTGAATCATCCCCGCGTAGTCCCCATTATCGACGCCGGCGCCGACGAGCACTTCGGCCTCTTCTTCGTCATGGCGCTCCAACCCGGACAGCCGCTCCATGAGGTGGGCCGTCATTGGCGAGGGTGGGACCAAATGGCGCCCGTCATCGACCAGATCTTGGAGACCCTCGCCCACGCCCACGCCCAGGGGGTGATCCACCGGGACATCAAGCCCGACAACATCTTGGTCACCAAAGAGAACGAGGCGACACTGCTGGACTTCGGGGTCGCGCGACTTCGAGACCAAGCCCGCAGCGGCACCTCTGCCTACGACCTCTTGGGCACGGTGGATTACGCCGCCCCAGAGCAAGCCACCGGGAATCGCCGGCGCATCGGGCCATGGACCGACCTCTACTGTTTCGGCATCGTGCTCTACGAGATCATCTGCGGCCGACCCCCCTTCTGGGCCTCGAGTCCCGTACAGTCTTTGATGATGCGCCTGGAGATGTCCTGCCCACCCTTGGATCCCCGTCCCGGCTTCGTGACGCCTGCGGGCCTGTGGCGCGTCCTGGACCGGATGATGCAGCCCGAGCCCTTCGACCGATTCCGCCACGCTGCGGACGCTCGGGCCGCCTTCTCGCGACTGGCCAAGGGGCCCTTTGAGACCATGACCCCCGCGGTGGACGGCGCCGAATACGAAGAGACCGATCCCAGCCAGCGGATCACCGACGACGAACCCAGCACCTTGATGGGCGTGAAACGCATTCGGCTGGCCCAAGCGGAGATCCCTTTCGACAAGGAGGCTCGGCCCGAGGCGCCGCTGCGCACGGCCACCTTGGTGGGTCGAGACGAGCTGCTTCTCCAACTCTCCCGGGGCCTGGACCGATGGCGTAAGCAGCCCCAACCCGGGGTCTTGGTGCTCTCGGGGCCCGCAGGCAGCGGGAAATCTCGGCTGGCCCAGGAGCTGGTGAGCCCGTTCATGACCCACGGGGACGTAGACGGGCACTCCCACAGTTGGGAGATGGGTATTGTATGAAGGGGGCATGTTCTCGGGATAGTTCGTTTG
>MPMC02233446.1_pt1 | contig 11328 bp, 7 predicted proteins | sample 1617281 | NCBI WGS metagenome assembly MPMC02 (sample SAMN05944809, study PRJNA350692) | marine metagenome | biome: marine; feature: ODZ; material: water; isolation source: 100 m water sample filtered on 30 um supor filter | place: Pacific Ocean | collected 2012-04-09 | depth 100m m | reverse complement strand
GAATGAGAATTTAGCAAGTTCAAGTTTGTGATCTTCGAACTCAAACTGTTCAATTATTTTAATAATATCTGAAGTAAGAAAGCAGTTTTTTTGAATTTTATGTTTTGCAAGCTTCATTTTTTGATCAGAAAAAATTTCCTTATCTAACTCAGTAATAATTGATTGGATAGATCCAGAAAGTTGGCTGCATCCTATTTTTCCAGAATAATTTATGTTATTAGGTGAAGAAGTAGAATCATTGACTACTGAATTAGTATCTGATATTATGTTAATTGTATCATTCTTATTAGGTGTTTCATCAATGCTAATGATTGCATTTTTTTCATTATAAGAAATAATTAGCTGTGTGCTGTCTATAGCCGCTTGCCCTAAATTGACTTCACTGATAAATCTAAATTTATATTTATCTCCTAGGTGAATTAATTTTGCATTCGTTTCCATTTCTTTTTTTTCAAAATAGATCTGTTTTTTAATGATTTGGCTAATTGAATCTACTATGTTGATTTGTATAGTGATTGATTGATCATAGATATGGGTAATTTTAATATTATTATTTGGTGTTGGATTTTGCTGAAATCCATTTACCGATATTGTAAATGATGTTGAATCATCAGACTTAACAATTAGGTTATTGTATAAATCTTGAGCTGTGCTAATAAAAGCCATTGAAAAGAATAATAAAAAGAAAATTATATTCAAATTCATAATTATTTAATCTTGTGTAAAAATAATATTTGTTTTTGGTATGCGAAAGACGTGCCAAATATTCTTTGTAGATGCTGTTGGATTATTAGTAAAATTTACTTGTTTTGCATTTATATTAAATGTTAGATAATTTAATTTTATGAAAAGGATCTTTGTGATAGGAGCTGGTAGATCATCATCAACTTTGATTAAGTATTTTTTAAACAATGCTCAAAAAGAAAATTGGGAAATAGTGCTAGGAGATATGGATTTAGAATTGGCTAAATCTAAAATTAACAATCATAGTCATGGGAAGGCAATTAAATTTAATGCCTTGAATTCTCAGGAAAGAGAAAATGAAATATCATCTTCAGATATTATTATATCAATGCTTCCATCAATTATGCATTTAGATGTAGTTAAAGATTGTATTCGCTTAAAAAAAGATGTTATTACCCCTAGCTATATCAATGAAGACATGAAAGCATTACATGGAGATGCTTTAGCAGCTGGAATTTTAGCGATGAATGAAATTGGATTAGACCCAGGTATAGATCATATGTCTGCAATGAAAATTTTAGATGAAATTGAAGAATCAGGTGGTTGTATCAAAGGTTTTGAGTCTTTTACAGGTGGATTGGTTGCTCCTGAGAGTGATAATAACCCCTGGAATTATAAATTTACTTGGAATCCTAGGAATGTTGTATTGGCAGGGCAGGGTGGTGCTGCAAAATTTATTCAGGAGGGTCAGTATAAGTACATTTCTTATAATAATCTTTTTAGAAGAACAGAAATAATTGAGATTGAAGGCTATGGCAAATTTGAGGGTTATGCTAACAGAGATTCTTTAAGATATCGTTCTATTTATGGATTGGAGAACATTCCTACTATATTTCGTGGCACATTAAGAAAAATTGGTTTTTGTAGGGCTTGGAATGTTTTTGTTAAGTTAGGATTAACTGATGATTCTTATATTATTGAAGGGTCAGAGAATATGACTAATAGAGGTTTTATAAACTCATTCCTTTCATATAATTCACACGATTCAGTTGAGCTTAAGTTTAGATATCAGCTGGGTATTGAACAAGATGATTATATATGGGAGAAGCTAGTGTGGCTAGGTCTATTTGAGGATAAGAAAATAGGTTTAAAAAACGCTACTCCTGCTCAAGTATTACAGAAAATTCTTGAAGATAAATGGTCGTTAGAGCCTGAAGATAAAGATATGATTGTTATGTGGCATAAGTTGAATTTTACTTTAAATGGAGAGGAGAAAGAAATTCGTTCTTACATGACTTATATAGGAGAAGATCAAACTTATACTGCGATGAGTGATACAGTAGGTCTTCCTGTTGCTATATGTGCTAAAATGATCTTAAATAAAAAAATCACCTTAAAAGGAGTTCATTTACCTATACAAAAGGAAATATATCTTCCAATATTAAAGGAACTAGAGGAATACGGTTTGTTCTTTACTGAAAAAGAAGTTACACCAGTACTTTATAACTAAAAGTTCTTTTTTTCTTTTTTTCTTTCTTTTTCCTTTAGCTTCATAACTAGGTTTAAAGCATCTGGAACCACATCACTACTTACAATTACCAATGAGTCTTTTTGAGCATTCTCAATAGCATGAATAATCGCATCTTTTTCTGATCGAATTATGTCAACTTTTTTATTTGGATTCACAGACTTGATCCCTTTATGGATTTCATTAATTAGCTCTGATTCATCTTTTCCTCTAAGGTTTCTGTCTTGTCTAATTATAATCTCATCAAACATTTCTGCAGCAATTGCTCCAAGCTCATTATTGTCTTCTGTTCTTCTATCACCAACACCAGCAACAATGCCAACTTTTTTTGAGGCCTGTATTTGATCCACATATGCTTTGATGGCTCTGAAGCCTGCAGGATTATGAGCATAATCAAGAAGGACTTTGAAGTTTTTAAAATTAAACATATTGAGTCTTCCTGGAGTTTGCGAAGGTGAGGGGATAAAGGACTCAATAGCAACCTTAATATCTTCAATTTTAAAACCATCTATATAACAAGCAAGAACAGCTGCAAGCACATTCTGAATCATAAAACTTGCTTTACCCCCCATGGTAAGGGGAACATTAGCTGCTTTAGAAACTCGCATTTTCCATTCTCCCTTACATATAGTTATGTATCCATTCTCATAAATAGCAGATATTCCACCTCTTTTAAAATGTCTTTGTATTCTTGGATTGTTCTCATCCATGGAAAATAGTGCAAATTCACATTCCACTTTATTTGCCATATCGAAAACTAGATCATCATCAGCATTTAATACAGCATATCCATCAGGTTTTACAGTTTCAGGAACTACGCTTTTTACTTTTGCCAATTGCTCAATTGTGTGGATGCCTTTAAGACCAAGGTGGTCACCAGCAACATTGGTGACTACTGCTATATCACATTTTTTAAATCTAAGACCAGCTCTTAATAACCCTCCTCTTGCAGTTTCTAATACTGCATAATTTACGGTAGGATCTTTTAGTACAAATTCTGCACTAGCAGGTCCAGTACAATCACCAGTCATTAATAATCTATTTTGAATATATACACCATCAGTTGTAGTGTACCCTACTTTTTTACCTTTCATTTTAGCTATGTGAGCTATTAATCGAGTAGTGGTTGTTTTTCCATTAGTTCCTGTTACTGCAATAATAGGAATTCTAGAGTCTTCACCAGGAGGAAAAAGCATGTCTACAACATTAGCAGCAACATTTCTAGGGAGCCCAGAAGATGGATGAAGGTGCATTCTAAATCCAGGGCCAGCATTAACTTCTAAAACAGCACCACCTGTATCTGAAATAGGTTCTGTAAGTGTATCTGCCATAATATCAATTCCGCAAATGTCTAGGTCAATAATCTTAGAAATTCGTTCAGCCATAAATATATTGGAAGGATGAACTAAATCAGTTACATCTTCTGCAGTGCCACCAGTACTTAGGTTGGCAGTATTTTTAAGCTTAACATATTCTCCTTTTTTTACTATTGAATCAGGAGTTAGATTACTTTCCTTAAGCAGCTCAAGAGTAAGGTTATTAATGTCTATTTTGGTTAAGACTTTTTCATGTCCAAATCCTCTTCTAGGATCTTCATTTACTTTGTCTACTAGCTGTTGAATGGTTAACTTCCCATCTCCAACAATATGCGCTGGGGATCGTTTAGCGGCAGCAACAAATTCATTATTAATGACCAGCATTCTAAAGTCTTCACCAGTAATGTATCTTTCAATAATTACCAATCTTGATATTTCTTTGGCAGCAGCAAAAGCAATTAGAGCATCATCAAGATTATTGATATTTGTTGTGATACCCCTTCCGTGATTTCCATTTACTGGCTTTATAACTATAGGGTATCCAATATCTTCAATAACTTCTTTAAGTCCTCTTTCAGTTCTGATGATGTCACCGTCTGGAATAGGTACTTCAGCTTGTTCAAGAAGATGTTTGGTGTCATCTTTATCACAAGCTAATTCAACACCAATACTACTTGTTTGACTAGTTACCGTTGCTTGAATTCTCTTTTGGTTAGCACCATATCCTAGTTGACAAAGAGAATATTTGTTTAATCTCAGCCAAGGAATATTTCTTGATTCAGCTTCTGCGATAATAGAAGCAGTACTAGGCCCAAGTCCTTCATATTGTCTAATTTCACGCATCTCTTGAATATCTTCTTCAAGGTCATATTTTTCTTCGTTAACAAGAGCTTCAACAATTCTGAATGCTGCTTTTGCAGCATATCTACCTACTTTTTCTTCTATATAATCAAAAACAACAAAGTAAACACCCTCTTCACCATAGGACCTTGTTCTTCCAAAACCAACTTCCATGCCTGCCAAGCTTTGTATTTCTAAAGCAATATGCTCGATTACATGGCCCATCCAAGTTCCTTCTTTAACTCTTTGGAAGAATCCTCCTGGTGTTCCAATAGAACATCTATGTTCGTGCATACCTGGGAACATATCTTGTAGTCTATTGAGAAAGCCATCTATTTTATTTGTTGGTTTTTGCTCAAAATCTTCCAAATCAAGTACCATGACAATTAGTTTGTGTCTTCTAATTGACCAGTAGTTTGGACCTCTCATTGCCTTGATTTCCAGTATTTTCATTGCTTTTTTTTATTGTTTATTTATAGTGAATAAATCAAAAATGAGCGCAAAAATAATTCTTTATATGACGTAAACAATTTTAATTTTTGTTATGATTACATCATATTTGCATAAAAATTAGATTTTATACTTATGGATGAGGTAAAAGGTGTTTTGATTCCTATTGGTGGAAATGAAGATAAAGGTGGAAATGATAAAGTTGATTTTGACTTCATAACTGAAGGTATTTTGTCACATATTTTAAAAGAATGTGGAGGTGTTAATTCAAATATTTTGATTATTCCAACAGCTTCTGGATTTCCAGATGAAGTAGCTGAAAACTACATTGACGCCTTTAAAATGTTTGATTGCGAAAATATTGATGTTTTAGATATTAGAACAAAGGTCCAATGTAATTCATCTGTTTTTTTAAGTAAGCTAAAGGAAGCTGATGGAGTTTTGTTTTCAGGAGGAGATCAATCTAAAATAGTAGATGTTATTGCAGATACAATGTTTCATAAATTATTGATTGATAGATTTGTTAATGAACCTTTCGTTATTGCAGGGACTAGTGCTGGCGCTATGGCAATGGTGTCAGAAATGATTATGGGCGGGAGTAGTGAGGAGTCAATGCTTAAAGGAGCTGTAAAAATGAGAAAGGGTTTAAGGTTTATAAATGATTTAATTATTGATACTCATTTTATTCGAAGAGGAAGGTTTGGAAGGTTATCTGAAGCTGTTGCAAGATATCCTAATAAAATTGGCATTGGATTAGCTGAGGATACAGGTATTGTAATTAGAAATAGAAATGAATTTAAAGTAATAGGCTCTGGTATGGTGATTTTACTTGACCCTAATGAATTAACTCATAATAATCATCATCTTTTGAATGAAGGGACTCCAATGTCAATTTCAAATTTAACAACACATATTTTGGCCAATGGAGATAGGTTTGATTTGAATAAAAGGACAGTTCAGGTATTACCAATTGAAGAACCTTTTGATCAATAGATCTCAACTTTATAATCTCCCTTTTTTGATTTGATTCCACGATACATGCCTTTTGTATTAAATGGTAAAGCAAAATTCCCATCTTTATCAACAGCAATTAACCCTCCATCACCACCTATTTTTTTTACTCTATCATGAATTGTTAATTCTGCAGCTTCATTAAGTGATAGTTTTTTCATTTCCATTAAGCATGAGACATCATAAGCGACAACACCTCTTAAAAAATACTCACCACTACCTGTACAAGAAATTGCGCAAGTTTTGTTGTTGGCATAGTTACCTGAGCCAATTATAGGGCTATCTCCAATTCTTCCATATTTTTTATTGGTCATTCCTCCAGTTGAAGTAGCTGCAGCTAAATTTCCATTTTGATCTAAAGCAACTGCACCAACTGTACCATATTTGTCAGCTTTGTTTGGAGTATGGTCTAAAATAAAGTCATCACTTTCTTTCACTCTTTGCCATTGTTCAAACCTATGAGAATTATGGAAATAATCATCGTTTAATTGTTGAATGCCATGTTCTTTTGCAAATTCCAGTGCTCCATATCCGCTTAGAAGAACATGATTACTTTTTTCCATTACAAGGCGAGCAAGCTTTACTGGGTTTTTAATTCCTTCAATCCCACAAACTGCACCAGCATTTAGGTTTTGACCATCCATTATAGAGGCATCCATTTCATGTTTTCCTTTTGAAGAGTAAACAGATCCTTTACCGGCATTAAATAATGGGTTATCCTCCAATATAGCTACTGCTATGGTTACAGCATCTAAGGCAGATCCATTATTTTTTAACACATTAAATCCTTCATTAAGTGCATTTTCTAAACCAATTTTATAAATATTATCTTTTGATGAAGTCATCTCAGATTTTAAGATGGTACCGGCCCCTCCATGAATGACTAAAGTATAGTTTTTCATAATGTTAATATTTGAGGTTGTAAATTTAATATTCAATTTAAGAAAGCAAAAATTGATTTTTCATATTTGATTAAATTAATAAAAATTGAATAATACCATTTTTTAATTACCTTCATCTATATAATATGATAAAAATGACACAAGTTAAATCTGATATTGAAATTGCGCAGGAAGCAAGAATGAACCATATTAATGATATTGCATCTAAATTAAAAATTGCTGAAGATCAAATAGAGTTGTATGGTAAATTTAAAGCTAAATTACCACTAAGTATATTAGATGAAAGTAAGATAAAACAAAGTAATTTAATTTTAGTTACAGCAATGACACCTACACCTGCTGGTGAAGGAAAGACTACTACATCTATTGGTCTTACAGAGGGGATGAATAGAATTGGGAAATCTTCTATAGTTGTGTTGCGTGAACCATCATTAGGTCCAGTTTTTGGGATTAAAGGAGGAGCAGCAGGAGGAGGGTATTCTCAAGTGGTCCCTATGGAAGATATTAATTTACATTTTACTGGTGATTTTTCGGCTATTGAAAAGGCAAACAATTTATTATCTGCTTTAATTGATAATAACATACAAAGTAAGACTAGAAATTTGAATATTGACCCAAGGACTATTGTTTGGAAAAGAGTCATGGATATGAATGACAGGGCGCTTAGAAATATTGTTATTGGTTTAGGAGGTACTGCCAATAGTGTTCCTAGACAAGATGGATTTAACATTACACCTGCTTCTGAAGTAATGGCTATTTTGTGTATGGCAGAGGATTTTGAAGACTTAAAGAAGAGATTAGGAAATATTTTTATTGGTCATACATTTGATAAGAAACCTATATATGCTAGAGATCTTAATGCACAGAATGCTATGGCTATTTTACTAAAAGATGCCATAAAGCCTAATCTTGTGCAAACACTTGAAGGAAATCCCGCTATTATTCATGGAGGTCCTTTTGCTAATATTGCTCAGGGAACCAACACAATCATTGCAACAAAAATGGGACTTTCTTTAAGTGAGTATGTAATTACAGAAGCAGGTTTTGGCGCTGACTTAGGTGCCGAGAAGTTTTTGGACATAAAGTGTGTTTCTGGTGGGTTGTCTCCTAAGGCTTTAGTTCTTGTTGCTACCATAAGAGCACTCCGTCATCATGGTGGTGCTAAAAAAGATGAATACAATACACCTAACATAGAAAGAGTAGAAAAAGGATTTGAGAATTTAGAAAAGCACATTGAGAATTGTAAAAAATTTGGATTAAATCCTGTAGTAGCTATTAATGCATTCCCTTCAGATTCTAAAGAAGAGACAGGTTTTATTATTAAAAGATGTGACGAAATAGGAGTAAAAGCAGTAGTAGCTAACGGGTGGGAGCAAGGAGGTGAAGGGATGACCGATCTTGCTAAATCTGTAGTAAATGAAATTGAAGGTGGAGCTAATAATTTTAAACCCTTATATGAGTGGTCATCATCTGTAAGAGATAAAATAAATGTTATTGCTAAAGAGATTTATGGAGCTGATGGTGTCGATTATAGTAAAAAAGCATTGACAGAATTAGGTAGAATTAAGGATTTGGGCTTAGATCATTTACCTATTTGTATGGCAAAGACTCAGAAATCATTTAGTGATAATGATGCTCTTTTAGGAAGACCAGATGGATTTTCAGTAAATGTTCGTGAATTTGAATTTGCTGCAGGTGCTGGATTTATCATTCCAATATTGGGTAAAATGATGAGAATGCCAGGGTTACCCTCTGTTCCTGCTTCTGAAGGAATGGAAATAGACAACGATTGTAAAATTTCAGGTTTATCTTAGTGCATGAGCTTCCTAAATATGAAGGAGAGAAGTTTGAAAATGGATCTTTAGATATTGTTAATGATTATTTGACAATTGAAGAGGCTCTTCAGATTAATATTAATGATATCCCATTTACGGTTATTATGCGCTCTCCGGGTTATGAACTTGATATGGTGAGAGGTTTGCTTCATAATGAGAATGTTTATTCTGCTGATTTTGCCTTAAAATTGAATAATGTTAAGAAAAACGATTTAGGTTATATAACTGAGTTAAATGTAGATATTTCAGAAGATAATTTAGGTAATGGGTATTTGAACATCAGGAGCTTGCTTTCAGTTTCATCTTGTGGGATATGCGGCAAAAGAGAACTAGGTGATCTCTCAGTAAATGGTTCTAAATTAAGACGATATGATTTTTCTCCAAGCTTAATCAATGTTTTATTAGAAAGGATGAGGGATGAACAGATTAGTTTTGAAAAATCTGGTGGATCACATGCAGCAGCAGCTTTTAATGAAAAAGGTGAGCTATTAACTGTAAGAGAGGACATAGGTAGACACAATGCTGTGGATAAGGTAATTGGAGGTTTATTAAATATAAACCATTTAAATAAAGCAAAATTTTTAGCTGTTAGCGGAAGGGTTTCCTATGAGATTGTTACTAAGTCTTTTAGAGCTAAGATACCTGTCCTTTTAGCAGTTTCCGCACCATCATCTTTGTCTGTTGATTTTGCAAAAGAATTGGGTGTTGTCATCTTTGGTTTTTGTAGAGATAATAAAGCTACAAGATATTCATAATCAAATATGTGTTAAATTTATAGATATAATAAAGTTAAATGTCAAAGAATTTAAGTAAGTTATTAGGGAGAAAAGGTGTGGCTGATAGCCTATTTGATAAATTTGGAAAACTTAATGCAGAAAATAATTCTTTAGCACAAGATCAGCTTGACCATTTAGCTAATGAATTTCTCATTGGATCCGCCAACACATATGGTTCTGTTACTTTTTATGATTTTTTAAAAGAAGATAATAAGAATAAAAAAGTTTATGTATGTAACGGAACAGCTTGTGAATGTTCGGGTTCACAGGAAAAAGTAAATTCTCAGTTACTGAAACACTTCAGCGCTGAGCAGATAGGTCATATGTGCTGCTTGGGTAGATGTCATGAGAATGGTGCTTTTCATTTTAATGGAAATAATTTTTCTGCTAAATCTGATGCTGAGATTTCTGATATTATATCTGGCAAGGAGTTAAAAGGTGATGATCATTTTTTTGTAAATAATACAGGAGCATGTGTGCTTACTGGAAAAGAATTAACTATAGATGCTTTTAAAGCTGGGTTAGAAAAAATAATAAAAAATGGAAGTAAATCTACAATAGAAGAAATTAAAACTTCAAATTTAAGAGGGCGTGGAGGTGCTGGTTTTCCAATGGGATTTAAGTTGGAATCTTGTAAGAATGTAGATGATGATCTGAAATTTATTATATGTAATGCAGATGAAGGTGATCCAGGAGCTTATTCAGATAGATATTTATTAGAGAAACAGCCTTTATTGGTGCTATTCGGAATGATGGTCTCAGGATTTGTTACTGGTTCTGAATGGGGTTTACTATATATTAGAGCAGAGTATCCAGATTCAGTATTTGTTATAGATAAATATATTCAGCTACTTTCTAAAGAGGGCCTTTTAGGTAATGAAATACTTGGCAGTAGCTTTAATTTTAATTTCAAAATAATTAAAGCTCAGGGGGCTTATATATGTGGGGAGGAAACAGCATTAATTAATTCAATTGAAGGTCAGCGACCTGAGGTGAGAACAAGACCTCCTTACCCAACACAACAGGGGCTTTTTAATAAACCTACAATTGTGAATAATGTTGAAACGCTTTCCAGTGTATATTCTATCATTGATCGTGGTGGAGAATGGTATAATAAATTAGGAACTGATAAATCAAGTGGTACTAAGCTGGTTTGTTTAGATAGTTTTTTTAATAAGCCTGGTATCTATGAAGTTGAAATGGGATATTCTTTATCCGATCTTATAAATAAAGATGCAGGTGGTTTCAACGAACAAATAAAAGCTATGCAGATTGGAGGTCCTTTAGGTGGAGTGGTTCCTTTAGATAAAATAAATGAGCTTACCATAGATTTTGAATCTTTTGCAAATGAAGGTTTTTTGCTTGGTCATGCTTCTGTTGTAAGTATACCTCAAAGCTATCCCATGGTAAAATATATTGAGCATTTATTTGATTTTGCAGCCTATGAGAGTTGTGGAAAGTGTTTTCCATGTAGGCTAGGTACTAAGAGAGGTCTTGAAATGTTTTCTAAAGCCATTAATACTGAATATAAAATAGATGAGGCTTTAATTCTGGATCTATTAGAAACCCTAGAGGCTGGTTCTTTATGTGCGCATGGAGGAGGGATACCTTTGCCAATAAAAAATATTTTTCAATATTTTAAAAATGAATTAAAACCTTTTATTAAAGAGGATTAAGTAAATAGCTAAGCTAAATGATTATTTAATGAATAAAACAGCTTATATAAATGATGTTCCTTATGATTATAATAATGGAGAAACTATATTATCTTTTGTTAAGCGAAATATAAGTAGAGAGCATATTCCTACTTTATGCGATGCTCCAAATTTAGATCCTTTTGGATCTTGTCGTGTATGCAGTGTAGATGTTGCTTTAGAAAAAGATGGAGCAAGGAAAACAATGGCTTCTTGTCATTCTCCTGTTAATGAAGGAAGTTACATTTATACAGAATCTGACAATATAATAAAATTACGTAAGAATATTGTT
>MPMC02231126.1_pt1 | contig 11355 bp, 9 predicted proteins | sample 1617281 | NCBI WGS metagenome assembly MPMC02 (sample SAMN05944809, study PRJNA350692) | marine metagenome | biome: marine; feature: ODZ; material: water; isolation source: 100 m water sample filtered on 30 um supor filter | place: Pacific Ocean | collected 2012-04-09 | depth 100m m | reverse complement strand
AGAACGCAGCCAAACAAGCAAATACCAACTCCATTCATATTCACCCAACCTTGAATCGAAAATTTTTTTACTTGAAACTGAAATCGTATAAATAGTGCAGGTTGGTCAACAACTGACCAAGGAACATCTCAGTCTCTGCTTCCTACCAGGTTCAATCTCCAACTTGCGATCCCCACTGATCAATGCCTCTCGCGGAGCGGTCCAAGGCTCAAGGCATACCATCTGCCGCGGCGGATCAGTCCACGCCACAGTGAAGTCCATGGGCTTGTCATGCTGAAGTCGCAGACATCTGCCAGAGGCTTCATCTACAAGCGAGACTGGACCCGCAGGGCGAGTCAAGAAGTCAACGCCCTCTGTTAGATGTGCTAATTGGATGGCGGTTTCGTCTTCTGACATCTCCAAATGATTCAGGCAAGAATTCGGTAAACCTTCAAGGCGCACCTTGCTCAAGTCAGTCACATTGAAATAAGGATGCAGGCCAAAACTGAACGGCATCGCAGTCTGACTACGGTTATGAACCGTAGTTTCAATCTCTAAGGCATTGGCAACCGGCCGCACTCTCATCTCGATTAAAAACTCAAATGGGTATGCAGCACGCGTGGCATCCGTATCACCAAGGCTGAGCTTCACGCCGCTGTTATCTCCAAGTAACTGCAATTCCCAGGGCAGATCCCTAGCAAAGCCATGTTGTTGCAACGTGAATTCACCACTGGGCAAGGGCAATAAATTACCTGGCAGATTCCCGCAGATGGGAAACAACACCGGAATCCCTCCACGAATGCTTTTGCCTGGATCCGCAAAGCGCTGTTGATCCAAATAGAGCAGCTCATAGCCGTTGCAACACCACTCACTAACTAACCCACCTCGCTCAGGCACGATCCGCAAACGATCACCACTTTCTGGATGCAGATACTCCCAGTGGGCATAAGGACTCTGCTGTTGGCTAAGGCTCATGAGCCAACAACCGAGGCAGCACTATTGATGGGAAGGCCATTTAGCCACTCAATCAAGACAGCATTTACCTGATCGGGCACCTCATCATGAGGGCAATGTCCCGCCTTCAAAAGCACTTCTTCAACTTCCAAAGAAGCTTTTCGAGCAAAAACACGAAATTTATCTTGTTTTACTTTTGCATTCCTCAGCCAGGGATCACTATCACCCCAAAGCAATAGGAGTGGAGCTTGTAAATCATTAAACAATTCATCTATAGGCCTACCCCTAAGTCCACGAGCCTGGAAAACTTTGCGGAAGACTTGGAATGCTCCTGGATCCAAAGAAGGCCTACGAATCGACTCAATTAAATCATCATCAACATTTGTGGGGTCGACATAAACCTGCTCAAGAGTACTGCGAATTACACCAGGTCTACGCAGATTCTCAAAGATCAATCTCTGCATTAAAGGATAAACAAACCACTTCACTAAAAGATCTCTTGAAAGTCCTAATACAATCATCTGGCGTAACCTCGAACTCAAATCTTTTGGTTTTGAATCAAATTTCTCATCGCTAAAATAACCAGCCGCATTCAGCAAAACCACACCAGCCGATTGAGATTCAAGCGCCGCACCTGCAGCTAGGGCTGCATAACCACCAAGAGAATTGCCAACAATCACAGTGGGCCTGCCGATTCGCTCCTTGACATATGCAACCAACTGTTCGCGCCAGAGTTCACCGCCATATTCCAGGCCAGCAGGTTTAGCGCTACGACCAAAACCAAGAAGATCTATGGCATGCACCTCATGGGTAAGAGAGAGTTCAGGAATGTTGTGACGCCAATGATCAGTAGACGCTCCAAAGCCATGCACCAGCAAAACAGCCGGGCCTTTGCTGCATTTAGCTTCGTCATCCTTAGCAGGTCTGTGATGCAGGCAATGAACGTCGTGGCCGCTATAGCTCCAGGGAGTAATAGTTGCAGCAGGTGGAGCTGACGTCACAACGTCGACAGTGGCGGCGGAAGTTGATGGTAAGCAATTCTTTCAAGACCTGTCGATAGACAGGAGGAGCTGCATTACACCAAGCCAACCGGGTTGGCTGCAACTTCATCAGGAATGGCATTCCCTCCTCCAGGTGTTTTGTTGCGAAGCACCAAACGCAATAGCAAAGGAGCAAGAAAAGTCGTGCCAATCACCATCAATAGAACTGCTGCTTCTAAAGAAGGAGAAAGCAGTCCAGCACTTGTATCAAGACCAAGGAAAATCAAACCAACCTCACCGCGAGGCATCATGCCAAGACCCACCACAAGGCGATTGGTGGGCTTATCGATCACGAAAGCCCAACCAGCTGCAACTTTGCCCAAGATCGCTACAACCAATAGGAATCCAGCAACCACAAGTGCTGAGCGACTAGCGGGATCAAGAGGATTGATCACCGAAAGATCCATGCCAGCACCAACCAAGACAAAGAAAATCGTGGCGAAGAGAGTCACGATCGGAAGCACCGACTGTTGAATGGCGTGATTATTCTTCGAGCTACTTAGAATCAACCCAGCTGCAAAAGCACCCAAAGCAGCTTCCAAACCAATAGCAGTAGCGATAAAGCAGCTCAAAACCAGAATCACAAAAGACGCCACGACAACAGCTCCAGGAGCCTTAAGACGATCAATCACCCAATCAAAAGCTGGCGCCGCAGTTCGGCTGAGCGCGATCGCCAAGACAACAAACACTGTGGCCGCAAAAACAAGTTTCACAATCGGGGCGATCTGTAAGGAACCGCCTGTGGCCAAGGCGACAACTACAGCCAGGATCACAATCCCAAGGATGTCGTCAAGCACAGCCGCACCAATCACGATCTGGCCCTCCCGAGTTTTTAGATAACCGAGTTCTCCAAACACACTTGCCGTGATACCAATGCTGGTGGCAGTCATCGAGGCACCAGCAAAAATCGCTGGAATCAAATCCACTTGGAATAGAGCCATCAGCCCAAAGGTGCCTAGTGCGAAAGGCAGCACCACGCCGGCCATTGCGACGGTAAAAGCCTGTCCCCCTACGGCGACCAACTCTTCCAGCTCACTTTCTAACCCAGTGAGGAAGAGCAAGGCATACAAACCAAGCGTGGCAACCGCTTGCAGAGAGGGAAAAGTTTCGAAATAGAGATCTGGCACTGCCTCTGGAGGAATCGAAGCCAAATAGCTAATCAGGCTTACAAAACCTTCGTTGAGTGACCCATGAGTAGCTGGGGGCACCAGCAGATGCAGCCCCGAAGCTCCGATAAGAACTCCCGCAAGCAATTCGCCCACGATGGTGGGAAGATGCAAACGCACCAAAACCTCTGCGAGAGTTCGCGCTGCCAAGAAAATCAGCAGGAAACGAATCACACCGATTAACGTTTCAGCTACCTCAACGTCGTGGCTGCTAAGCACAGACAACAGCGAAGACGAAAACATGGGGGCGTCGATCTAAGTCTTTCCCAGGGACCCTAAAGGAAGGCCAAATCTTGCTTAGTAACGCTAATAACCAAGTGCAAGCGAGCCCCTACAGGTGTTGATGTGCAGTCGCTGAGCAGACGAGCCGCTCATCACCGCTAACTTCAAGGGATTACCCCATCTGGGATCGATGAGCTCCACCCCTAGTCAGACGGAAATGGACGTATGAACGCTCCCGACGATCGGGGACAACATCGCCTTGATGCCTAATGGTGCGGCAAGTCAACCATCGACTCCTGCAACGCCTAATTACCAGCCCCAGTAACAAACTTTTATGGAGAGCTTCGAGCGCTCCAACCACCAAACTCTCTCGGCCGTAATGAGCAGCTCTCAGCCCCTAGACCTACGCCTGCCCACCCCGGGCTGCTACGCCGACCCTGAACGTTCCGGGCTGGATGCAGATGCGGTGTTTGACGGTATGACCGAGCATCTGTTCTTCACCCTAGGCAAACTCGCACCTACAGCAAGTCCCCATGACCTCTACTTGGCTCTGAGTTATGCCGTGCGGGATCGTCTAATGACCCGCTACCTAGCAAGCCTTGAAGCAATCAGGGCTCGTCCTCACAAGAGTGTGGCCTACCTCTCTGCTGAATTCCTAATCGGTCCGCAACTAAATAACAATCTGCTCAATCTTGGTATCTCTAAAGACATTGCTGAGAAAGCACTAGGCCGCTTCGGAATTAAATCTCTTGATCAGATCCTCGAGGTAGAGGAAGAACCTGGCCTCGGTAATGGAGGATTGGGCCGCCTGGCTGCCTGCTACATGGAATCACTAGCCAGCCTGCAAGTACCAGCTGTCGGCTATGGAATCCGCTACGAATTTGGCATTTTCAACCAACTAATCCGTGATGGCTGGCAAGTCGAGGTTACGGATAAATGGCTCAAAGGAGGTTGGCCCTGGGAACTCCCCCAACCAGAGGAAGCATGCTTTGTGGGCTTTGGTGGTCGCACCGAAAGCTACACCGACGACAAGGGCAACTACCGCTCCCGTTGGATCCCCTCCGAGCATGCAATTGGAATACCTCACGATGTACCGGTGCTTGGCTATCGGGTAAACACATGCAATCGCCTGCGCCTCTGGCGCGCCGATGCCACTGAAAGTTTCGACTTCTACGCTTTCAATATCGGTGATTACTACGGAGCTGTAGAGGAAAAGGTTGGTTCTGAGACCCTCTCCAAGGTGCTTTACCCCAATGACGGCACTGATGAAGGCCGCCGCCTGCGACTTAAGCAACAGCACTTCTTTGTGAGCTGCTCGCTCCAGGACATGCTGCGCAGTCTGGAAAACCGAGGCATTCCCGTAGAGGAATTCCCCAACCACTGGACCGTGCAACTCAACGACACCCACCCGGCGATTGCGGTGGCTGAGCTGATGAGACTACTGATCGATGATCGACACCTCGACTGGGATACCGCCTGGGAAATCACCACTCGCTCAGTTGCATACACAAACCACACATTGCTACCAGAAGCTCTAGAGAAATGGAATCTCACTCGCTTCGGCAGTCTGCTGCCTCGCCACCTAGAGCTGATCTATGAGATCAATCGCCGCTTCCTGCAACAGGTGCGTCTGCGTTACCCAGGCAATGATGCAATCCAACGCAAATTATCGATAATCGATGAAGAAGGTGGTAAGGCAATTCGAATGGCCAACCTGGCCACGATCGCAGCTCACCATGTCAACGGTGTTGCAGCGTTGCACTCTGATCTAGTGAAGCGACAGCTGATGCCTGAATTTGCTGAGATCTGGCCAGAAAAATTCACCAATGTCACTAACGGAGTCACGCCACGGCGCTGGGTAGCCCTTGCAAACCCAGAGCTCTCCCATCTACTGGATGAAAACGTAGGTCCCGAGTGGATCACCAATATGGAATTACTCACCAAACTTGAAGAACGGCAGCACGATGCCAACTTCCTAGAGCAATGGGGAGCTACCAAGCTGTCGGTGAAGCGCAAGCTTGCCGGTTACATCCATCGCCAAACCGGTGTTCTGGTGGATCCATCGAGCCTCTTCGATGTTCAAGTAAAACGAATCCACGAATACAAGCGTCAGCACCTCAATGCCCTGCAGGTGATCACCCACTACTTGCGCATCAAAAACGGCCAGGCACAGGGCATGGCTCCACGCACTGTGATCTTTGGAGGCAAGGCCGCACCGGGCTACTACATGGCCAAGCTGATCATCCGCTTCATTAACGGGATTGCCGAAACCATCAACGCTGATCCTGATATGGAAGGGCGCCTGCGAGTTATTTTCCTGCCGGATTACAACGTGAAGCTGGCTGAACAGATTTACCCGGCCTCAGACCTTTCAGAACAAATCTCAACCGCAGGAAAGGAAGCTTCAGGCACAGGCAACATGAAATTTGCCATGAACGGAGCTCTCACCATCGGCACCCTTGATGGTGCCAACGTGGAAATTCGTGAGCGAGTAGGTCCTGAGAACTTCTTTCTATTTGGCAAAAGCGAAACAGAAATCATGGAACTCCATACCAAAGCCTATCGGCCTAGAGAAATTATTGAGACCTTGCCGGAGCTAGCTGAAGCCTTGAGATTGATAGGTCTGGGCCACTTCAGCAACGGCGATGGTGAGCTATTCCGCCCATTGCTGGACAACCTCACAGGCTTCGATCCATTTTTCGTGATGGCCGATTTCGCCGACTATCTTCGCGCTCAAAACGAGGTGAACCAAGCTTGGACCAACCGACAGCAATGGAACCGTATGTCTCTACTGAATACTGCACGAACAGGCTTCTTCTCCTCAGACCGCTCGATCCATGAGTACTGCGAGTCAATCTGGAACGTCAAACCCTTCCCTGTGGAGATCACCTGCGATATGCCCAAATGATGCTTAGTGGAAACAATGTGACATAACCAAACCTTACTCAAGCTAGTCATCCCATGCAGTAAATAGCTTAAAAATAGGGATGATGGGTTTAGGCGAAATCTGCAGACCTCAAACGGCAAAAAACTGCCGATAAATAGCTAATTACGATCGGGGAGATCAGGGGTCTGATGCAAGAGACGATTTAAACGAAGTCTGTCTGCATTGAGAGGGTCTGGAGCTAATTCACCAGCAAATTCTCGAAATTTCTGCTCAATCTCCTCTGGCACCCTCACATCAAAGATGCGTTCCATAAGTGCTTCTATTGAGAAAAGATGGGCGTTGATGTTCTCCAAATCAGCGATGGATTGCTGGATATCATCTGCCGGCTCTTCCCCTCCCCCTACTGGCGTAGCCTGAGTAGAGGAAGCATCAGCATCATCACCTCGGGTGCCGTATTGCTTCTGAAGATCTTCAAGCACGCGCCCTGCGAGTGTTCGAAAAGATTGCAATGCAGCCCAATTAAGCTCCTGCTGATGACGGAGAGTGGGGCACTCACGAATCAACCGGTCATGCTCTCGGTAGAACCGTTGACAGTCAGGGCATTGACAGGGCTCTTCTGGCACAGCTCTGCTACAAGCTCAACCTCCATCATGGCATCTACTAGGCCGCTAGGGGAGGTTCACCAGAGAAACTTTCCTCATCCGCATCAGTATCACTTGGTCGCGGGAGGGGAATCTCGATAGTGGTAACTACCTGTATAACGTCGCGTAGTCGCATCGAATCAGCAAACCAACCCATGGCCTGCTCGGTATCACCACGACGTTCGGCATCACTGGCCTGATCTTCATGGGCCTCAGCCAATAGAGCCAACCAACAGAGGCAGCGAGCCTGTACCACAGAAAGATCCAGGTCGATGGGCTGCGAATTTGCAATGCTCTCGCTTTCCTGCTGAACAAGCAGCCTTAGCCGCAAATCGTGAAGCTGGGTCATGACACCTGATTCACCAGATCAACACTAGCGGGAGCGTGGCCTTTGCCTAGCCCACCAGATGTAGTACCGACCACCTAAAACACGATGCAAACACGGGGTTTGAAAAGCTCAAACTGCGCAACTAAGAATTTGCCAACCTCAGGCAGCTTTTCTAGCGAAATCAATCAATTGATCAGTTGCTATTTGTCAATTGCCTTAAGCCATCCCTTATCCATGCCAAAAAAGGTAATACCAATCAAGGCAATAAGACCTAAGACTTCACATCAACTGAAACCAAGCTCCTTCCATTATAAACAAGCCATTAATCCAAGCAGAAATAGCAATAAGGCGGGCTTAAACATTGCAAGGATTGGCACGCATGTTTTAGCTAAGATCCAATCATCCCTGCCTACGGAAAAATCAGACTGCAAACCAAAACAGAAAAGACCGTACTCCCAGCAGGCGTAGATTGAGCAGAAAGCTCAACGCTGGCATGCAGTCTGAGGCATTCAGACTCACGCCATCAAACTGCAAGCTGAGAGCACTAAATCCAGCATTATTTGATATATGCAATAGATCTATCTATTCTCTATTGCAACACAGCAGCGTCGATACGCTACCTAGCATCAATAAAAATCAAGATGCTGTGCAAATTAAGGCTCATAAATAGATAGAAGTGATATTCCAACTGAATCTGCCTTTAATGGCAATCGCAGAATTTATCAAGTAATGAATAAAGTGTTTAATACTATTTGCTCAGACCATAAAAAAGCCCCGCCTTAGACAGGGCTTTTGATTTGAATTATAGAAAGAGAATACTAAAGCGAATTACCTTTCTAATGGGTTGTTAGTTAAGGGTAGTTTCCTTTCTTTCAAAGGTATCAAAAAGCTTTTCAACACGCTTGAAGTCAAAGCCCATTGCCCTTAATCCATGCCAGAGATGCCCCTGAAGATAGAAGAATCCAAGGTAATAATGGAAATTAGACAACCATGAACGAGCTGAGTGAATGTCTCCTACAAGAGATGTATCCGTATCAGCAAAATACGGAGCGAAGTCTAGTTGAATTTTCAGAACTTCACCATATAGCTCGGTGGGATAAATGGTGGTGTTCATAGATGCCCAAAAGGCAGCAACAAACGCCATATAGGAAGCGCCAGCCAATGAAGTGGAAAGCACAAACTCAGCCGAAAGAAGACCTTTACCTTTGAATTCAGTAAATTCACCAAATGGCTTGCTAAAGATATGCCAGATTGCTCCAGCACTCATAAAGAAGGCCAAGAACGCATGGCCACCCATGACATCTTCCAAGCTGCTAATTGAAAGGAAGTCAATTTGATGATTCCAAATCATTTGCAGGTCAAGGTTGTACTGAACCTGACGTACAGCCCCTATAGCTGGGTCATAGATACCATGATATTTGGCCCATTCAACAAATTGAACATTGCCAAGAGCAAGGAAAAGTAAGTGATGTCCAAGTATTGAGGTGAGTCGGTCTGGATCATCCCAACTGAACTCGAACTTATTTGGCCTTGAGCCTTGTGGATAGTCGCCTAGCTTCTCTTTATACCTAAAGGAGTGAAGCATCGCTCCTCCTGCATAAACAGCCGAGAAGATCAGGTGGAGCACTGCGACTACCAGCATCCCATAGGAATCAGTAATCACACCGTTTTCTATGCCACCAATTCCTATCCCAGCCAAGTGGGGAAGGCTTACTAATCCCTGCTGCCCAATTGGCAGAGCGGAATCGTAACGGGCCAGTTCAAATAGGGTGTTTGCGCCAGCACCGAAGCAAATCAATCCTGTATGGCCAATATGCGAGGCAATGAATCTGCCTGAGCGGTTAGTAACCCCAGAATTACCCGCGTACCACGCGTAGCTAACGTTGGGGTTCCCGTAAGTTTGCACGAGAAGAAAAATGGGTTAGGGCAAAAGCAATCTATTTGCATTTACACAAAGTCAGTCAATCCCTACACAGTTCTCTACACATTAGGCTCAACTTAAGCAAGCTTTACATATGATCAAGAGCGTGTAATCTGAAAGCCTGAAGAATATCATTCGTCACCTTCTGGCGCGATCATTCGCTACCTTACAACGCGATCATTTGTTACCTTCTGGCGCGATCTTTCGTTGCTTTTAGATGACCAGAGCATAGAGGCTCAATGGCAATCTCTGATCACTCAATATCCCTACACAGACTGCAAATACTTAGGTTTAGCCTTTTGATTTCGGCTTATCTCACTTGAAATATCCAAACTTTTATATTCCCTTATTGCGTACTCCACAAGCCTATGACGACATCCAGCTTTACCATTAAGACTAATGTCGAAACTTATCTCTCTAGTGTGTGATGAGGGTTACCTGCGCTAGCAATATAAGGCTTTTGACTGGTATTTGTCCAATGGATTTAGGATCCCTCTCTGCAGTTGTTTTTGGAATCATTGGCACAGCTTTAATAGCGATCTTCATTGTTGGTGGCAAAGCTGACAACGATGGCCAAGGAACCAATATGACCTGAAGATTAGAGTTGGCCATGACATTCCAGGAAGGGCAGATTTGAAACTCTGCCCTTTTATGTGTCTAGCCAATACAGCCCGGCAGCGATCTGCCGGCACAAGATCAATTGGCAAAAGAACTAATGCACTAACTGCCCATACCCCCAAATGCTTCAATGATGTCTAGATGGCTACTTTTTTATGTAGCAATTGACTTGTAGCCAGGTATTTCCATGTCTTCCCCTGCAACTCCAGGAGTTTAAAACTGCTGTTTCAATAACAATCCCTGAATGGGTCACACTGCAAACTCATCGGTGTATTCAACCTCTGGTGCATCACCAAATTGATTGGGAAGTTTCTACCATCTAGCCAATAAAATCTAACGACACAACTCAAGGGCATCATCCAAAGGGAGTTGGGATCTATTCTTCATGCGCAATGGAGTTCAGTTGGACTGTGCGATCCAATTATCCAAAAAGGCTAGCGGATAACGCTGCGAGGACTTCGGATCATGGTGAAGTGATAAAAGCAGCTCCCTTCAGAGTTGATCAGCCAACTGTTGACTTCCAGCCCTAAGCAAGACTGCACTGGTCAAATCAAGTACACTTGTACCAGTAGTGGATTCTGATCGTCTCAAGATGTTTGTGCAAGGAACCTGCTCTCTAGAGGCAAGGCCGCAAATTGCTCCCTGCCTAACGCGAGAATTGATAAGCGCATGTTTTTGATCAGTTGAAAGACAACGCTGTCTCGGAACTTATTGGGCAATTTGAACTGACGCCTCCTCCTGAAGGAGGCTGGTTCCGGGAATTAATCCGCATTGAGCTCACAGTGCAGCAAAGCGATGGACATAAACGCAATGCCATAACAGGAATCCTTTTTCTCTTGGGCAAATCTGACAAAAGCAGATGGCATCGTGTAAATGGTGCCGATGAAATATGGATTCACCTCCAAGGGGCCGCGCTCACGCTTTGGCGACTAGACCCCAAGAATAATGAACTGTGCGAGTTAAAGCTTGATTCAGCAAATCCTATGCAAATGATCCACGCCGGATTGTGGCAGGCTGCATGTAGCGAAGGCTCATACACATTAGTGAGTTGCTGCGTTGGCCCTGGATTTGATTTCGAAGACTTTGAGATGCTTAGAGATATGCCTAAGGAATCTTGGCCTGAAAAAGCTCTGAGCGAGCTGATATAAATCGAAGAAAAAAAGCAAGGAGCTTTTAGCAACTAAAAATAAGTCTAAAGATAACAGCCGTGATCTCCCAACCTTCTACTGCTAAAGACTTCTGAAATCAAGCCAGGAAGAACTTAAAAGTTAAGACCAAGAACGAGCGACTACTTATTGCATAAATACAGAGGGATTAATTCGCAGTAGCTACTTGCTAGCAGAAAGAATGGAATGCCATTGAAATAATTAGCCTGAAGCATTATACAATCACTTAATGCCTAGAATTAGTGCATTTTTTAGCAACATAACAATAAATAAATAATGCAAGCACTAACTGGCTGGCTGGTTAATGTGCATTTACTTCAAAAATATGAATGCATCTGAGGAATGCATGGCTTATGATGTAGATATATAAATTGTTGCCACATTGAGAGTACATTGGCTAGTTCCCTTAGATAAACCAACTAATGCAGAAATT
>MPMC02012681.1_pt1 | contig 11377 bp, 9 predicted proteins | sample 1617281 | NCBI WGS metagenome assembly MPMC02 (sample SAMN05944809, study PRJNA350692) | marine metagenome | biome: marine; feature: ODZ; material: water; isolation source: 100 m water sample filtered on 30 um supor filter | place: Pacific Ocean | collected 2012-04-09 | depth 100m m | reverse complement strand
GGCTCCTCCTAGGCGTCGCAGTCCTAGCCGTCTCCAGCGCTGGCATCGTGCTGCAGGAGATGAGCGATGTCCCGCCGCTGCTACGCGCATCGTGGAGGATGCAGGGGACCGCCCTAGTACTGCTCCCAGGCTTCGCCTACCAGATCTCGAAGATGGAGCGACCGTGGCTGAACTCCTCTGACGCCCAGTTGATGCTCGCCTCAAGCGCCTTCCTCGCAATGCACTTCGGCTGCTGGGTTTGGTCCCTCGATCACACAAGCCTGGTCCACAGCCTGCTCTTCGTGAACACCCATCCGCTCGTGGTAGTCGCTCTGATGCCTCTAGTGGGGTCCGTTGCCCGCAGGGGCCATGTTTTGGGCGTCATCATCGGATTCACCGGTGCTGCGATCACCCTCTTGGATGTGGGGGGCGGGGGGCAGGTCTCCCTAGTCGGCGATGCAGCAGCCTTCGTCGGGGCCGTCACCGTCGTAGGGTACTTGCTGGCAGGAAGGCACCTGAGGTCGGTACGCGAGACTCCGATCTTCGTCTACGCCCTCCCTGTCACTCTGGGTGCAGGGGTGTGGCTGTCAGTGGGCTCGCTTGTCCTAGAGGGGACGTCTGTGTCCTCCATGAGCCCCGAGGCAGCCCTCTTCGGCTGGACCGATGCATCCTGGGTGGCTTGGGTGGCATACCTCTCGCTTGGCCCGGGCTTGTGCGGGCACACTGGAATCAACACCATCCTCAGGTGGGTCTCCCCAATCATCGTCTCCATCACGCTGCTCTTCGAGCCGGTCATTGGTGGCATCATCGGATGGCTGTGGACTGGTGATGCCGTATTGGGGGCCTACACGACAGTTGGGGGCGTACTGATGATCGCCGGTGCCATCATGGTCACTCTCGAGGAGAATATAGAGCGTGACGAGGACGCGGTTTCTTGAACCGCAGTCCATCCCACTGCCTGTGAAACGCACCCCCTTGCTCCTGACTAATGATGACGGGGTGGGTGCACCCGGGCTGATGGGGCTAGCAAGGGCCCTCCACCGGAGGGGGCACCCACTGGCTGTGCTCGCCCCCCTCACGGAGCAGTCAGCCAGCGGGATGAAGCTGACCTTGCGAAGCGACATGAAGTTCCAAGAGCACAATGACCTAGCCGACGAGGCTCGCAGTGACGAATCAGTCCCCCTGCGATTCTTCTCATTGGACGGCTCCCCCTGCGACTGCGTCATAGTCGCCCTCGATGGGGCGTTGCAGGCATGGGCTCCAGACATCCCTCCCTCCCTATGCATCTCTGGCATCAACCACGGGCCGAACCTCTCGGTCGATGTCCTGCACTCGGGAACGGTCTCCGCTGCTAGGGAGGCCGCTCTGTACGGCATGCCCTCGATTGCAGTCAGCCTTGCGACATACTCCCACGAGGATTTCTCGCAGGCCCTCGAAGCAACGATCAGGATCGTAGACGCCATCTCCCCCCACCTGCCCAAGTCCCCTCCTAACCTCGGTAGGCCGGAAGGCAGCAGGCTGGCGCCGGGGGATGGCAGCAGCGCCGAAGCCATTCGGTCGTCATTCCTGCTGGGAAACCTCTTCCTCAACCTGAACGTGCCCGAGATCTGGAACGGGAGGTTCCGAACAGTCGATCTGGGTGCTAGATGGTACCACAACGCCACTGACATGCACGACAAGGAGAACATGGGCGTGGCTTTCGAGGTCGGAGCGGCAACCATTGAGGACGAGGACATCCCCAACACCGATTGCAACGCGGTGAGGGCCGGATGTGCAGCCCTGACGCCGCTAGCTAGTTGGCCTAGAAACCATCCCTCGGGAATCTCCGACTCGTTGCTCGAAGCCGCCACTCAGCCGAGAGGAAACGGTCTGCCGGCATGGCTCTAGGCCCGATCCAGCAGATGGTGGACTATCGCGATGCAGGCATGGCCCTGCAACCACTCCTTGCCAAGGGAGAGACGGGGCAGCCCCTGTGTCAACACGACTTCCTCCTGATCCATGGGGCGGTCATCGGAGAGTACGAATCCCAGGGATTCATCATGGGGAATGGTGGAGGGAGACTCCCCAGCGGCGTCAAGGACGAAGCAAACCAAGCCCTCACCCTCCCATTCAACCAAGGTCTGTCGAAGATCCCCGCCGGAGTGCGAAATACCCGCTGACACATCTATGAATCGCCCGACAGGCGGGACCGGGCTACTCAGCACGGCCTTGATGTGACCAGCAATCGAACGCTCGTCAGGACGGACTCCCCGCAGGGATCTACCATCGAAGCAGACCCTCCGCGGGGGCCCCGGCCCACCCTGCAGGTGCAATGTCACATGACTGTCCTCCCGAATTCCGTGTGAGACAAATAGGGCGGCATTGACCGCTCGCACCAGAACGTCCGTACGGCCTCCCGAACCAGCCAAGTCGTTGAGGTTCAGCACTCCGGTGCTGGGGGCCCTATGCCCCAAGATGGCGAACCTGCGTTGCAGGACATCACCCCAAGCCGAGGTCTTCGTCTACGCCCATCATAGACTGCATCTGACGCCTCAACCTACGATCCCCCTTGATTCCGCGCATCATCTTCTTGCTCCTATTCCATTGTGTGAGGAGCTCCTTTACATCCTTCTCCTTGCAGCCCGAGCCGCGAGCGATCCTCCTGATTCTGCCCGACTTCAGCAATAGTGGGTCATCCTTCTCCTCCTGAGTCATCGAATCCATCACCACTCGGAACTTCTCGAGGTTCTCCTGCATCTGCCGCTTCTGCGCCACGCTCATGTTGGACATTCCACCAAACATGGTGTCAGGGAGGTGTGACAGGACCTTGTCCAAGGTCCCTATCTTGCTCATCATCTCCATCTGAGTGTACATGTCGGTGAGTGTGAACCTGCCTGACATCAGACGCTGGGTCAGGCGCATTGCCTCCTGCTCATCGAGGTCATCTGGAGCCAAATCGATTAGCCCCTTGATGTCGCCCATGCCAAGCAGTCTGGAGATGAAGCGATCTGACTCGAACTTCTCTAGGTCGCTAATCCTCTCTCCCTCTCCAACGAAGACTATGGGCGCCCCAGTGGTCGCCACTGCGCTCAGTGCCCCCCCGCCCCTTGCCGTGCCGTCCAGCTTCGTCACAACCGTTCCAGTGACCCCAACCAGTTCGTGGAAGGTGGCGGCCATCGGCCCTGCCGCCTGTCCCACCTGCGCGTCAATGACGAGGAACCTCTCTGTGGCGTTCGCTATTTCTGCAATCTCCAGCAACTCGTCCCTCAGATTCTCATCTAGGCTGTCCCTCCCAGCGGTGTCTATGATCACCACATCAGCGGTACCTACCTTCCTAAGCCCGTTCCTCACGATAGCCGGAGCATCGTCACCCTCCGGCTCGCCATAGACCTCGACCCCTGTCCCCCCAAGCAACTGGCTGAGTTGCTGATAAGCGCCGGGACGGTGGACGTCAGCCTCTATCACCGCAACCTTGGCGCTGTGATTCCTCCTCCACCACTCCGCTAGCTTGGCGGTCGTGGTGGTCTTTCCCTGGCCATATAGGCCGACCATCAGCACGGTCTGGTTATGCGGCCGAATGCTCCGCGGGGATCCGAGAATCCTCACTAGCTCGGAATAGATCAGGTTCATGGCGTGGGTCTCGAGACGCACGCCAGGTCGGGGTTCTTCCTCCAGCATCCTCCTCTCGATGCGCTCTGTGAGCTCCTTGGCCTGGCGGACGTTGAAATCTGCCTCCAGCAGGGCCCTGCGTAGCGACTTGCTGAGCTCCTTGATGGTCTCCTCATCGACCTTCCTCTTGCCCTTGAGCAGCCCGATGGAGCCGAGAACCCTGCGCTTGAAGCCCTCGAGCGCCATGCCCTTCGGTTTGGATTGTGTGGTTTGAACGTTGTCTGGGGCGTGGGGCTCAAAGGTGGTGGGCCATGGCCGTTCATGGCAGCCGCCTCGATTCCGATGTTCCACATGCAGGTGGCCTTTGCCATAGGCCTGTTGGGGGTGTACGTGGGGTGGAGGGGCGTAATTGCCCGAATGACGGGATTCTACGACCTCTCCGGCGCGGTGAGATACTTGCTATATGGACTCGTTGCGGGCGTGTTCATCGCCCTCGCTGTGGATCAGCTGATCCTCATTCCCATCATCGAAGACTCTTCTGCCAGTGCTGTTTCAGTGCCTTTGGGCAACCTGTCTCTCCTCTCCCTCCTTATTGCCGCAGTGGAATCCTCGTTAGCCTTGTTCTTGGTGGGGAGGCCCCGTGTCGCCTCCATCAGAGCGTCCCCGCCCTTCGGCTGGGCACTCGGCCTCGGCCTTGGATCGATGCAGGCGGCTTACCTGATCGTGCGCCTATTCGATCCCAACCTGACTCCCCTCTCTTCCATCGCTGGTTTCAACCCATTCTCAGTCGCAGTGGCTGTGCTGATTGCACTGTTGGCATGCATCGGGCATGCGCTACCGGCGACGTGGCAGGGCAACCAGCTCCTGGAGGGTTCTCGGACGAAGCCCTACCTGTTTTCCACCTTGGCCAGGGCCATCCTATCACTATGCCTCGTGCTCTCCCTCTTCAGACCAGCCTTCGTGCTAGCCGCAGCGCCCTTTGTTGCTTTTTTCTGGATCCGTGCGCAAGAGACGTGGCTCCCCTCGGGATTGACCCCAGCAGCCAGACAGGCCTACAGGCGGACCATCCGTCAGGCAGATCGCCACAGGGAGGGGGCCGAGAGCCGAATCAGGGGCGAAATCACGGATTGCGAGGAGTAATCACATCTTATTTTGAAATTTCCGCATTTTCCAATGTGGCGCAGTATTATATCCAATCCACGGATTCACTATCTCCGAATGCGAGTAATAATCGCAGGTGCCGGCGAGATTGGCCGTGGCGTCGCTACTGCACTCAGGGGTGAGCAAAGGGGAGTCGCCCTCATCGACCCAGATCCCAATGCCATTAGCGAGTCCCAGTCCCTTGACTGCTTATTGGTGACTGGGAACGCCCTTTCTAGGGAGTCATTGATCAGAGCCGGCATCAGCGATGCCGAGATCATCGTCTTCGCTACCAACGATGACCACGTCAACCTACTGGGATGCGCCTTCTCCAAGCGGGTCTACAGCGAGCAGGTAGGCGATCGTAAGGCCTCGGGACTGATTACTATAGCTCACGTAGATGACTCCAATATCATGGACCCGAGACGGGGGGCGGGACCACTCGAAAAGTGGGCGAGATCGAATTTCGTCGTGTGTCCCTCAGAGGCGATAGTCGACCAGTTGGTAGCGGGACTGATTGCCCCGTCTTTGGACGACATACTGCCTCTGGGGGACAATGCATGGATTGTCGTCTCCGAAGTTACTGAGGCCTCACCATTGATTGGAACGACTACCGGTGAGAGCATGACAATTGATGGAAATCACCCCATGGTGCCCCCAATATTCGCAATTAGGGGAAGAGATGGAAGGGATACCCTCTCATCGGGAAACGAAATCATCCAACAGGGAGATCACCTGCTCTTCGTCACTGGTGCAACCAAATCGTTCAGCAACATCGCGTTGGCATTGGGAACACCAGACTCCGAAATGCCTGTGACTCCCTCCGTCGCCATCTTTGGCGCAACTAGAATTGGTAGCCGACTGGCACGGCACTACCTAGACTCGGGTTCTAACGTGGTAATCATCGAACCAGACCTAGATTCGGCTAACGAGATTGTTGGCTCGACAATCGGGGTCAACAAGCGGCTAGACGTAATTCATGGCGATCCCAAGGACGAGGATCTGCTCAGGGAGTTGGCTATCGAGAATCACGACATCGCAATAGCAACCCTCGGGGATGACAACCTCAACATCTCCATCTCGATGCGCACCATGGACAAGGGCGTACTGCGTACTGGCCTGCTATTGGATGACAGGGCCCTAGTAGAAGCTATTCATCGCATCGGACTTCGTCCCGTAAGCAAGAGGCGCGTGGCCGTGACCTCGATACTGAAATCCATCCACATGCACGTCCCGGGTATCTACCAACGAATTCCATCAATGCCATCATTAGTCTCGATTTCTGCTGATATCCCGTCTGGAAACAGCCTCATCGGCACATTGTTCTCTGAAGTAGAGAGAAAGTTGGGAGTTAATTTGGCGTTGGTAGAGCGAATCGATGAGGAAGGTAACCCCCACGCGAGAGCCCCTGAGCACGACCAGACTCTCGAGGAAGGGGACAGGGTCTTCCTGTTCCTTGAAATCGATGACTTGCGAAAGGTCGAGAAGTCTCTAGGGAGCTAGACATGCGCTGGGACGTTGTAGGATTAGTTCTGGGGTGGACGGTTCGCCTAGTCGCAGTACCCTTGGCGGTGGTTGCCGTATACAGTTGCCACCAAGAGGGATTGGAGGCGGGTCTGAGGACGTTCCTTGCCCCCTTGGTCCTAGCCGTTCTTCTAGGCCAATCACTTGTCTCCCTCTCGAAGGGCGAAGATGCCTCAACCAGGGTCAGGGATCGGGAGGCGTTCGCCTCAGTTGCTCTTGGGTGGATCCCAGTGGTTGTAGTTGGTGCCCTGCCATTCTGGCTTGGCGGCATGTTCTATGGGCCATTCGAGTACATGGACGGCACTGCATCCCACTCCGATGTCTTGGTGGGCCTGCTCCCTTCTTGGTTCGAATCCATGTCAGGCTTCACTACCACTGGAGCGACCGTAATTGACCCCACTACCAGCCCGATGTGCCTCGAGGGCCCCGAACAAGACTGCATCGGCAGCCAGAGAAGGAGCCTCATTCTATGGAGATCCCTTTCTCAGTGGCTTGGCGGCATGGGGGTCATCATGCTCGGTTTGCTCATCCTCTCTAGGGCATTGGGCGGGGGGATGGCCTTAGCAAGGGCGGAGTTGACTGGCCCCTCCGTCTCCCAGCTGGGGATAACTCTGGAAAGCACCGCTCGGCGGCTCTGGACGATCTACATCGCATTGACCCTGATGGAGATGGCCCTCCTCAACTTCGTTGGCGGCATGGGTTTATTCGATGCGGTCAACTATTCCCTGACCACACTCCCCTCGGGGGGATTCGCCACATCCGACGGAGGGGTCATGGGCTTTGGTTCCGCTAGGATAGAAGTCATTCTGATGGTTTTCATGCTGATTACATGCATCAACTTCAGCCTCCTGTACTTCGCTATGGCTGGTCGCTCTAGGGAGGTCTGGAAGGACGAGGAACTTCGCACTTATCTGCTGATCTTGATCCTCGCATGGCTCGCTATGGCATCCAACCTTTACTGGTCGGGCACCAATGGGGGCACCGAGGCCATCAGGCAAGCGCTATTCCAAGCCATATCCATCTCGAGCACGGGCTACTCCAGCGCTGACTTCTCCACTTGGCCAGTTTTCAGCAAGTTCGTCCTACTGCTCCTGATGATAGTCGGAGCCTCTGCCGGATCTACTGGGGGCGGTCTCAAGGTTCTTCGAATCAGGATAGCTTTCGAGCTGGCCAAGAGGGAGGTGCTCAGAATAGTCAAACCGCGCAAGGTCGTCGCGATTCGCTTCAACGAGCAGGTCATCGATGAGAGTAAGGTGTGGATCATAATTGGGATGATCAGTTCGTGGTTGGTGCTGGCGACGGCCTCCTTGCTACTCTTCTCTATGCTAGAGACGGAACTCGACATGGAGACCATCCTTTCCCTGGTCATTTCCCTACTAGGCAATACAGGACCAGCCCTTGGTGCTTACGGGCCAACCTCCACATGGGCAAGCCTCAGTCACCCATCCCTTCTCATCTCAACCTTCCTGATGTGGCTCGGACGTCTCGAACTGCTGACCGTGTTGGTCCTTCTTCACCCACGAACATGGGGCCATGACTAGTCGAATCCGTCAAGGGTGAACTGGGTCCCACTGAGCGCATCCCCGCCTTCGCTCCCACCTGATCCTTCTGTCCCCGTGCCTTCCTGAAACTCCCTCACTTCCTCGAAGGCGTCGATTATGGTCTTAGCATCCTTGTGGGACTTGGGCATTCCATGCAGGGAGAGGTGCTCTTCAGCGCTCAATCCGAGCCTGACTGCCACGGAGAAATCGAGTGGATCGCCTCCTAGTTGCCTGTCATGGACTGCTAGGAGGTTGGGCCACAGGTCCTCCCTGACCGAAGACCTGCTCGATTCGAGCAGTTCTGAGAGGCGTTCCACTAGTTGCCCCGTCCTCCACGATTCGCTACCCCTCCTGAGGAAGTTGGGATAGCCGATGTAAACATTCGAGCCCCCACTTGGGGAGTACGCCACAGCCGCCTGTGCAGGTAGGGCGGCACCCCAGTACCAGGACCTGAAGGCACGATTGGTGAATTTCGTTGCTAGAGCCGAGTCGGATCTGCACATGGCCGGGCTGACGGCTGCGAGGCCCAGCTGGTCCAGAACCGATTGGTTGTTCCATGCGAACCATGCGATCATCTCGTCGGGATCCTTGTCGGAGTTCATCAGTATCCTCCCGGCCTGTGAGCCGGAGCGATTGCCGTAGACCTGCCTCATTGCCTTGAAGACGTCCACATGAGCATCCCTCACCGCTACCTCTGACAGGTCCTTGACTGCGGGCAGGGTGATGTGAGAAAGCCCTGTTGTCGATAGTGACTGTAAGTCCTTGACCAACGCCCTGATATCACCTGGATTGCCTTCGATCAGAGCATCGAGGCTCTCGGGGTCCATGCTCATCCCCTCGGCATCGAGGACCCTGTGAGCCACTCGCCTGAGATCGGCTCTCCCCACTCTCTGGAAAATGACGTTCTCAGCCAGCCTCAGGAGCCTATCCCTATTCCTCCTCCAACCGCTTCCGCTGCCCCATAGCCTCATGGGGTCGTTGCAAGTCATGATCACGGGTTGCCGGGTCGAATTGAGGAGATTGAGGAGCTCGGCCTTGCCTCCCGAGTCCCCTCTCAGAACGATCGAGCCCTCCTCGGGCGGCTCGAGGGATCTCACAATCCTATCCTCGGACACCCTTGCGAAGCCTCCGCTCAGATGGTCCGCCTCGTCTAGCAGGATCAGAGTCCTCCCGGAAGCCGGACCTTCGGAGGAGAATTGGTCGAGCGAGATGTGCTGAGAGCCTCTGGTCGCAGAGCCTCTGATTGCGGCAGCGTTCCTCTGTTCCGAGGCATTGAGCTCGATCACAGACCAACCCCTGTCTTCGGCAACCGCCAGTGCCAGCGTCGTTTTTCCAACCCCAGGGGGGCCTGAGAGGAGAAGACCCTTCTTTTTGGGGGCGGAGCCGGAGCCCCAACGATCGAGCCACAGGCGCACCCTCCTGATACGATCCTCGTTCCCTTCTAGGTCCGAGAGGGTGCTGGGACGGTGGCGTTCTGCCCAGTCATGCATTGCGCCTACCTTGACCACACGGGCAGTTCGGATTGGCGTCACTTGAAGATTGGCCCTAGAACAAGTCACCAACGCTCCCCGAGGACAGGTGACTGAGCAACGACTCGACTTCTGTGCGCACCTGGGCCTGGTCATCTCTGCGTCGAACCGTCACGGTACCGTCTTCCAAGGAGGCGTGATCTACGGTGATCGCCCAGGGCACTCCGATCTCGTCAGCCCTCGCATATCTCCTTCCAATCGATCTGCTCGAGTCCATATCGCCTTGTATTCCGGGCAAGGAGTCTATTCTCGAAGAAATTCGCCTAGCCAAATCACCCATCCCATCCTTGTCGAATAGGGGTAGGGTGACAACGTCGAACGGAGCCACGGTCTGCTTCAGACCGAGTATCGTGTATTCCCCCCCCTCCTTCTCGATCTCGCTGTAGCCATGGTCTAGGATGTGCCAGATGATTCGGTCTATGCCGAAGGCTGGCTCAATCACGTGAGGGGTGAAGTACTCTCCATGCAAAGTCACCTCCTCGTTCTTCCTAGTGACCATCTCCCCGGTGATTTCGACCTTCGACCCGTCAGCCAGATGAAGAACGAACGGAAGCGAGTCTGGAATCTCAGTCAGTTCAGAGAGGGCTTTCGTCACAGCGCCAGCCTCGTCCTTGAAGGCCGGCCCAATTACCGCTCCTTTGGGGGCCAGTACATCCCTTGTTTCAGTTCGCGGTGAGTCGAATTGCCGCCATCCTCTGAGCAACTTGGATCCCGAGTGCTCCTCGTGAGATAGCAGGTCGTGGCAGGTTCGGTTAGCGATTCCCACGGCCTCCACCCACCCATGCTCGCCACTGAGTTCGCAGTCCCAGCAATCATCAGCGTAGTGAGCCATCTCGGTGCTGGCGTGCTGACGGAATCTAATGCGCTTCGGATTCACCCCGACGTGGACAAGGAACTCCCATGTCAGGGCTAGGAACCACGCCACGGTCGGGTGCTTCACGATCCCCGAATCGAGGGCCTCGCTGAAGGTCAATGAGTGCTCGCCCGCATGAGGGCCCTCGGGATCGGGTAGAAGGGAGACGCTGGAGCCCCATTCTCCGAGGTCGGGAGTGGGGGGATCTTCTGGGTCGATGAAGTACTCGAGCTCGGCCATGTTGAACTCTCGTAGGCGTATCATCCCCTGTCGCGGGCTGATTTCGTTTCGGAACCCCTTTCCTGTTTGCATGGCGCCAAACGGCAGCTTCTGCCTGAAGTGCCTGAATAGTGCGGGATATAGCATGAACATTCCCTGAGCGGTCTCAGGTCGCATGTATGCGTCCCTGCCTCCTCGAGTTGCACCGATCCTGGTTGGAAACATGAGATTCATCGGGCTAGCGTCCCCCCACTCAGATTTGCCACAGCTCGGGCAAGCTATCGCACTCTGGGCGATCATTTTATCCAATTCTGGAGCCTTGAGGGAGTCTGGGTTCTCATGCACGTCTTTGAGGAGGTGATCGCTGCGGAACACGGCATTGCAGGAACTGCATTCGGACATGTGATCGTTGAACTCGTCAACGTGCCCACTTGCCACGAGAACGGGCTTTGGAGTGATTGTCGGAGAGTCGACCTCAACAACACCGCCAATGCTCGACCAGTGATCTATCCATGCGTCAATGACTCTGCGCTTGATCCTCGCACCCACGGGCCCGTAGTCGATAAGACCAGAGACTCCACCGTAAATCTCGTAGGATGGTAGGACGACTCCTCTGCGCCTCAGCAACGAGTTCAAACGCCCCAGTCGACCTTCGTTACCCATGTCTTCTTCGACCTCACATCATGGTTTTCAAGCCATCCTAGGCTTGCCGAGCAATTCACCCCATTGCGATACGAGCCACCTTTGTGCAACGTTGCATTGGGAGTTGCGCGAATCGTCCTAGAGAAGCATTCATGTACGGCTTCAATTCCCTGCCGCGCGAAGGTGTACGCGAAAAATGCCAGAAATTTCGTATGTGACCGAGTTATCCGACTCGGAAGAGATCCTCGATTGCCTGTCTGACCCAGTGAGAAACTGGTTCAAGGACACGTTCGATGACTTCACGGGCCCGTGGGTGCGAGGATCAAGCGCAGAGTCATTGACGCATGGATAGATCACTGGTC
>MPMC02009959.1_pt1 | contig 11386 bp, 10 predicted proteins | sample 1617281 | NCBI WGS metagenome assembly MPMC02 (sample SAMN05944809, study PRJNA350692) | marine metagenome | biome: marine; feature: ODZ; material: water; isolation source: 100 m water sample filtered on 30 um supor filter | place: Pacific Ocean | collected 2012-04-09 | depth 100m m | reverse complement strand
CCTAAAAGCCCCTGTACCCTGAAGGGCTGTGTCTCCATCAGTAGTTCCAGATCCTGAAAAAGACGTATATAGCTGAGTATTAAGCAACCCTACATTATTCTCCAGCCACCCAGAAATCTGAGAGATAGACTGATACTCTGTATCACTATCAAACTCATCCCGATAAATGCCGGTAGCAACTGTGCTAACAAAATAAGGGGTTTGCTTTTTGTCTGAATTCCAAGCCATGGTAAAGTAGTTTACACTTAAAACCCTTGACCTAGAATCTTTTTGGCTTGTTCGTGATTAGGGTGCTTTGGGTCGCAAACAGAGGTTCCTTGACGCATACTAATGGTTCGCTGCCCTTGAGATACACGCCTAAACTCCTTGCGTAGCTTTTCTTTGAGTTCTCGCGTATTGCCGCTAGCAAACAACCTGACCTTGCCACAAAGGTTTTGAAGGTCTGCAAGAGTCATTTCTTTAAGTTGATTCTCAAAGATATTGGGGTCATTCGTTCCAAAATGGTTTACCTCATGTACGCCCAAAACCTCCTCCAGTTCCTGAATTTTAGAGAGAGTATCATCATCTATTTTGCCGCTTGAATACTTCAGATCACTGAGCTTAGCGCGAGGCTTCTTAGTGGATGCTTTTGCCCTTTTAGCTGGCGCAGCTTTCTTGGTAGTCCGTTTTTTAGTGCTTTTTTTCTTTGTTGCCATATACAATAATAGTATACACAGGATTTTTTCAAAAAAAAACTCCACCCCAAATGGGGTGGAGCTGAATTTCTTAGGAAACGCTCGATTATTACATAATCAAGCCAACCAAAGCGCGGTTATCGAGAACCATGCGACCCTCTTCAAGAGCACCATAGTAACCGATTCGTTGCTGCCTAATGGAGAACTGGTCGTCCGCCACCAAGTTGAACTCAGAACCAGTGTCTGAATCCACAGCAATGGCACGCACCAGCGCATCACGACTACGATCCAAACCAACTAAGATCTGGTCACTACCGGCCGAGAAGGCACTCGAATCGCCACCCTTATTCTTGTTGTAAGTTTGGCCTGCCGCAACAGTACCAAATACATCATTATAACGTTTGCCGTTGCCAAGCTCAAGGACTTCCATGATGTTAATACCGAAGAATTCGGTAATACCACTGGATTTCCAGACCTCGTTACGAATTGCATCCGATGCCGGAATAGCGGTGGTCGCCGCCGTAGGGGTGATTCCATTCGCCGCTAAGGTATTCATTGGGTTATAAGCCATAGCACGAATCTGCTCTACCACTTCCGGAGAAACGATAAGATCAGTGATTCCATGCCGTGCTCCTGTAGGAGTACCACCCGACCAAGAAGCGTTAACTCTCTTGGCTTTGGTAATGAGCCTGTTAATGTCATCCAATACAAGAACATCTGCCGTATTCGTACGGAAAACATTCATGTTATCTCCAACCTCTTGGCTCTTACCGTTCTTAGCCTCAGCAAGCGCTGTCATCAACAGGTTGGAGGAAGTCCTCTCCTGTTTCAGCAACACTTCCTGTGCTACACGAGTGAAGGTTTTACCAATCACATCCAACCGTGAACGAGAGGCGTACTTTCTATCGAAAGCAACCGCACTATCCAAGGTGTAGGTTGTGAACTTAAGCTCCGAAGCAGTGGGTTGCACCATGTTGGTCGGAAGACCACCGGCGACTGACTGACTCCAAACCTGAATATAATCCTCATCGAAGATGTTGTAATACAAATCCAACGGGAGTGAAGGGTTGTCGTCAGCGTTATACTGAAGCGGGGTGAATAGATTGCTGATTGTCGGAGCGTTATTAATAACTTCCGAAACAACGGGGCCAATAAACTCAGCTAAGGCAACCTGTGCACTGTAAGCAGTGTCTCGATTCTTAGAGGCCATAGCCTTAATGAGCTCGAGTTGTTCTGGGGTTCTTTTTAATGTAATTTTCATTATATTATAATTCCTTTACTTAGCTATTAGCCATTGTCTGATACGCCCCATGATGCAGAAGCATCAATGTGAACCATCGCGTACTGTTGAGTACCTGTACCTGCAAACTCGTCGGATTGCCCGTTTTGAGAGGTTCTGTTGCCCGTGGCAACAATATGCCCAACTATACGATGCAAGTTCAACAGATCAGCACTAATGCCATCCATGGTACCTGCTGTTGTACTAACAACAGCCAAAGCACCCGGAATGAATGTAGCGCTTTCTGTATACGCATCAGCTGAAAAGGTAAATAAACCTCTTGTGGCCACCGGAACTGCCTGACCACTCAGAACGGCCTGAAGCTCGTCTGCTTTGATCGGGTTATAGATGAGTTTTTCACCGTTCTCGTCGTTCTTAATCGTCTGATTAAGGGTGACGCCTAATACTGGGGCGCCGGTTGTTGCAGCGATGCACCGGAGGGGAACTTGAGGGTATTTATCGGCACCCAAGAATGGGTAGTCGGTTTTACCAAGATAACTCGAAGAAGATGCGAATTCAACCACGTCTTTCTTCAGGTTACCACTCAGCACCTTCACGAGCACACCGGCACTACCGTCGCCATTAGTTGATGGACTATCATCAACTATCTGATTGGCAAATAGGTTAACCACATCGTGATCACTGTATTGCCTGAATGGATATAGTCTTAATGCCATAATATTTTAGTATGTTACTGAAACTGTGTCAGGATTAAAAGCTTTCATAAACTTATCCCGAAGAGACTCCTCTTGCGAGGACGCTTCGTTATTGTTTACAATTGCAGGCTCCTCGGAAACTTCAACGTTTTCGACGAGATCTTCAACCGTAGCTTCTTCTGAGGCAGAAGCTTTAGACTGATCAAGGGTAGCCAAGCGCTTTTGAAGCTCCTGCTCTACCTTCGACTGAAAAGCAGCTTCCTGCTCCTCTTTATAAGCTTTGCCTTTATGCTTGAGTATAACCCCAAGTTTTTGCTGGTATGATTCAAAAGCAGCTTCAGAAGACTCAAGCGCAGCGACTTCCTTGGCTAATACAGCGCGATCGCTGTCTTCCAAGTCGTACTGGGAATCGATGTTTTCCATTCTGCTGTTGAACAACTCTTCTGCTTTCGCAGTAGAGATGGTACTCTCAAGAGAAGTAATCTTCTCTTGAGCCTCTTCGAGCTGCGTCTTAAAGCTCTCGATATTAGCTTTGGCTTCTTCAGCGCGAGTAATCGCATCAGCCTTCTCTGTTTCGGCTGCTTCTTGCTGTAGCTTCCACTCGGCATCCTTCTCACGGATTCTATCCATAATTACGGTTGCCATGCTGGCTACAGACTCTTGCGAAAACTCGGACTTTTTACCTAACTTAGAATCGAGCATCTTTTCGAACTCTGCAGTTAATTCTTTTGTGTCCATAGTTTTAAAACTGTTATCATTTTTTACATTAATTTCGGCGTTTTGGGAAATTTTTAAAATATTTTTTTGAATTTTTTCTAGTGTGGGCATTGATGCTTCGCTGTCTGTATCCTCCTCTTCTTCTATTTGAAGGTCGTGATTTTCATGAGTAGTAACCCCTTTTACGTCTGCCGCAGGCTTTGTTGTAAACCCAATTCCCAATGGAAACACCTCTCCAGCTACCAAACGATAAACTGGAGTACCATCATCAAGCGTACCGCTTCCATCATTTGCTCGAAGATATTTTTCAAATTCTTTTATTTTTTCAGGATCGCTAATTATCTCTGCTTCGCTAAGGTTTTGGGATCCTACTGCAATATTGTATTCATTAAATCCTAACTCCCAACTTGCAGAAATTTTATTATAATCCAAATCTTCAGGATCACTTGCTTTTAATAGAAGTTCGGCAAATTCCGGATTAACAGTTTTATAGATAACAGCTGCAAGAGAAATATAAAAAGGATCTTCTTTGTTTTCCAATTTTGCAGTATTGAGTATCTTCTCGTTCTCCATATCTGTAAACGCCGCATTTACGATATGTCCCACCACTTTTTGTTTTTTATGTTCTATATTGGTGGGCTTATGAACAAAATAATCTAAAAGCTCTTTTGCTGTAGCCGAGCTAATTCCATCACCATTCCTATTAAAACGATTAACTATAGCGGCATTAAAAGCGGCTCCCACCAAATCAATATTACGATCCAGATCTATCCCTTTTGGTATTAAAGGCTTTAAATTGTCCAAAGAAGCAACGCTAATGCTCAGCTCGTTTTCTAGATCGTCTGTAGCAAAAACTTCAAAATCAAACTGTGTTTTGAATTTATAAGGGACACTCATACTGCTTAAGTTACACTTTTTTAATCTTTTGGTGAATTCTTTATGCTGTGATATAAAATAGCAGAAGAATATTCATCTAAAGAGTGCTCCACGCTAATGTCCGAGACAGGGCTTAGTGTCTTCAAACCTAAAAGCTTTTTGTTATCTTTTAAGCAACTAATGGCTGTTTTCTTCCAATTAGCCTGCTCGCATGCGGACACAACAAGTTCGCATACTTTTTCTAAAACCTGTTTTTGGTCCGAACTTAAACGTTTCTTCTTAAATACTTTTTTGGCCTCTACGCTAATATCACTGTAAAACTTATTAGTGGCATCAATCACTTCTTTGATGGAATCGACAGCATAGGTAACTTTACGCCCTTGAGTTTTGGACCCAGCAGGTCTTCCCGGAGACTTGGGGGTTTTATTCTTTTGTTCATCTAGTATTCTCATGCTTTCAGGATGCTTAATCTCTTCAAGCTCCATCTCTTCAGACTCTTCGAAAACAGGCACTCCTCCTACCAAAGGATTATACCAACCCTTTTTTCTATCATCCAAAAACTTCTCTTGTGCTTTTTCTAATTCGCGCTCAGAAGGGAAAACCCCCGTATCAATGACCTTCATTCCTTCTTCTGGAGGTAGAATACCAAGCTCCATCATACGCGTAATAACGCGCTGAACCTGATTTTCATCCTTCATATCGATATCCTGAAAACGAGCACGTGGGGAACCTCTAAATCCAAAGTTTTTACATATCTGGTTTATTTCAGGTTGTAGGAATTCGTGAAGAAAAGCCTCTCTAGATTCCTTAAGTCTTTGAAGGAATAGCTGTGCCTTGATGGTCGCATTGGCAAATTTCTCTTCTGCTAAAATTACATTTTGCAGCCCTTCTTTAATATCCCTATTTACAACGTCATACTTAGATGGGCCAATAACCCTTTCCAAATCTGGAATAATAAACTCAGCTTTAGTAGTATAGTCGCTAACCAAGACGCGCCCCACACTCTGATTAGTAAAAAGGTTTTGCATGGCTGTCATATTACGGGGATTAATACCTCCTTTATCAGGGGTTGCCCCCATGGTGATCATCAGAACTACGTTTTCAACTGTTCTGCAAATCGCTTGATCGATCTTCTTCATCTCCATTTTGAAGTTGATATCATCAAGCACCGCAAACCCAAAGGGTACAGCAAACGGCTCATAATCTTGCTTTTTATAAAAAGCGTATCTCAGCTTATTGGGATCCAGCTGAACAGTCATACCGCTGGGTGTCCACGAATTACTACGAATGCGTTTTTTAACGTTCTCAGGAAGAGCGTCAAACAACTCTCTGTCAGCTTCATTTTTAGGGTCCTTCAGCCTTTCAATCTCATATTCACTCAAGAGCTTTGAAAAAAATCGAACATCAAAAGAAGTGGTGCGTTGAGCAACAACATCAAAAGGGTTAAGTAAAATATACTTGATAGGAATTTTATTTGTCTCGGCCACTAAGCCAAGATTTCTAATTTTAGCAAATTCGTCGGCCTTAAACTTTCCGTCTACAGTAAAAAGAAAAATATTTCCACTACGGTAATACTCTCTAAAAAATTGATCCTTTAATCCCCAAATACCAATTTTCTTAAACCATGAATTAATAAAACGTCGGGACTTTTCTGTACCTCCTTCTAAATAAAGACTAGAATTGGCAAAGTCTGCCATCATATCAATAGAATTACGAAAAATTGCTACGTTACAGTAGGCTTTCTGACATAATTCAATAGCCTCGCGAACATTAACGCCATCTAAAGCGTATTGAAAAGGGAGCAATCCTGCGCGTATATTATTATAAGCATATAACTTGGGTTGAATCGCTATGCTGTTGCGCCTACTGTCTGTGGTTCCCCCTGTCCCCCCGCCTCGACTATAAGCCTCGGAGGTATAGTCATAGAAAGAATCTCCTACAAGTTTTGGCTCGAAGGTATCTGATTGTCCCGCTAAACTTTCATAAGGATTGTTAGGATACTGAAAATTTTTCTCAAATTTTTTCCAATAATCTGAACGCTTTGTATATTTTCTTCTTGCCATGGTAGATTTTACACTGATTTGATTAAAAGTGACTTTGAAAAGTCATAAAGTTAGTTTACGAACATCGGTTCGAATGTTTCTATTATATTGGATTTGGGTTGTTTTTTCGAGTCAAAATATATTTTTGTCATCCAATTGGCAAGCACTAAAGCGGAATAAGAGTCTTTTCTTGCTTTGTCCGGTCCGGTTTGTCGTCGAAGATTAGACGGCAGGTCAAAGGTTTGAGTGCCTTGGGCCGTCGTAGTGATTTGTATTAAAGCACATTCGTTTTTTGTTAAGCCCATCATATCCGCTTGATGTTCAATAAAATCGATTTGTTTTGCTCCTGCGCTTTGTCTTTCCACTTCTTTCGTACGCAAAAACATAATTTCTTCAATGGGGATACTTTTGTTTTTCTGGGCCACGTATTGATCATCGATAGCCTGACTAGCAAACATAATACGACGATGGTCAAAATTGGCCTGAAGCAACTCATTGGCCTGACGTATCCAACTGCTGGTAGGTTTCCGCAATATCACATGTTTGTGGTCGCCCTTGTTATATTCGTTTTTAAAAGAACGTAAGTTAGCTTGGTATTCCTCTGGCTTATCAAAGGGTACTTCGATTTGTTTTAATTTTATTTTTTTCTGCTTAAACATCTCACTTTCATTACATGCTTGCAAAAATTGCACCCCTCCATTATAATCTCCACATACGGCAATGACATTAAAATTTTCTAAACAATAAAGAAAATATCTAATATGATGCTTTAAAGATGTTCCCGCTAGGGCATAACTATGTACAAGCGTTGCTTTTTGCTCTTGTTCGTTTAACTTCAAAATCTGAATTGCAAAATCGTCAGAGCTTTCCGTTTGAGACCATGACGGATCAAAAGCCAAAACATAATCTGCATCGGCATCGCCCTGAATCTCGACAGATGGAGACTGGCCATCCGGAACCGTACACAAAGCCATTTTGCTTGTTTTGAAATACCCCGCGCTATCATCTGTGAAGACCGCCCCAAATTCTCGCTCAAACTGAGAAGTGCTCATGGTGCCTTTTGCTTGGTTGATAAGATTTTGATCATAAAGCTGCTCAGGGGCACAATCATAAGAAAAGTGCATAATGCACCTAGAAGCCTTATCCTTTTGTTCTTCTCGCGTAATGCTAAGCTCAAACTGTTGGTACAGTTTATAAAGATATTCGAACTTGTAGGAGGCTGAGGAGAGGGCTATCAGTTTATTGTTAGGCCAAATATGCCTTTCCCTCTCTTCCATTTGCCCTTCTTCGATCAATTTGGTTTCCAGCTTATGCAAGTCATCACGCTGTGTAGGGTTTGTTACCACGGATAAAAAAGGAACAATAACTTCGTTGTAAATCCTTTCAGGCATCAACAAAAACTCATCAATGATAATGCGATGAAACCTAAACCCACGTAACTTCTCTCCGTCTCCCAACGGTAATGCGCGGATACGGCTTGTGCCAATTTCCATTAGCCACTCATCGTTACTCTTCGAGACCTTAGTAATGCATTGTTGGAACAATCCCGCGTCTGGATGCATGGAGATATCTTCGATCTTCTTAAAGATCATTTTTGCCTGTCTGAAAGACTTGGAAAGTATGCCAATTTCTACCCCTTGGTTTAAGATGGCGTCTAAGGCGGCAAAAATACCGGTCGTAAAAGACTTGGACATTCCTCGAGACCACACCCCTAAAAAATAATCCGTCTCAAACATACTTTTAACGGCCATGTGCTGAAAGGGAAAAAGCTTAATTCCCATCATCAACTCTGCCGTAAAGGTAATATTATTTCTTAAGAACTCATAGAGGGCAATCTTCGCTTCTCTTTCCTCTAGAAATCCTTTGATATCTTTGAGCTCTTTGTTAGAGCGGCATATCTGAGGGGGTCTATTCTGCGTTCCTTCTATCCAACTCATGGTCTAAAAAATATTGCATGTCCGTGCTCCACACTTCTTTGCCTTTGTAAAGCAATCGAGGAATAATTTCCTCTGACATTTTTCGACTGCCACTAAATAAAAACTGACAATGTCCGTGAAACTCATAACTTAAATCTCTAACCCTTTTCAAAATAAAATCAATATTTGCCGCTCGCTTAAATGCCCTGCTTGCCTTAATCATTTTTTGAGGGGTCGACTCAATGACTATAAACAAATAAGAATCCAATTCTTTAACCCGTTGCAACTCTCTTCGAAAACGTTCATAGTTCTGGTTACTTAAGGTGGCATGTAGATCAGAGCCTGACTTACGGTCTACATAAGTATAAGAATAATGATCACCAAAAAGAGTATAGTCTCCGACGTCTAGCTTATGGGCATCAGTCTTAAAAGAAAAACTAAGCGGAGACTGTTCTCTAGTATCAATAGCAATTCTCAGGTTCTCCGGCAGTTTAAAAGTAAAAAATTTCCTAGGCAGGTTCTCTCCATACAAAGGGCGTAAGCCAACCTGCTTTACGGCCTCATTATAACTGCCAAATATTTTTCTGTAAGTATCTATGTCTGGCAAAAAACAACTTTTGGCCTCCAAGTGGAAGGGAGCATAGTGTCTATCTTTTTTGAGTTGCCTTTTCTCGATCAACTCTAAAATATATTTTCCTACTTCTGGCGCAGGGGCTTTAATGCACCATTTTTTAAGCTGTTGCTTTGTGGAAAAATCCCTCTCAAAATACTCTTCAAATTTCTTAAACGGCAACGGTTCTCCCGTAAGCTTGTTTACGCGGGGATAATGGAGGGTATAATATTCTGCCAAAGATAAGCCGTGCTGTTTTAGGTGTTTGTGCAATGACCCCCTCCCTTCAAACTCCTTCTTGCACTCTGCGCAACGAAATATTTTTTTGCAGACTCTTTCCATCAGATGATCTCCTGTCTGCTAATGCCTAAAACTCGGGCTTTCCACTCGTTCATTTTCTCTATCTTATCTGCCTCTTCTTCGACAGATTGTTTTTGCATATCTGCCATTTTGATCATTAGGCGTCGCTCCTCCTCTTCTTGAAAAAGATGCACTAACGCCAATACTGAAGCGTTGCGTTGGTGCTGATTGGCTACCCTCTTAGCGCGTTCACCGTTTAACTTAGCAATCATTTTATCAATACGATTTGTACATTGATTGTATTCTTCAGACTTAGTTTTTAACATCTCAGTCAAACGCATAGTTAAATCGTTTTGTCCTTCAGTGTCATCAAACATCAAGTTGAGCTTTTGTTTTTGTTGTTCGATTTCTTTAAGATTAATGTAATCCATGCATACATTAATATATAAATTTAATTCATCTGAAGTCAAATCAGGCTTGTCCCACGTAGACCGGATAAACTCTGACTCTAAAAGTTCTCGATTTTGCTTTGTAGGATAAGCGTTGATCACCTGTATGAATCTAGGGGCGGATAGATATGTCAATACTTTTTCAAGACACTTCTTATCTGAGACGCTTATCTTACCAATCTCAAATTCCTTAAAAACTACTTTGTTAACTTTTTTTATAACAGTAGTCATAATTTTGGGGGGCGCATAGCGGTCTCCTGTTATTTCGTCTCGCAGATTAGTTACATTGGGAAATTCTTTATTAATAAAATCAGACAGGGCAATGAATTTTGCGCTTTCGTAAAAGCCCCTATGGTTCGTCTCGTCCTTCCACAGAAGTTGGGCGATTTCCCGTTTAGTCATCTCTGCGCAATAGTGGCGATGCACAAAATCCTTTTCACTGTCTTGCAGAAAATATTTACTGCTTTTTTTCTTGACTTTTGTTCGATACTCAAATCCTTTTTCCACCCAAAACTTTCTTAATGCTCTCCCGCGGATTGTGCTCCCTTTTTCATTAGGATCATCAAACAATCTTTTTGCGGCTTCATTCAAATCCCCATCCAACTCTTTGAATAGTTCGATGCCGCTCTCTTTTTCTTGTTTTGAAAGAATGAAATTACTCATAAAAAATATCCTCTTTTTTAATTATTTTTTTGGCTATATTTTTATATTGATTTTTTAAATTTTTAATTTGCTTATATCCAGCTTTTCTCCCTTTTTCATTACTCTTGTAACCCAGAACGCGAGCTATCTCTTCTTCACTGATGCCATCTATAAATAACATTTTGTATACAAAGTAATGACGAGATGTAAGCGTTTTTTTCATTTTGTGATGAAGGCTAAAGGTAGCCCTACTGATATCAAAATGATCTTCAGGATCCGTATTTTGAGTATACTCGTGAAACTCCAACGACAATGGCATCTTTATGTCATATGCATTTTTTTTTGTTTTTTCCCATTTTGCGAAGGGGTCGCATTCGTTAGACTGGAGACCGCTGGGGGTCAAAGCGCATAGGGCTGAAATTTGATCTCCGCGTTGCTCTTTTGATTGGTTATGCTCGCAATTTAGACATGGCCGCGCAAAGTTAGAATAATTGTTTCGTAAAATATTTTTTAATTGATTTGAAATAATTTTATTTACCCATGGCTCAAGCGGTCGCGCCTGATCCCATTGGCTCCATTTTTTAAAAATATGAGCGCGAATAATCTGAGCTACGTCGTCAAAGTCAAACCATGCAATGGCGTGCAAATGCCATTTGTAGTATCTTTTACGTATCTCATTATCTATTACATCGGCCTTATCTTCGTACTTTTCACTCCGGTGGTCCATCCTCGGTTATTGCTGGCTGCTGTCTTGATGCGCATTCTGCAAGAGACTGAGAAAGGAGTTCTTTTTTTGTTTGGGTCTTGTGGCCTTTGATTGAAGCAGGGGTTTTTCCTACACTGCTTGGTGCCATAGGACTCTCAAACAAACTACCAAGAGTCGTCTTTCCTCGCTCCATTTCAATAGAATAATCTAATTCATTAATCGCGGGAATGCCCTCAAGCCCTTCTTCTTCATGAACCTCAGAAGCTACAATAGATCCTACCTCAAATTTTTCCCCACAAGTTTGACAAAACTTTGGTTTGTTTAAGGTATAAGCTGCTTTAGCTCCACATTCGGGACAAAATATACTAGCCATTTTTATATATTTTTAATTTTGGGGATGTTTTCAATTTTATTTACTATAAATTTTAAAATTTCGCTTCTCATAATGTCATCTTTTGTGAACTCAAAACAATGAATGCCTTCTTCTGCGCTCTCCTTATCGTTAAAGGCTTTCCACAT
>MPMC02027038.1_pt1 | contig 11413 bp, 8 predicted proteins | sample 1617281 | NCBI WGS metagenome assembly MPMC02 (sample SAMN05944809, study PRJNA350692) | marine metagenome | biome: marine; feature: ODZ; material: water; isolation source: 100 m water sample filtered on 30 um supor filter | place: Pacific Ocean | collected 2012-04-09 | depth 100m m | reverse complement strand
GACCTCTATGTCGACCATGCCATTCGAATCGAGAGCGCCACCGTTCTGGGAGGCATGCAGCTATCCATCGAACCGGGCACCTTCCAGAGCGACACCATGGCAGAAGGTGCAAAACTGAATGGTGAGGTCGTCCCCGACGTGCTCAAGGCTCTGGGAGGGGTGGTCTCAGACAACCGCGAGACCCTGACGAATATGATTGCGGGATTGGAGGAGATCGTGGGCGAGGTGCGCGGCGGGGAGGGCATCCTCTCGCGCCTGCTCTACGACGAGACCCTGGGAAAGGACCTCTCCGAGACGGTCAACAGCCTGAATGAGACCTTCAGCAACCTGACGGCCATCAGCGCCGACCTGCGCGATGGCAAGGGGACGCTCGGGCGCCTCCTGAAGGACGACGAGCTCTATCGCTCCATCCAGACACTCGCCACGGAGATCACCGAGGTGGTCGATGACGTGCGCGAAGGCAAGGGGACGGTCGGCGCCCTGCTGTACGACGAGAGCCTCGCTGGTGATTTCAGATCGGGTGTAGCTGACCTCTCGGACATCGTCCAGCGCATCAATGCTGGTGAAGGCACGCTGGGCCTCCTGATCCGCGACGACAAGATCGGGCAGAACCTCGAACGCATCACGACGGATCTGGCCGAGGGTCGTGGCACCCTGGGCAAGCTGCTCTCCGACGAAGAGATCTACACCAACCTGCGGGTGATCTCCGAAGACCTGTCCGTGGCGTCCGCCGCCCTGCGTGAGGGTCGCGGCACGATGAGCCGCCTGCTCTACGAGGACGAGCTGTACTCGGAGATGGAACGCGCCCTGCACACCCTGACGGGCACCCTCGAAGAGGCGCGCGAAGCAGCCCCCATCAACACGTTCCTGAGCACGCTCTTCCTGGGCTTCTAGCCATCGGTGCGCCCAAGGCGCTCGATCCACTTGCCGATCATGTCGGCTTCCACGTTGACCGGCGTGCCGACTTCGGCCGCGCCCAGGTTGGTGAGCTCCAGGGTCAATGGAATCAGCGCCACGTCAAACTGCCGGCCCTTGGGCCGGACAACGGTCAGGCTCACTCCATCCAGACTGATGGAACCCTTGTCCACGAGGTAACGCTCAAGCCCCGGATCCACCTCGAAGGTGATGACCCGGCCGCCATCCCCCACATCCTGGATGGCCGTGACGCGCCCAGCTCCGTCCACGTGGCCACTGACCATGTGCCCATCGAGTCGATCCCCCAGACACAGGGCGCGCTCCAGATTGACCATGCGACCAGCCTCCAACTGCCCGAACCAGGTGCGCTCCAAGGTCTCCCTGGATAGGTGGAAGACGAGGTCATGGGGTGCCTCGGATTCTCCGGGGGACACCGGACGGCGGTCTGCCACGGTCAGGCACACCCCGCAGATGGCGATGCTCTGGCCGGTCTCCACGGACCAGGGGGCAGAGCCGTCTGAGGGCAGGGGCAGAACGAGCTCTGCCCCCTCGCCCAGGGGCTCAAGAGCGCGCACGGGGACGCAGGATTCGATGATTCCGGTGAACATGGGGGCGGCTCGGGTGCTGGCAGGGTAGCGTGGCAGGGCTGCAAGGCTAGGGGAGCCGCCGGGAACCCCACCCGGGAGCCCTCTGGCCCCCTGGAATGCCCCTTCCCGGGGTTGTCAGGCTTGACGCCCCCTATCCCCCCGACTACCCTTCCGGGCCCTTTTCCGGAGCCATGGTCTCCCCGCTCTTTACGATTTTAACGCTCTTCCCGGAGGCGCTCCGTCCTTATCTTGAGGTCGGCGTCCTGGGCAACGCCCTCGACCGAGGATTGGCCCAGGTCGAGTTGGTGGATTTTCGCGACTGGACTCGCGATCGCCATCGCACGGTGGACGACCGCCCCTTCGGCGGTGGACCGGGCATGGTGCTCACCCCCGAGCCCGTCGCCGAGTGCATCGAGTGGGTGGAAGCCAAGCACGGTCCGCACCGACGCTTTGTTCTGGACCCCTCAGGCCCCACCTTCAACCAAGCCCGCGCCGCCCAGTTTTCGAGTACGCCACGCAGCCTGCTGCTGTGCGGCCGCTACGAGGGCATCGATCAACGCTTGATTGACGTCTTCGATCTCGAGCCCCTCTCCTTGGGTAACTACGTGCTCTCCGGCGGTGAACTGCCCGCCCTGTCCATCGTGGACGCCGCCGTGCGACTCCTACCAGGAGCCCTGGGCGACGAACGGTCGGCCAGCCAGGACTCCTTCCAGGAAGAACCTGGCAACCTGGTAGCGGACCCTGGAGACGGCCTGCGACTCGATCACCCGCACTGGACGCGGCCCGCCTCCTGGAGAGGCCACGAGGTCCCCGCTGTCCTACGCACCGGTGACCACGCGGCCATCGAGACCTTCCGCAAGAGCCAGGCCCAGGAGCGCAGTGAACGCAAACTCGCCCTGGAGAATGCCCCCCTTGAACACACCCTGGATTCTTCCGGGGCGCAGATTTCGAACAAGCAGCTTCCGAATAAAACGACCTGACCGGCAGACGCGACAGCGCGGCTGGCCCATTCCCTTGAGACTTCCACCCCTCGGGTGTCCCGTACACCCACGCATCCGATGCAACTGATTGAAACCATTGAGAACGAGCTGAAAAAGCCCGCAGGATCCCTCCCCGCCGTCCACGTGGGCGACACAGTCGAGGTCCACTACCTGATCCGCGAAGGCGACAAGGAACGCGTGCAGATCTTCACAGGCACGATCCTGGCCCTGAAAGGCCGTGGTCTCCGTCGCTCAATCACCGTTCGACGCATCGTGCAAAGCGAAGGGGTGGAGCGCATCTTCCCCTTGCACAGCCCACGCGTCATCGACATCCAGGTGACCCGCCGTGGCAACGTGCGCCGCTCCAAGCTCTACTACCTGCGCGATCGCGTGGGCAAGAAGACGCGCGTGAAGGAATTGTTGGGCGAGAAGGTCCGCCAGGGCCGCGCCGCAGAGAAAGCCCGTCGCGAGGATCAGGCGACAGAGGTCGTCGACGCAGATCAGGATGCCGGCCAGGAGGCCGTCGAGGCCTAGGCCTCCCTCCCCACCGCTCCACCCTCGGCCACGTGCACCCACCCCCTCTCGGGATGACGCAACAAGGCCAACCCTCACCTAGTCTCCACCCCACGCGCCTCGTGCGCGGACCCGCCAGGCCAAACGGTCACGGGCCAACGAAAGCACCGCGCATAAGCGAATGGTCGAAAACCTCGGACGCAAAGTCACCCTGATCTTCTCCCTCATGGCCTTGGCCGTATCGGCCTTGTACTTCGGGGGTTTCCGCCTGGGCCTCGACCTGGAAGGGGGGACGCGTCTGGTCTACTCCGTGGACTTCGAGCAGGCCGCAGCCGATGGCCTGATTCAGGAGCGTGAGCTCCAGAACAAGGATCAGCTCTTCAATGAGATGCGCGAGATCTGGCAGCAGCGCCTTGACCCGCGCGGCTTGCGTGAGGTACCCATCCGTCGCGAGGGTGAAAACCGCATCGTGATCGAGCTGCCCGGCAGCGGCGCGCAGATGAACAAGGAAGTCAACGGTTCCCTGGAAGCCAACCTCGATCTGGCGGGCATCACCCTGAGCCTGGCTGGTGAGAGCGCCCAGTGGGAAGACTTCCCCTCGAGCGGAGGTGAGCTGCAGATCGACAACGAGCGCGTGCGGTACTCCAAGCGCGTGGCCAACCAGCTGATCGGGCTGGAGCGCAACTACGGCAACGAAGGCGCACCCAGTGCCCATACGGCTGGAACGAGTATCAGCTTGGTGGCCAACGACCCCTGGCGACGTCTGATCGAGGATGTGGGCTCCATGGCCTTCTTCATCGAAGCCAGCCGCGACACCTTGGGCGCCGTAGGCGACGTGGCCAGCGAGTTGGCAGCGGCCCAGCAGTGGAAGCGCGACAACCCCGAGCTGTCCATCACCGAGTACAACGCCGGCCTGGCCCGCGAAGAGGGCCCGCGCAGCCGTCTGCGCTTCTTCCCCATGGCCCTCAACGAAGGGTCACTGGAGACCGCTGAGGCGGATCGTCTGCAGGCGCTGGTGGTCGACGAGAATCCCAATTGGCAGTTCTCCGGCTCTCAGGTTCAGCAGGTCAGCCAGTCCCAAGACCAGATGGGCATGCCGGCGGTGGGCTTCGAGATGAAGTCCTTCGCCAAATCGGATTTCGGCGCTTTCACCGAAGCCAACGAGGGCCGACGGATAGCCATTGTCATCGATGACGAGATCGTCACCTTCCCGAACATCGACGAGCCCCTGCCCGGGTCTGGGATCATCCGCGGCAATTTCACCATCGAAGAGGTGCTCGACCTCGTCAAGGTGCTGCGCTCAGGCTCTTTGCGTATTCGCCCCAGCTTCGAAGGTCAGGAGACCGTTGGCGCCACCCTGGGTGACGACTACGTCCGACGCGGGTTCATGGGCGTGGGCCTGGGGCTGGGCGTCGTGCTGCTCTTCATGATGACCTACTACCGCCGCCTGGGCTCGGTGGCGGCCCTCAGCCTCATCTACAACCTGATACTCCTGGCGGGCGCCCTGGCTTTCTTCCAAGCCACCCTGACCCTGCCGGGCGTGGCGGGCATCATCCTCACCGTCGGCATGGCCGTGGATGCCAACATCCTGATCTACGAACGGATTCGGGAAGAGGCTGAGAAGGGACGCAAGGCCCTGCAATCGGCCAAGGACGGTTTCGGCAACGCCCTCTCCACCATTGTCGACGCCAACCTGACGACACTGATCACCGGCGTGATCCTCTACAAGTTCGGAACCGGTCCCGTGCGCGGTTTCGCCACGACCCTCTCGGTGGGCATCATGACGTCGATGTTCTCGGCCTTGGTGGTCACCAGGGTGCTGGTCAACCGCCAGCTCGAGGGTGGGCTTGAGAAGTTCAACATGGCCCGCTGGGTGCACGCCACCAAGATCCGCTTCATGGACAAGGCACGCGTGGCCATGGCCATCTCCTTGGTCCTGATGGTGGCAGGTGTCGGGTTTTTCACCTATGGCGTGGATGACCAGGACAAGCTGGGCATCGACTTCCTGGGTGGCATGACCATGAGTGTGCGCCTGGAGGAACCCCACCAGAAATCAGAGGTGGTGGATCTAGTGCAGGGCATCGGCGGCATCATCGGCTCCTCGGCCGAGGTCAAGGAGATCCTGAACTCCGCCAGCGGGGACGGTTTCACCCGCTTCCGCATCACCGCCAAGGGCCAAGCTGGTGAGTCCGTTTCCACCGGCGGCGACGCCCTGCAGAGATTCCGCGATCAGATCATGTCGGCACTGGGCGGGATCCTGCAGCAAGGCCCCATCGAGGACCTGACCCTCGCGGATGGCAAAGCGAGCGGCGTGCTCTACCTGGAACGCGCACACTCCACGGCCGACCTGGCCGCCCGATTGGCCGAGTTCCCCGTGGCGCTACAGGACGCCGTGGTCACCCAGGTGTCCTCCGAGAGCGACTCTGTCAACCGCATGCGCTTCGAGGGCGGGGTCAGCAACACCAAGACCCTGAGCTCCCTGCAGGACCAGCTCATCAAGGGCTCCCAGGGCTGGCAAGATTCCAATCAGGTACCCATCTCCCTGGCCTCCCCCGTAGACGAGGTCAACGCAGTGGGCGCGCAGGTCGTGAGCGAACTGCGCGACAAGGCGATCTTCGCCATCCTCTTGTCCCTCTTCGCCGCCGTGATGTACATCCGCGTTCGCTTCGCCGAGTACTCCTTCGGGTTTGCAGCCGTGGCGGCCCTGACCCACGATGTGCTCATCACCCTGGGTGCCCTGGCCGTTGCGGACCGCTTCCTGCCCTTCATCGACACCGAGATCAACCTGCCCATGATCGCGGCGTTCCTGACGATTATCGGCTACTCCCTGAACGACACGATCGTCGTATTCGACCGCGTGCGGGAGAACCTACCGCGCATGGAGGGCAGCCTGGGGAATATCATCGACCGCTCCATCAACCAGTGTCTGTCGCGGACTCTGCTCACGTCGCTGACGACGATGATCTCGGTGCTGCTGTTGCTGGTCTTCAACCTGGGCACAGGCAACGTCATCGAGGGCTTCGCCTTCGCGCTGCTTGTGGGTGTATTGGTCGGAACCTACTCCTCGATGTTCATCGCCAGCCCCGTGCTCCTGTGGCTTGAGAGTCGCCGTCAGCACGGCCTGAGCTCCGACGACCCCACCAAGAAGGGCAGCAAGGCTGCCACCGCCTAGGCCGGGCTCGTACCTGTGCCGCCACGATGCGCGTCGCCCTGGTCCTGACGCTCCTGGTGGGAGCCCTGCTCCTGGCAGCGGCCTGGCAGCGTGAGTCCGGACCGGAAGAACAGGGACCTGTCCCGGGCCAGGAGCCGGGGGCGGACGATGGTTGGAGCCACCTGATCCTGGGCGAACCCAGTGGTGCCCCGGCCCTGGCGGTGGATTCCCCACCAGCAGCCCGGACACCTCTCCCGGGGAATGGGCTGCCCGGGCCCCCGGCGGAGGTGCCCCCCCCACCGACCGAGGGCATCGGCTTCACCTATGTGGTGCAGCCCGGGGACACACTCTCCCAGATCTGCAGCCGGTTCTACGAGGACCGCATGGGCCGCTCCCTGGCGGAGCTGTCCCGCCTGGTGGCAGAGCACAATGGGCTCACCGGTGTGGATGCGATTCGAGCTGGAGATCTCCTGGACCTGCCACCCCTGGTCGGGGACCGGACACCCTAGGAGTGGGCGCGCGGGCTGCGAGCGGGCTCGAGCACCTGGATCTCGGCGCGGCCCTCGGCGGAGCGCTGGAGGTTTCCCAGAGCCGTCTCGGAGACCCTCAGGCGCAGGCGCAGGATGCTGTCCTCAACATACTCCTCTTCGATGATCCCTCCGCCTGCACGTAGCTGAGCCACGAGCTTGCCCTCGCCGGCCGAGACGTCGATCTGGATCAGGTTGGAGCGCTGATCAAGCCGGCGCGTGACGCACTCCGTCAGGCGCTCGACACCCTGCCCGGTGTGAGCGCTGGTGTGCACAACGTCCGCAGCAGAGTGATCACCCAACAAGAGATGCAGGTGGATGGGGTCGGGCACCCGGTCCACCTTGTTGAAGACGATGATGTGTGCCTCGAGCCCCGGGGCCACGTCGGCCAGAACCTCGTCCACGGCCTTCATCTGGGTGGCGGCGTCGGGGTGCGAGGCGTCCACCACGTGCAACAGCAGGTCTGCGTGAATGGTCTCCTCCAGCGTGGCGTGGAATGAAGCCACGAGATGGTGCGGCAGGCGCTGCAGAAAGCCCACCGTGTCCGAGAGCAGCACCGTGCGCCGATCGGGGAGGACCCACTTGCGCGTCCGCGTATCAAGGGTGGCAAAGGGCATGTCTTCCACAAGCTCATGGGAGCCCGTGAGCCGATTGAGCAGGGTCGACTTCCCCGCGTTGGTGTACCCCACAAGCCCCACCTTGAACTCCTCGCTGCGCGTATCGAGTTGGCGCCGCTTGCGGTTCTCGATCTCCTTGAGCTGGGCCTTCAGGTCGGAGATGCGCCGGTTGAGCAGGCGCCGGTCGGTCTCGAGCTGGGTCTCCCCCGGGCCGCGGGTACCGATGGCACCCTCCATCCGCTCCAGGTGCGTCCACATGCGGCGCAGCCGCGGCAGGAGGTACTCGTTCTGGGCCAACTCCACCTGCAGGCGGGCCTGTCGGGTCTGGGCCCGATTGGCAAAGATGTCGAGGATCAACTCTGAGCGATCCACCACCCGCAAGTCCCAGGCTTTCTCCAGATTGCGTATGTGGGCTGGACTCAGGTCGTTATCCACGACGACCGCATCCGGTTTCAAGGACTGGACCTCTTCCCCTATCTCCTCCACCTTGCCCTTCCCCATGAGGGTGGCGGGATGGGGTGTATGCCGTTTCTGGGTGATGCCCACGCCCACGACCTCCGCGCCAGCGGCGCGCACCAGGGCCGAGATCTCCGAGAGCTCGCCGTCGAATTCGGTCGGGAACTCCGGGAGGAGGACACCACAAACGAGAACCCGTTCGCGCGCGGCTTGGCTGGACTGAGGCTCGGAGCTCATGAAGTGGAGAGAGCACTCTCCAGGGCCCGACGCTCGATACCCACGCTCTCGATCATCGCCTCATTGCCCAGGGGCGTCAGCTCGGTGTGCGCCAGCCACTCGGGTCGCACGCCTTCGAAGTCTGACCGGTGATGCACACCACGCGACTCTTCCCGGGCCAGAGCACTCAGCGTGATCAGCTGCGCGACCTCAAGCATGTTGGAGAACTCCCAGGCGCGCGGGTCCTCCAGGGGCATGGCCTGCACAGCCCGTGACCAAAAGCGCATCTTCTCCAGAGCCTCGCTCATGCCGGTTCCCGTGCGCCGCACTCCCAGCTCGCGCCACATGAGCGACTTCAACGAGTAGACGAGGTCGTCCACGTTGACCCGGACGGGCGGTGTCTTGGGGCCCTGCTCGCGAACCGTGAAGCTGGGGAGGCTGCGGCTGGCGTCCGCCTGTACGGTCTGCCCAACGGCCGCACCCGTGGCAGCTCCCAGGACCAGGGCCTCGAGCAGGGAGTTGGATCCCATGCGATTGGCCCCGTGCAGGCCCGAGCTCGCCACCTCCCCCACCGCCCACAATCCGGGCACGGAGGTGCGTCCCTCGCGGTCCACCTTGAGACCGCCCACCTGGTAGTGGCAGCCCGGGCGAACGGGGATCGGATCGGTGGCGATGTCGATGCCGAAGAACTCGCAGATGGAGGACAGCCCACTGAAGGCCTGGTGTGGGTCGCGATCGAGTCCGGACAGATCCAGATAGGCGCTGGTGTCATCTGTGGCCAGCATGCTGTCGAAGACGGCGCGGCTGACAACGTCCCGTGGGGCAAGCTCCGCAGCGGGGTGGTATTCCGGCATGAACCGCAGACCGTTGCGGTCACGCAGGACGCCTCCCGCGCCACGCACGATCTCAGAGATCAGCACGCGCGCTGCACCGGCGATGTAGAGGCAGGTCGGGTGGAACTGGATGAACTCCATATCGCGCACGACGGCGCCGGCGCGTACGGCCATGGCTACCCCGTCGGCGGTCGCGATCACGGGGTTGGTGGTCTCGCGGTAGAGCTGGCCGGCACCTCCCGTCGCCAGGATGATCTGGGGCGCCTGGAAGACGACCAGTTCACGGCGCTCTGTGGAGCACAGCACTCCGGCCACCCTCCCCTCAGGCGTGGAGAGCAGGTCGATGGCAAAGACCTGTTCGAATGAGGAGATCCGCTCCGTGGCACGGACGCTGCGCACGAGGCTGGTCTGGATGGCCTGACCCGTGGCATCCACGCCCGCGTGCACGATTCTGGGCTGAGAATGACCACCCTCCTTGGAGAGCTCCAAAGCGCCCGACGCATCGCGGTCCAGCTCGGCACCCATGGACAGCAGGGACTGCACCGCTGCGGGGCCGCAGGAGACCACGGCCTCCACTATCTTCGGATCGGACAGGTCACATCCCACCCTGAGGGTGTCCTGCACGTGGGCGGCGATGCTGTCCCCCTCTCCCAATACAGCCGCCATGCCACCCTTGGCGAGCAGGGTGTTGGAACTCTCCAGAGCAGCCTTGGAGAGCAGGGCAACCGAGGCACCCGCCCCAGCAGCCTCCAAGGCGGCCGTGCTACCGCCCGCACCGCTCCCCACCACCACCGCGTCGAAGCGATACTGGGGCACGTTGCGCAGATCCAGGGGGATCAGGTAGCGATGTGAGTGAAGGGGCGCGGAACTGTCCAAGGAATCGATCCGATTGAGGAAAGAGGACCTGAATTCTAGCAGGCGGAGAACTCAAGAACCCCTCCAGGGCCCCGTGAAGGGGGAAACCTGGCTAAAAGCAAACCCTAACATCGCCCTAACTCCATATCTGGAAAGGACTTGGGAAAGGGCCCGAAGAATAGACCTGTTCGGGTCTTGTTTGGGTTCAAGAAGCCGATAGATTAGGGGCTTGTTAGGTCTTCTACCCCGGGGCGGGATGCCTGTCCTACCCCGGGGCAACTCCAAGACTCGCAACGCAAGCAAACCCCCAACACCCAGGCGTAACCCGACCCACCGAACACCTCACCCGGCGACCCACACTCCACCGATCACCCCTCCCAGATCGGTCGGTCCCCGGGGGAGGCTCTTCCCACCCCACCTCAGACCCTTACCACCATCAGCCATGACCGCCCTCATCAACCGCGCCCGCAACGACGGCCCCTCCTACATCTTCTTCGCCGCCCTTCTCGGAGCCACCTTTCTCGTCTAGCGCAAGCAACAGGAACACGCCCAGGGCAGCAATCCGAAGAGACAGGTGCAGAACCTGGCCCACCCGCACGAAGGTAACACTGCGCCGACCATCCGGAACTCCTCACCATCACCGCGCTCCACTCCACGAATCGGGTCCTTCAACATGAGCAGCGTCCCCCTCACCCGCCGCCAGCGTCAGATCGTCGACTTCTTCCAGGAGTACACCCACGACAATGGCCTGAGCCCCACCTATGAGGAGATCGCCGAGCACTTCGGAGTGAACAAGGTGACCATCTTCGGTCACGTGTCCGAACTCGAACGCAAGGGCGTCCTGCGCCGCAACAAGCGGGGAACAAGCCGCAACGTCCAACTGGTCGAACCAGAGTCCCCTGCTCCCGGTTACTCCCACCCTTCACCGGTCTCGATCCTGGGCAACATCGCAGCCGGTGGCCCCATCGAGACCATTGAGGAACCCGAGGCCCTCGACCTGGCCGCCATGATGCCCGATGACAAGGACATCTACGCCCTGCGCGTGGCCGGCGACTCGATGATCGATGACGCCATCGCCGATGGCGACGTTGTCCTGGTTGAACGCCGGGAAGACGCCCGTGATGGCGAGACCGTCGTGGCCGTCCTGCCCGACGAGACCTGCACCCTCAAGCGCCTCTACCGCGAAGAAGACCGTGTGCGCCTACAACCGGCCAACGAGACCATGGATCCCATCTACGTGGACGAAGTCAACGTTCGTGGAGTGGTGATCGGGGTCCTGCGCAAGTACTAGGCCCAGCTACCCCTTACCGTTCCGGCAGCGACCAGGCCAGCAAGGTCACAACCACGGCCTCTTTGGCCGCCAGGGCTGGGTCCGGGTTCCCGCTCGGAACTCGAACCGATCCCAGCCGGCTTGCCTGATACCCAAGCCTCTCACTGAGCGGCTTATGGAAGTCCTCGGCAATGGGCTCTCGGGTGGGTCGACCCTTGAGATCCACCGGACTGGCGGTCAGCACCCAATCGAAACCACCGAAGGTCTCCTGCAGGAATGCATCCCGCTCGTCGGGACCAGCGAACTCCGGCGGCGCAAGTGGGTCGGCTGCACCAAGGTTCGGAACGATGTCCATCTTGCGGTGTGCATCGTTCAGGAAGCGCGTCCTGGATCCACCGCGCTCCAGAAGGCCCAGATGAAGAGCGCCCGGGGAGAGCTCCGAAGACATGCCTATCCAGGCCACCCTCGCCTCAGGCCCGACCTTTGCCGCGAT
>MPMC02254676.1_pt1 | contig 11419 bp, 13 predicted proteins | sample 1617281 | NCBI WGS metagenome assembly MPMC02 (sample SAMN05944809, study PRJNA350692) | marine metagenome | biome: marine; feature: ODZ; material: water; isolation source: 100 m water sample filtered on 30 um supor filter | place: Pacific Ocean | collected 2012-04-09 | depth 100m m | reverse complement strand
TGAGGATTAAGTCTTTACTCTAATCGCCAGGCAACCAATAGATTCAGAAAATCCAGCAAGTTCCCGAAGTAAGTCACAAGAATCATCAGCTGCCTTGCTCTATCTGGATTATCTAATTTATTCAATCGTTGGACTGTATGTTTCTTGAATTGTTCTATATAGGATTTCCAGATGCCTGTAACGATCTTATCTGCTGTTCATTGACAATCGAATTGGGTCTAACGAGGGACTATGATTATTGAGATTAGAGATCAGGTTAAAAGATCAATACTACGGGTAAAAAGTGTCTGCTGAAAGGCGAGTGAACCATCAAGAGAGAACCAACGCTGACTGACGTGACATAAACGAGAATGCTCAAACTCTACCCAGGCAAGGTGAATTAAAGTTTGGCCAGACTGATCAATTCCACGCCTGGGTACACAAGCAGCATTGAGATAAACGGTACCCCAATGATCCTGATGAAAGGTCTGGCGAAAGCCAAGGCCTCGCTTCAACTGATGGTGCATATGTCCAAAAACAACAAGATCGGGAACACGTTGAAGCCTGATCTCGTCGAGGGCCATGGCCAGGTCATGATCCCCCCAGTCCATGGCGGGGCGCTTCCAATCGCGACCACAGGGGCTGTTCGCATTCGAACCAAGTCCCATGGGTCCGGAATGAGCCAGGATCACCAGTGGCCATGTCGTTGGGGCCTGCAGTGCCGCAGCGACGATGCGGTCAGAAGATTGCTGAGATGTGAGCGGCCCATAAATGGCTTGAACAGCCTTGGAAAGAGAAAAACCTCCACCACCACTACAAGGCCTGGCGCCAACAACAGCCACGGGCGGATGAAGCCAGCTGCGCAGACCCCAGCCGCAATGAAGCTCGCCCAGGAGACTCAGTTGGGTCTGAAGCAGCCTGCCACTTGGATCATGGCCACGATCATGGTTACCGAGGATCACGGCCGTGGGCAGAGTGATCTGCTTGATGTTCTTGATCAGCCTGAGATCTCCTTCACTGAGATCGCCAACAAACAACAGGGCATCGGGCTGCAGCTTCTCGACCAGGTCCCGATCACCGTCAGACCAGGATCCATGGAGATCTCCAGCGATGGCAAGACGAAGAACCGTCAGAACTGATGATTAGGCTGTTACCATCCTGCATTCCAACTGGTCACGATGGCCGTTGTTTCAGCCACAGCAACGGCTTCGCAGGCTCCATCAGGCAGGGGGGAACTGCTGGATGGGATCGATTCACTGCGCAGACAACGCAATGCGGTGGTTCTGGCCCACTACTACCAGGAACCAGAAATTCAGGATGTAGCCGACTTTATCGGTGACTCACTAGAGCTTTCTCGCAAGGCAGCAACGACAGATGCAGACGTGATCGTCTTCTGCGGGGTTCACTTCATGGGTGAAACGGCAAAGATTCTCAGCCCTGAGAAAACTGTGCTTCTGCCTGATCTCGAAGCAGGTTGCTCCTTGGCTGACGATTGTCCAGAACAGGAGTTTGCAGACTTCCGAGCCAGACATCCAGAGCATTTCGTGGTCAGCTACATCAACTGCACGGCCGCTGTTAAAGCCCAGAGTGATCTGATCTGCACAAGCAGTAATGCAGTGGACCTGATCAGACAATTGCCCGAGGACCGACCGATACTCTTCGCTCCTGACCAGAACCTTGGGCGCTGGGTTCAACGTCAGAGCGGCAGGGACTTAACCCTCTGGCCAGGACGTTGCATCGTTCACGAGACCTTCAGCGAAGAGACGGTGCTTAAATTGAAACTTCAATATCCAGATTCTGAGGTTATTGCCCATCCTGAATGTCAGCAAAACCTCCTTGATCTAGCAGATTTCATTGGATCTACGAGCAAACTACTACAACATTCTGAAGCTAGCGAACAGTCAACTTTTATTGTTCTCACCGAACCAGGAATCCTTCATCAAATGCACCAAAGGATGCCTCACAAAAGGTTCCTCGAGGTCCCAGGGCTTGACGGATGCAGTTGTAATGCATGTCCCTATATGAGAATGAATACCCTGGAAAAGCTCTGGAGCTGTCTTAACACCATGCAGCCAGCGATAGAGATGGACAGTCAACTAAGACAAAAGGCCCTAGCACCTATTAAACGCATGCTGGCGATGAGTAGATGAAGGCATCACAATTGTAGCCCCCTAACTAAAAAAGCTAATGTTCAAAAGTTTTACTGATAAACTGAATGCAATAGTTCAAGCCAACTCAAAGGCACTGAAATATTCGCGCAAGACTTTTCGCTCAATGGACACTTCATTAACTTCGTCCAGGAATTGACTCATAAAGCACCGTGCATTCTCAGCAATTTGGAAGCACGATTGTTGATTCATTTGGCACCAATTGAGAACTTGAATAAGATTACTAAAATCTTCTCGAAGTTCAACGTAATGATATCCTGGGACTAGTAATTTCTCCATTAACCAGGAAGATATCACCGGACGTGGCATTAAGACAACAGACCGACTGGCCAGTTTCCACGCCAAGCCGCTATCCTTGTCGTTACCTGGGATGGAAAGTAGATATTTATAGTCAGCAAACTCAGGGATATCTACATTACTTTTCTGATAGACGCTGAGATCATCATGACCATGGCAAATCACAGTATAGCCAACATCCAGCCGAGGATCAGAATCAAAATAGTCACGAACCAGCTTGAAACGATTACCTGGTATACCTGGTTTACCTGTGGTAGCACCTCGCCAAAAGAGCTTATCTATTTTCTGATCAAAGGTTTTGCTAAAGCTTGAGTGATACCTATAGAAATGTTGCCAATGTCTGGAGAACTTTAGCAACCTAAGTAAAACAGCAGGCTGATGGGGTTGAGATCTAACCTTACAGAAAAATGGAAAGTCAAGGATGGGACGATCAGGTGAGGTATCTCCACGGACCAAGGCAAATAAATCAGAACAAAAGCACTCTTCCTTAAGGGCTTTCAAGAGCATTCGTTCTTGTATCTTCCATTTGACTGAATCATCCTTCAGTTGAGAGAGCTGGATGTAGTCAACAACCTTAATCCTTGAATCAGCTGTTATATTCTTCCTATATTTCGGGTCAGCAATGAATTGCGTAGGCCTATCATACTCACGATGCTGATCATAACAAGGCCCGAGATAGTAACATAGACGATGCCTTTCACTGGGGAGGCTCAAGGCAACATTATTGTCCTCTAGCATCAACAGGCTGAGTGTAATTGACTCCTTCAAAGCATACAGGCTGGATCGCAGACTCAAATGAGTATTGCTGAATACAACAAGCTGTCAATTCATCAACAAGCGCAAACCCGGGCCTGGAATGAAAGGGAAAGCTGACGAATCTATTAGTTGCTGTTGAAAAAGCAGCAACTACGAGAAGGATCCGCTTGGCTTCTAGATTATCAAGACTAGCAAGTAGCATATAGAGTATTTAAATTACAATAATAGCCTGCAAACTGAGCCCAGCAAATCTTGGCATGATAGAATATCTAGAAATTAGCTAAAGTTCATTTTGATTGATCAAGGGTCACAAATACCACAGTCAGTCCAAAGCAAATGACAACAACAGAATTAGCGCCATATCTTGTTGCCCTGGCATTCATAGAACAGGAGGGGAAAAGATCAATGCCTATATCCGGGAAATCACAATCGATTATTCATTCAGGTAACAAGGCACCAGATGCAGCCAGTGAATTAACACTCGAACTATTGCTAAGAGTCTGGCAGCGAACTGATGAAGCTCCACTAAAGAGAGTCGCTGCAGTCAATAGCTTGCTAATACTGGAACTCCCCATGGAAAAACTACCTGAGGAATTACCAAGACTTAAATCATCATGGCTGAAGAATGGAGATACAGATTCATTTATCAATGCTATGCGATTGATTGCTACAAGGGGCTGGACTGTTGCCGTGGCAAAGTATGAACCAATTTGCTTCACAGCCTGGTAAACCATCAGCCTCGCTAACAAAATAATATTTTGTAATCATTGACCCCTAGTTCAGTCATATGATTGAAGTGTTTGCACGTCAGAATAAACCTATCGCTAATCAGGTGATCTTAATTGATCTTCTCGACTGCACACCAACTGACAACAAGAGAACTTAGTGTTCTGCAGCTGATCTGCTTAGGACTAACTAATCGTGAGATTGGCAAAAAATTACATATTGCTGAATCTACTGCAAGAGATCACGTGTTAAGAATATCCCATAAACTGCAGGTTCGTAATCGTACAGCTTGCGCTGCAGAGGCGTTCAGGCAACGTCTAGCATCCTAGACAAACAAGGTGATATCAATCAGACAAAAGCCTTATTAATGACCTACAATTAACAAGTATGTACGGAGGTTAAAGCTCTTAATTAACTGAATCACATGTCACTCTGTGGTTTCGACGAATTTAGCAAAAACAATAATGGCGAATGCAGGCATCAAAACACCTACAAAAGGTATAAAGAAAGAGGGTAGACATGAAGCAGCAAAATCAGCGCTGCATGAATTTGGAAAACCATACATTCTTTCAATAAGGAAAAGATGCATTTTTCTGCGGGTTATTTTCATCTCAACTATACCCCTAGACTACGTCCTTACAGAGCACACATTGATGAGAGAATGACACGGCAGTCTGAATCAGATGATGCCTCACTGAGATAACTCTTGAACCTGCTAACGCATAAAATGAGGCAATCGTAAACTGTGATGCCAATAAGTAATCACAATTCACTTATGACTTGAGCTTAAATGTCAAATCAATCCAATCCGATAGCTAGCAAGTTTGAATAGCACGGAACATTCAAGGATGATCTACAATGATATAAGAGTAGATAGTAAATGGAGTTTTCATGCAGGAATGGAGAGCAGACATTGTCCTGGATGAGCACACAGGCCTTGGCGAGGGACCCATATGGTGGAGCGTGGAACAATGCTTACTATGGGTTGATATTGAAGCGAGCCGTATTGGCCTTTATCAACCAGAAAAGAAAAGTAACAGATGGATAAATATCGGCAGACATGTGGGTTGTGTGACACCTATGCAATCAGGCAAGTTATTACTTGCTTGTCGAGATGGTTTTCATCGGCTAGACATTGATACTGAAAAACTTGATCTGATTGATGACCCAGAACGAACGATTAGAGGCAATAGATTCAATGACGGCAAGTGTGATCCATGGGGAAGGTTTTTAGCCGGATCAATGTCTTATCAGTTTACCGAGGGGGCCGGTACTCTTTGGTGCCTGGATAGCAGTTTAAAGGCCTATCCAATCCTTAAGCATCTAGGAATTTCGAATGGACTAGCCTGGAATCTAGAAAGAAGTTGCTTCTACTTTATAGACTCAATAACCCGTAAAGTTGAAGTATTTGAATTAGATAGTAAAGGTTCTATTGTTAAGAGTCTGGGAGCCTGCATCGAGATTCCAAAAGAGTGGGAAAGCCTTCCAGATGGAATGACAATTGATGATGAAGGTATGTTGTGGATCGCCCTGTTCGCTGGGGGCTCAGTTATGCGATGGGATCCAAGCAATGGTGAGCTTATAGGCAAAGTCGACGTGCCTTGCAAACAAGTTACATCTTGTGCATTTGGAGGTAGGAAACTTAATCAATTGTTCATTACAACAGCTCGAAGAGAACTCAGTGTAGAAGAATGCAGAAATCAACCCTTTGCCGGTGGATTATTTGTTGCCGATGTTGGAACGACCGGACCAGCAGCTACTCTTTTCAATCAATTGTGAGTTGTGAAATTGAAAAGAGATGAGACCAAACATTTTTCTACTGAACGCGATGAGATGGTTCTATTTGCAAAGAATGACCAATGTTCGCTGTTGAGAGGCATTGATATAGAGTCTGTATGTCAGCGAAAGTTGTAAGATGAAAAGAACACAAGAGCCAAGACTGTTTCTTGTAGTTTTAGGGGGCCGAACAAATAAAACCCATGTTGAAATGCATGACGTGCGTTGGGTTGTAGGTAAGGATATCAAGGAAACAATACCGTATTTACGTCAACAATGGTTTGGCATGAGGAAGGGATTGCATATCGACTCATACGCAGCAATAGAACACGTCGATGGCTTTAGTATATATTTACAAAAGCAACCAATAAAGCAGGTAAAAAGAGCACGACTTTGGTTCGTCAATGTAGGTGGATACGATCCCGAAAAGCTAGCAGAACAACATGAATTTGGCTTGATTGTCTCTCCTACGATGCAATCTGCGAAACAAATAGCCAAGGATAGGTGGTTGCCTCAAGCCAAAGATGTGCACAAGGATGACATGTCTGAATTAGATCGTATTGATCCCGTGGACAACTGCCTACCAATAGATGAATTGCAAGGTTGGTACATCAGGATAGAAATGACAGGCGCTGATAAGCAGAAAGTTCTCAGGCCAGATTGGTATGGTTATTGGCGAATAGATTAACTATCTCAACACAAGCTGTTTAGAATCGCCTCTGCAATTTAAATCTTGATTTCAAAGTGTGATCAGTTGACTTTAGCGAGGAAAATCAGACCTTGGGCCAAGGTTCAGAGGTGTTAGATAATCTGTATGGAAAGTAGTTAGTATAAATAAACATTATTCCAGTGAATTTGAGAACGAGATCCACTGGTTGATTCGGGAAGGCGAACAATACCAATCAGTACCAAAGGCTCCACCATGGGCTGTGTCATCAAGAGTCAATTGACGTGACCCCTGAAGCAGGGCTGAACTGACGGGGACAAGGCCATCGCCGTTGTCCTCTGGATCACCGCTGATTTGCTGATAGGAGCTTCTGGCTATACGTTTTGCCAGGCTACTTGCTGACCTCCCATTCAGGGATAGAGAGCCTGCAATAGAAACATAGTCAACATGATCTGCAAAGCAGGAACCAGGATAAAGCCGGTCAACCATTGCCCTGAGCGGAGTTGCACGATTGGCTTGATTTGGTGTTCCAAGTGTCACCAGACGATTGCAGCGCTCAAAGCCTCGGTAGGTTCGGCCGGCAAATGGTTGATCTCCCAGGTAGAGACGAAGTATCATCCCGCCAGAACTGTGACCGATCAAGGTGACTTTTCCAGTTAATGATTTCTTGCTGATCTCATCAACAGCAGCATCGACTCTATCGAGAATTCTCCGCCATCCATAGCTCCAGCTGGTAAGCATCCAATCCAGTTTTGAGACAGGAATAATGATGACAAGATGATTATGATGTGTTTGTATCCAGTCACGTAGTGGATGGTAAGAGGCTTCACCGATTAGGAATCCACCAAGGAAGATGATCGGTTGCTGCGCAGCAATGTTAGACACAAGTTAAGGAGCGATTCTTCTCTTATCCTAATCAATGTGAAGCATAGGTTTTAGTTGTTTAAAAAATGCTAATATTCGACATAGCTGATTATCAATTTCTGACGATAACTAGTTGTTTAGGCTGCAAGCGTCGAAAGCAGACATACAAAATCCTATTAAGCTAAACAGACAAGTTAAACAAGGCTTCTGGACATAATATTTAAATCAAAGTTAATCGGTAGAGCGACGATAGATGAAAATGCATGAATGGTTTACAACAGGTGCAAAGTCAATTAAGCAAGTGAAACCGAAATCTGTGATTAATATTATATTTTTATGACTTATTTTTTAGAACTATGCAGATATTCGGTGATCGTCAACTCTCTACCCATACTCCTGACTTTAGCCTGATAGTCAAGGAAAGCGGTCCATGGTGCTCCTTTCTGAGAGTAATCAATGCCACTGGCTAGCTGTAGATTAGACCAGAAATTGGGCTGATTGGATAGATAAGTATTAACAAATAGCTTGGCTGGGGCTCTTTGCTCTAGAGAATCTCGCCAGTCTGCTGCATATCGAGGCAAACGCTGTTCGATCGGTATGTCGCCAACAGCTCTGCCAGGCAAGCACCGAGAACGTTGACGGGGGATACGATCTGTACCAAAAGTAGCCATGTATTCATCCCCTGAGAGTAGCTGATCAACAAAAACTTCAAATCCCTGATCAGCGATCACAATCGACCAGGCATGGCGTTCGCCATCTCCATGTACTGATCTACCAAGAATCCTACCAACAAGTTGATCTACGATCCTATAATTTGAATTACATTGAAGATAACCCTCCTGGAATCTTCTTGAAAGTAGTAAGCCTCGAATAAAGTCCTTTATGGTTATACTTCCATTGAATAATTGAGATTCAAGGTATGGATCTCTATCACAGCTCATCACATGAAAGAAAATCTGTCGGTATGCCTTTTCAATCACGACACTAACCTGAGCATTCATCTCATGATTCGCTGAGCCAATAGCTGGAAACTCATTTTGCTGATTATCAGCTATAAAATTATTTACTCTTGAGTTCTGGACTGAAAGTTGATGGTGCAATAATGGAATTGTTTTCATAGCCAATCAACTTACATAGTCATTTTCATCATCGCGGAACCGATATTTTATTGTTGACAAATGGAGCCATTAATAGGTATTATTGATCACATTCTTGGGATGAACTGGCGGATCTGAATGTTCTGATACCAGCAGAGAGTCAACGACCGTGCAGATAAAGGGCTTAAATGATTAATTGAGAACATGAAATCGCAATATCTATTACATGAACAGTTATCTGAAAATTCGTGTCATCGATAGGACTCTAAAAGTATCCATATGCCTGGGAACAAGTGTCTAGCTTAATATGATTATGGCTTCAACAGGCCAATGAGGTTACCTTCCTGGTCGATAATTCGATGCTTCTGACCTGTTGCATAAGCTCGTATCTCCATCAACTGCTGAGCTTCTACAACGTCTGTCCTCGTCTGAAACGTCTGCCATTGACCAGGCAAAGGCTGATATTGAATAATGAGTTTCTTCACATTCATTAGCTCAAACCTCTGATGCATACGCATACAAACCCATGCCCCTCTATCACGTGTTGATTGGCAATGGACGCCTCTGCCTTCATTACATCAGCACAACCAATCCATGTCTAGCAACAAAAATGATCAGTTGTCATCTTCAGCTTGCAATCAAGCATGAGTTGAATTATATAAATGATCACCAAAACAAGGGCAATCAGAAACTTGATATTCAAGCTAATGTTTCAACATCTAAGAAATCAAAAGAAATAGCTAGCTGCTTGAAAAGCTAGATCATTGCTAAATTAAAACTTACATGAAAACAAATTAAATTCGAACTTGCAATTCAAGCATTAAAAAGATAAGTACTATTAATTCATTCAATAACAAGTCCCTTTATATTGTAACAGGGTGTCCATGCCGTTTTTGGCCTGATTTGCTTATAGTTTTCATCAAAGAGGTTATAAAGACAGAATCCACTAACCTCATCCAATGGAGGACCTTCTACCATCGTAACCTGATCCTGAATCGAAAGCATATTGCGCATCTTATAATTGGGTTGATTGTAGAATTTTGTTGCTGGTCTGAGCGTAAACATGGGGGCGGCCTCGATTGAGGATAAATTCCCAAAGCAGACGGCAGCTAAAGAAATGGAGAATAATAAGTTGGATGCTTTCAAGAAAGGAAGCTTGCTATTAAAATACTAGCAGTAAGCGTTGAGCTGCCAGAAGGATGCTATGAACAAGTGGATTATCAAAGTAATAAATCATAAATACGTCGAAGCATAAATATGAGAATAGCTAACAGTTAACTTAAAATTGGTTTTATTGAGTTACATTTATGTAAGGTTGATGCATATAAGCCTGAGTTAATGTTTCTTGCGTACCAGCCACAGACTAATAAGAAGCCCCTGCATCAACGGAACAGGTTGATTGAATCCAGATAATCGGAGTGTATTCTCAAATAATTTACGATCCAAGGAGTAGACTCCATTGCCCCTGCTCTTCATCAGCATTTCAACCATATCTAATGACATTCCCAGTTGTAAAAGTCGTTGCCGAGAAATCGTCAAATAAGTCTCTTGTAACGCAGTATCTGCTGGCTCAGAATAACTACTGACAAATAAGTATCCGCCTGGAACAACATAGTCTGCCATAAGCCTTATGAGATCATGCTGTTCATCTGGAGGCATTAGATGCAAAACATTATTTGCAATAACAGTATTAAAACTTGAAGGTTCAAGATCATGACATGACTCTAATCTCTGTGGTAATAATTCACAGCGTTCAGAAGCATCCAGGCTTCTAATCACATCCTTACAACCTTCAGTCATCTGCATACTTGGTTCGAGAACTGTGAAGTGGGCATCTGGTAATGAAACCAATAAACCCTTCAATTCATCACCTGGTCCAGGACCTATCACCAGAACTCTGGCGGCAGAGGGTGAGAGAGATGCTGCTGCTGCATTGGTTATTTCAAGTAATGTGTCGTGACCTGGCACTGAATATCTGATTGTTTTTCTGTATTGATGTCCATACTCACCATCGAAATCAATTAGTGTCATACAACAAGCACAGACGATGCAATTGACCCAAGCCTGATAGCATCGCCATGAATTGTCAATACATGATGGGAGTCCTTAAACAAATCCCCACTAGTAGGTGAATGAGATCTATAATAAATTCTATATATTTCAGCAATCACAAAACGTGATAGATCTGGCTATCTACAGCTAAGCCAGTCCACTAAAACTTTTCAACGCTTAATCAACAGCAAGCCGCGTTGTGAACCAGATGCATAATCAGGTGTTTGCATGGCACTCAGCAGGTCTGTAAGCTGCACCCAAACTGATGGATAGCGATATCTTGCAACATCTAGGATTAAAACTCTATCACTTTCTTTGTCATAGGCCGCGACAGGTGAAAAATGGCCTCCGCCCTTTTGTTTAAGCCCTGGCCTGAAGTAATTGACGATTAAACGGTCATTTGGATCTCCAAGACTTTCGTTCATCAGGTTTCGTAAGGATGCAACATTGAAAGTATCGGCATGTCGGCGACTCACCTTCACACCATGACTCTGCAGGAATTGCGCTAACTCCTGCAGAGTCATCCCCTGTCGACGCACTCTGCCGGGTTCGAATGGATCTGCACTGGATTGGTGATTAAAAATGTTCTCCTGTGTCCAGAAGCGATAGCCACGAAAGCCATTCACTTCAGGAGCTGGGATGGCGAGACTATTCATGACCATCACGGAACTGGCGACAGCGCAATAGGCAAGATTTGCCTGTGTAATGTAAGCGCGGATAAGATAACCATAATCAGCTAAATTGTTACTCCTCTTTAGCAAATTCAGGCCTTCTGGTTCAGATAATGGAATAAGAGGCTTAGAATGAACTACATCTGAGCATAAAGCCAGCAGAAGAATTGAGGCAAGCCAATGCATGGCCTAGGAAGTTTCTAGAATTAATCTACCGCAATACGCACATCGAGACAAAAAGGGTTAACATATACCTAACAGATCAATCTTAAAATATTCGAAGTATTTTTTTATTGACAAAAAAGTTACGTGTATTCAACAAAGCAGATTAGCATTTACGCTCCAAGGTGGAAGAATCAGACAAAC
>MPMC02108402.1_pt1 | contig 11455 bp, 8 predicted proteins | sample 1617281 | NCBI WGS metagenome assembly MPMC02 (sample SAMN05944809, study PRJNA350692) | marine metagenome | biome: marine; feature: ODZ; material: water; isolation source: 100 m water sample filtered on 30 um supor filter | place: Pacific Ocean | collected 2012-04-09 | depth 100m m | reverse complement strand
GGCTCAATACCCTCGTGACGAAGATGCACGCAGGTATCGACAAGCGAACTGATCAGAGACAGATTCAGCCCGGACTCTGTGCTCGCCAGCAAGGCGCTACCGAGCTTGATAACCCAGCGCTGCCCTTCACCCCGCCTGACGCTGACTTCATTCATCCTATCGTTCCAAACCCATTCCAGACTGCCTCGCACAGCTTACGGCAACCTTGACCACTAACGCCCGATATCAGGAACCAAGGTGCCTTCCAATGGAGCCGGTCGCATACTTCCTGGCAAAGGGATTGCGCATCAGCCGCATCGAGAGTATCGGCCTTTGAGAACACCAGCCAACGCGCTCGGGCGGCAAGATCAGGGTCAAAAGTCTCAATCTCTTTCTCTATCGCCGCAATGGCGATTGCGGGGGGCTCGCTGGCCCACTCGCTGATATCCACCAGGTGTAACAGCAGGCGAGTCCGGCGAAGGTGCCTGAGAAACCGCACCCCAAGGCCCGCTCCTCCTGAGGCCCCCTCGATCAACCCAGGGATATCCGCCACGACGAAACTGGCCCCCGGTGCAATATCGACAACGCCAAGCTGTGGATGCAGTGTCGTGAAGGGGTAGTCAGCGATCCTCGGTGTCGCTGCCGAAATTGCCGCCAGCAGGGTGGATTTACCGGCATTGGGCAACCCCAACAAGCCCACATCGGCCAAAACCTGTAACTCGAGTTTTAGGCTCAGTCGCCCACCTTCACGCCCCGGCGTGGTGCGTCGCGGCGCCTGGTTTGTCGAAGACTTAAACCGGGCGTTGCCGGCACCGCCCCGACCGCCGGCCGCTACGGTAAAGCGCTGGCCATCGACTTTAAGATCGACAAGTAACTCGCCCGTATCAGATGCAAAAACCAGGGTTCCGCTGGGCATCCGGATCTGGCAGTCCTTTCCTCCTGCGCCTGAGCGGTTTCGCCCGGCCCCCCCTTGCCCAGTACCACCTGAGAACTTTCGGGTGAAACGAAAATCCGCCAACGTATTCAGACCTGATTGTGCCTCCAGAATCACATCTCCACCCTTGCCGCCATCGCCCCCGTCGGGGCCACCGCGAGGTGCATATTTTTCCCGGCGGAAACTCAGGCAGCCGTGGCCACCGTTTCCGGCCTGTACCGTAATCGTGGCTTCGTCGACGAATTTCATGGTGTTGTGCCAACCTACCCCGTGGCGGGGCAGCTTGCAAAAAACCCGCCTGGGCGGCGGGTTCTCTGACGGGCCGCTTTGGTACCGACCTTATTCCGCGGTCAGTACGCTAACGGTCCGCCTGCTTTTCGGCCCCTTCACTTCAAACTTAACGGTGCCTTCGCTCAAAGCGAACAGGGTATGGTCTTTGCCCAAACCCACATTGACGCCAGGATGGAACGCGGTACCCCTTTGGCGAACCAGGATGTTGCCCGCCCGCACCGCTTCACCGGCATAGCGTTTTACCCCCAGGCGTTTTGATTCAGAATCGCGACCGTTACGTGAACTGCCGCCTGCTTTTTTATGTGCCATTTTGGTCTGCCTCCGGTCGTAGTCGGTAGATCAACCAGTAATTTCGGTCACACGCAGTTGCGTGAACGCCTGTCGGTGGCCCTGTGTCCGGCGGTATTTCTTCCGGCGCTTCATCTTAAATACCCGAATTTTCTTGTCCCGACCATGGCCAAGAATCTCCGCTTTTACAACTGCCCCATCGACCAACGGGCTCCCGACCGACACCGCGTCGCCGTCGGCAACCATCAGCACCCGCGGAAGATCCACGACATCTCCGGGGCCGCCAGCCAGTTTCTCAACCTTGAGGCTGTCACCCACACCCAGACGATACTGCTTACCGCCGGTTTCGACCACTGCGTACATTATGCTTTTCTCGAAAGGTGGAGCCCGAAGCTCGGGGCCCTTTTAAGGCAAGCCTGCCATTGCAAGCCTGCGAAGGGCGCGAATTTTAGGCGAAACCGCCCGACCGGTCAACGCAGAGTGGCCTATTTTCCCTCGGACAAGGCTCGCGGTATCATTCCGTTATGGCAACCGTGACTCCTCTCAAGCCCGCAACAGATGATCCAACTCAACTGTTAGCCGCGCTCACCACACTGGTTGATGATGATTTGGCCGCTATCAATCGCCACGTCGACAAGCAATTGGCGTCCGATGTCGCGCTTATTCGCCAGATGGGCAGCTATATCATCGCGGCCGGGGGGAAACGACTGCGCCCCCTGACCTTGGTGCTGGCCGCACGCGCTCTGAACTATTCAGGCACCGCTCATATTGACCTTGCCGGAGTAATTGAGTTTATTCATACAGCAACGTTACTGCACGATGATGTGATCGATGAATCCGCACTACGTCGCGGCCGGCAGACTGCTAACGACCTCTGGGGTAATTCAGCTTCGGTTCTTGTGGGTGACTTCCTCTACTCAAGGGCCTTCCAGATGATGGTCGCTGTGGACCGAAAGCGGGTAATGGAAATCATGGCGACAACCACCAATGCCATCGCGGAAGGTGAAGTGTTGCAGTTGCTTAATTCCTACAACCCCGAAACCAGCGAGGTGGAGTATCTGGAAACTATTACCCGCAAAACCGCCCGGCTATTTGAATCGGCCGCCCGCTTGGGGGCTGTGCTAGCCGATGCCGGCCCGGCAACCGAAGCCGCATTAGGAGAATACGGCCTGAACCTGGGTATTGCTTTCCAGATTGTTGATGATGCGCTTGACTACAGTTCGGATTCTGAGGTGATGGGGAAGAATGCCGGCGACGATCTGGGTGAAGGTAAAACCACGTTGCCAATCATTCACGCCCTGCGCCACTGCAGCACCGAGGAACGGGACCTGCTCAACAAAGCGATCAGTGAAGGGCAGCGGGATCAGTTACCACGAGTGCAGCAAGTCATTGAATCGACAGGCGCACTTGCGTACACTTCGCGCCGGGCTCACGAGCATGCAACAGCAGCGCGGCAATCGCTGGAGGCATTACCTGCATCACCGTTTCGCACAGCCCTGGCGCAGCTCGCAGATTTTTCGGTATCCCGAACCTTTTAAAGCGAGCACGCCTTTCCAATAAACGTTTCAGTCGGGGTGTAGCTCAGCCTGGTAGAGCACTGCCTTCGGGAGGCAGGGGCCGGAGGTTCGAATCCTCTCTCCCCGACCATTTTCATGCCGTCGCAAACACCTCCGAAAGGAGGTCCAGGACCGCCATGGGTCATTGGCACATTCCGGTGTCAGTCCGATGAGCTTGGCCGGGCTTCCCCCTTTAGCCCTGATCTGCTCGGCATCGGCCGACTGCCCGCCCCCTAGCTGCCATTCTTCCCTGTGGCCATGTCGTCTGCAAGCGGTCCTCCCGCCACGCTTACCTCGGCGCGCCACGTTTTGACGGGCGCGCCGGAGGCTGTGTGTCAGTCCACTTCCCGTGTGATCGGATAACGGAGCACAAAGGGATGTCCCGGCCCGGCTTGCGCGTAGAGCCAGGTGAGCCGCGCGTCGGGATCGGCCGCGAAGGCCGGGTCGTCGTGCAGTTTCGCCTCGAACGCGGCCTTTACCTCAGGCTGAGTCGCCAGCACATATTCCCCGAGCTTGGCGACGACGAAGGCATCCGTATCGGGGGCGGGGGCGAGCATCTCGGGAAAGAAGCCCCAGGCCAGGAACGAGTCCTGGCTTTCCGGCTCGAGCAGCGCCGCGGCCAGCAGCCCTCACGGCTGATCGGCAGGCACCCGCACGCTGCCGACCGGCATCACCTGCTCGGCGCGGTCATGCGCGAAGCCTGCGCTGATCGGATAGCGGCCCTCCTTGGGCTGCGTCACTTTGGGGTCGATCAACCGGACCTGATCGACGGTCAGCGTTTTGGGGGCTGCGATCGTCTCGAACGCGATGCCGTGCAGACGCAGCCGCTCGATGACTTCGGTCTGTTCGCGCGGGACCCACCACGCCTTGGGCAGGCGAACCGTCTCGGTCGGGATTTGGCCGATGATCGGCATGCGGAAGGTGATCGGCTTGGCCAGCCAGCGCTGTTCCCGACGACCCGAGGCTGGCGAGACATAGGTGTCGAACGCCACTCCCTTGAAGTCTTCGATCCAGCCGATGGGCGTGGGCGCGGGCTTCCAGCGGGTCAGCAGTTCGGCCGGACGGCTGGCGCGATCCTCGGCCTTGGCGGCGGCGATGCGGGCGGCGTCGGTGCCCGCGATCGTCAGCGCCGCCTCCATCAGGACATAGGTGCCGAGCACGCGCCGCCGATAAGGCTTCAGCATATGGTTCTCGACCAGCACGGTCGGCATCCCGATGAAGTCGCCATAACCGGTCGAGTAGCGCGGTCCTTCAGGGCTGTAGCGGATGCCTTTGTCGGGTTGGCGCGTGTCGATCGGGCTGGGATAGATGGTCGGGACATGCCCGGCCTTGGTCAGCGCCTGTGACACCGCCGGGCCGAAGCGGCTTTCCAGCCAACCGGCGGTCGCACGATGCCGGGCGTACTTGCCCCAACCGGCATAGGTGAAGGTCACGTCATACTGCATGTCGAAGCCTTCGCTGACATGGCAGTCGACATAGAGGATCGGGTCAAGCGACCGGATCAGCCCGATCATTGCCCGCGATTCCGGCGCATCGAGCTTGGCATAGTCGCGGTTGAGGTCGATATCGCGGGCGTTCGCGTCGCGGCCCTTTTCGGCGGGGCCGCGGATATGCGGATAATTATAGGCGCTGCGCTGTTCGTGGCCGTCGATGTTATAGACCGGCACGAAAACCAGATCGACCTTGTCCAGCAGGTTGTCCTTGCCGCGCAGCGCGATGTCACGCAGCAGCATCAGCCCGGCATCCTTACCGTCGATCTCGCCCGAATGGATGCCGCCCTGGATCAGTACGACGGGTTTGGTCGCGCCCCCCTTGCTAGCGCGGACATAGATCATCTCGCGCCCTTCGGTTGTGCGACCGAAGCTCTTCACGGTGATGAGCGGCGAGGCGGCGGCAAGGCGCTCCAGCCAGGCGCGGACCTCGGCATAGCGGGGCGTCGTGCGGAACCCTTCTGCCTCCGCCGGCGTGATCCAGGGATCGCCCGCCGGGACGATCAGCCGCTCGCTCGCCCCCTTCCACGGCATGGCAGGCGGAAGGATTTCACTCGCAAGAGAGCGCGGCGCGACGTCGGCGGCAAGGGCCGGGGCTGCCATCACAGCCGTCAGCGCGCCGATGGCTCGGACGAGGGATCGGGAAACGGGAAATTCGGCGTGATGCAAGATCGATGTCCACCATGAAGAAGATACGCAAATGCCGCTGCTATAACCCCGAAGCAGAGACAATATAACATTTCTTTATCATTGGCGTCATTTGCCGCTGGCGGGCGCGACCGGTTTCGTCGGGGAGGCGGGCGATGTCGAGCCAGGAGCGACGGCTGATCGGCGGCTAGACCTGGAATGTCACCCGGCGACAAAAAAATGGGCCCCGACTGTGCGTCGGAGCCCGTAGGGGGGAGGGAAGAGAAAAGACGCTTAGAAGGTCCCGCGCAGGCCGATCAGGAACTGGCGGCCCGGCTTGTACTGGGTGAAGGTCGCGTTCTCGAACTGGAAGTAGGAACGCAGCGTCGCGTTGGTCAGGTTGGCGACGTTGATGGTCAGCTGCGGCGCGCCCTTCATCCCGAAAATCTTGTCGAGGTCGAACGCCGACGAGAAGTCGTAGGTGGTATAGTCGGTGCCGAACAGGGCGGCCGCCGGAATGCCGTTCTGCGCCGCGCCGCTGTTCTGCGAACCCTGGCGCGACGTCGTGGCCAGACGCAGCATCACGCCGTTCTTCTCGTAATAGGCGGTGATGTTGTAGGTGAAGGGCGCGACGCCGAAGGCTACGGCCGGACCGTTGCTGGTCTGATCGACGATGGTGGCATTGGCATTGAAGCCGAAGCCGGTGATGCCGAGCGGACGGGTCAGGAAGTCGAGCGGCTGCACCCACTGGAATTCCAGGCCGTTGATGGTCAGCTTATTGGGCACGTTGACCTGCGAGGTGACCTGCACCTGCGCCTGAGACGGACCACCGCGCGAGTTGATCGCGATCTGCTGCGTCGGGTTCAGCGTGTCATAGGTGATGCCATATTGCGCCAGATTGGAGAAGGGCACCGTGCTGATCGCGGTGGTGGTGAAGCCCTCTATCGACTTGCGGAACGCGTTGAAGCTGATCACGCCCTCGCGACCCGTATAATATTCAAAGCCCAGGTCGAGATTGGTCGACAGGTAAGGCGCCAGCGCCGGATTGCCGATCGAGGCCTGGTCGGCCGAGGGCGCGCCGAAGTTGATGCCCGGCAGCTGCGCCGACGGATCGGGCCGGGTCATGGTCCGCGAACCCGCGACACGCACCACCGCATGTTCGCCGATGTCATAGGCGAAGGTCGCGGCGGGCAGCCATTCCGAATAGACGTTGCGCGTGGTCGCGATGTTGATCAGGCTGGGATAGCGGCTGCCGTCCGGCAGGGTCCCGCCGCTGGCCGTCGTGTTGCGCGGATCGGGCAGCGAGACGCGGCCCGAAATCGTCTGGATCGTGTTGACGTAGCGCAGGCCGACATTGAAGCGCAGCGTGTTGCCGCCCAGCTCCTGCGACCCGTTGACGGTCGCGAAGGCCGATTTCACGACCTCACGAATGAAGCCCGCGCTCGCGCCGGTGTTCGCGCCGCCATTCTCCGGCGCATTGTCGTGATAGAATTGGTAGTTGGTCGCCTTCTGGAAGGCGGGCCAGTCGACCGTCACGAAGCCCGCGGGGCCAGGCATCAGATAGCTGGGCGCGGCGCTGTTGGGGACCAGTGAGCCGCCATAGCTGACCGGGCCGCTCAGCCCCGAGGTATAGCCTGTGCCGTAACCCGGATAGGTCGGATAGCCCGCAGGCGCGGCCCCCGGCGCGTTCAGCCCGGCACAGGGCGGCTGCGAGTTGGGCGAGGGGACCGAAACGTTGGGATTGTTGCCGCAGACCGCATTCTGCCAATATTGGCTGTTGTCGAAGCCCCGGATCTGACGCGACGTATCGTCATAGGCACCGCCGACCTTCAGGTTGAGCGCGGTATCGCCCCAGGTCAGGTCGCCGCGCAGCCCCTTGTTGATGTTGAGGCGGCGTTCGTCCTGCAGGTTGACGCGGCTGCCCGCATACCAGCCGAAATTCTTCGGATCGTTCAGATCCAGTCCGCTGGTGATTGTCGGAATGCCGCCCGTGTTGGAATAGGTCACGGTGTTGCCGACGCCCAACGGCGTGGTCATGCCGACGGTCGGGCTTTCGCGGTGGAAGGTCGAGCGCGCGTAATTGCCCTGGAAGTTCAACTTCAGCTTGTCGTTGATCTCCCACTCACCGCCCGGATTGACGCTCCAGAGGTGCGTCGTCTCGGTATAGGGGCGGAATTCGTCGAAGAACTGGACATTGGCGAAGGTGCCGCCGGTCACGGTGCAGCCCGCGCTGCAATCGGACTTGTCGAAGGTCAGGTTGGTCGGGATGATCGCGCCGTTGCGGACGATCCAGGCCATGTCCTCGCGGATCAGCTCGTTCTTCTTGAAGCCGTAGAGGCCGTCGACATAGAAATGCAGCGTGTCGGTCGGGCGATATTCGGCGCTGACGATCGCGTTGATGCGGTCGCGCGGCCCGCGAATGCTGGCTTGGCGGCCCAGGCGCGGGAGTAGGCCGTTGTCAATCTGCTGGATGGTCGCGCCGGGATTGTTGGCGAGCAGGAACGCGCTGTCGATCGTGGTGCCCGGAACCAGGCCCGCGCCCGCGCCGGTCGGCACGGTCGAGGGGATGGTCCAGTTGCCGCCGCCGATGCTGTTGCAGACGTTGTTCGCGCCGCACTGCGCGGCGGTCAGCGCGGGGTTGGTGTAGCCGATCGTCTCGAACCCGCGCGTATCGGTGAAGATGCGCTGCGCCGAGACACCGGCGAGGATACCGAAGGTGTCGTTGCGCCAGCTGCCGATCAGCGATCCGCGCGCGCCGATCCGGTCCTCAGGCGTCTGCTTGGTGCCCTGGACGTTATAGGCCAGGAACGGCCCGCTGCGGTCGAACGGACGGGCCGAGCGCAGGTCGATATTGCCCGCCGCACCACCTTCCAGCAGGTCGGCGGTATAGCTCTTATTGACGGTCAGCTTGGTGAAGAGATCGGTCGGAAAGAAGCTGAGGTCGACCGAGCGGTCGGTCCCTTGCGCATCGGTCGCGCCCGACGAAGCAACCGCGATCGGCGCGCCGTTCAGCGTGACGTTGGTGAAGTTCGAGCCCAGGCCGCGAATGGCGACGTTGGTGCCTTCGCCGGTGACGTCGCGGGTGATGGTGACGCCCGGAATGCGGTTGAAGGATTCCGCGATGTTGGTGTCGGGAAACTTGCCGATGTCCTCGGCGAAGATCGAGTCGGTGAAGCCGGTCGACGCGCGCTTGGCGTTGGTCGACTTGGCCAGGCTCGAGCGATAGCCGGTGACGACGATATCCGCGCTCGACGTGCCCTGGCTGTCGATCTGGGGTGCGGGCTGGGCAGCGGGGCCATTGTCCTGGCCATCCGCGGGCGCCTGTTCCTGCGGTGGGGCGACCGCTTGCGCCATGGCGGTGGAGGCGCTCATCGCGCCGACCGCTGTCGCGCAGAGCAGGGCGATACGGCGCAGGCGGATTGGGGGCACGGACTTCATCTCAGATCCTCTCCATGGGTCCGCTGTCGTTCGTTGCGACATGCGGGAAATTCGTTTGATTATGGGGTCAGGCGGGGATTTCGGGCCGACACACGACCACGCACGGTCTGCCATGCCGGTGTGTGCGGAGCACCCGGATCATGGGACACTGGACACCGGACAGGTCCGGCCAAGCTATCGTGGAAACCATTCTGCTTCCCCTCCCAACCGTCTTCTGCGGTTATCTTTGATAGCGCTATCGATACGCTTATTGGTTAGTGAGTCAAATGCAAACTGGTCAGGCCGGAACCGATGAACCGTTATTCATGTCGGTGTGGCGTACCGGCGTCGAAGATTTCGTCATAATTAGCTGATCCAACGGTATTTTATACGAATATCTGGGCCCCGTGGTGGTATCGGGGTTGGCCCGACCAAAGACGGTTACCGCGCACTGCGCATCGCGTGGTGACGCTTGGGTCGGGCAGCGTTCTTGAACGCTATCGCCAGTTCAGGCCTGGGGCAGGGTGATCAATGGGCCTGCCCCGGCGCATGGGGGAATTGCTGGGCCTTGTACCAGGCGAGATCATGCTCGGGCGGTCGCACGCCATCGGGCAGGGGGCGGTGGTTGACGGACATCCAATAGGCCAGGCTGGCATCGCGCCACCAGCGCGCCTCGCGCTCCTGAATGGCGAGATAGGTGGCCGTCTTCTGCCAGCGTTCCGCGTCGATCTTGTCGCGCAAGCCATCCCATTGCCGCTGCATTCCGGCGACATAGGCGACCCCGCGATCATAATGGGCGACCAGATCCTCCCACAGGGTGCGGCTGTCCTTCATGCGATAGTCCCAGGGCAGATGGTGGAACCAGAGTAGCATCGACTCGGGCGTCGTTCCCGGCTTGGCAAAGGCCTTGGCGACCGGACCGGCATATTGGCCGACCGCGTCGCTGCCCGTCGCCGTCCGGTCGAAGCCGATGCCGTTCGCATCGGCGCGGTGATAATAGACTGGGTTCCATTCCGGCCGCGCCAGCTCCGACACCCAGGGTCCCGGCCCATAATGATGACCCGTCGCCATCAGGTGCGCCAGGCCCAGCGCGCCGGTGTAATCGACCACCGCTTCGCGCGATCCCATCATCATCGCGGTGACGGTATCGACGACCTGGCGGTCGGTGCCGAACGTCTGCTCGGCCCAGTCACGCGCGATGCTCTGCGCCGACAGATCGGGGTCCCAGGCCAGGCGGCCGAAGGCGTACCAGTTGGCCTGGTTGAAGGTCGATCCGCTCCAGTCGCGGTCGCGCCCGATATTGGCGACGCCCGCCATGCCGGTCAGCGCATGATGCTCGGCCGTGCCATCCACCACATCGGCGACGGTTTCGCCCGGCTTCCACCCGGTCTTTGCGTCCAGCGTCTCGGCAAAGAGCGGGCCGAGATAGGCCAGATGGGTCGCAAAGCCCAGATATTCCTTGGTAATCTGGAACTCGATCATCAAGGGCGTACGCGGCATCGCGCCGAAGAGCGGATGGAAGGGCTCGCGCGGCTGGAAGTCGATCGCGCCGTTCTTCACCTGCACCAGCACATTGTCGGCGAACTGGCCGTCGAGCGGCTTGAACTCGGTATAGGCCTGTTTGGCGCGGTCCTCGGGGTCGGTCTCGGCGTAGACGAAGGCGCGCCACATCACGATGCCGCCATGGGGCTTCACCGCGGCGGCGAGCATGTTCGCGCCATCGGCATGGCTGGCACCATAGTCGCGCGGGCCCGGCTGTCCCTCGCTGTTCGCCTTGACCAGGAAGCCGCCAAAATCGGGGATGCTGCGATAGATTTCGTCCGCCTTGGCCTTCCACCACGCGGCTACTGCGGGATCGCGCGGGTCGGCGGTTTTCAGGCCGCCCAGCTCGATCGGGGCGGAGAATTTGACCGAGAGATAGACCTTGATGCCCCACGGCCGGAAGACGTCCGCCAGCGCCGCCGCCTTGGCGATATAGGGCGCGGTCAGGCTGTCGGCCTTGGCATTGACGTTATTGAGGACGGTGCCGTTGATCCCGATCGAGGCATTGGCACGGGCATAATCGGTGTAGCGCGGGTCTTTGAAGTCGGGGAGCGTCCACCAGTCCCAGAGCGACTGGCCCGCATAGCCCCGCTCGATCGAACCATCGAGATTGTCCCAGTGGTTCAGGACGCGCAGCTTCACCTTGGGCGCGGATCGCAGGTTCAGGGCATCGGCCTTGCCGCCCGTGGCGAGGTGACGGATCAGCGCGAAGGCCCCGTAGAGCGCGCCCCGATCGCTATTGCCCGCCACCAATATCATGCGCTGGTCATTGAGCGTCACGTTGCGGACCAGATAGCCCTCATCGCCCAATCCGTCGAACGGCAGCTTCAGCGAGCGCAGGGCAGGGGCGGCGGCGGTCGCCAGCAGGATCGGCGGCGTGCCGCCCGGCACCGCGCGGCGCAGTTCGGCCTCGGCCAGGGTCAACGTCGCCGAGTCGCCCAGCCGCGTCACGGTCGCCTGGGCGGTGGCCGGTGCCTGCGCCCTCAACCACAGGGCATAGCCGTCCTCGGCTGCCGCCGGGCTCACTGCTATGACCAATGAGACAGACAGCGCTCCGATCAGCGTGCGGAACCTGGTCATGCCATTCTCTCCTGTTGCACCGCCGATTGACAAGCCGGTGCTTGGGCCTCACGTTACCGCTATCAGACCAATTGGCAAGTCGGGTTGAAACGGCTGCCTGACAGGAGGGGCCGTCATGACCCACAGGCCGCACTACTCGCGCCGCATCGGACCCCGCGCCCTGTCCGCCGTCATGCCCGCCGCCGCCTGAAGGACACGCCACGACTAGCATCGCACTTGCAAAAACTCGAGCACACTCAACAAAACTAAAG
>MPMC02161616.1_pt1 | contig 11516 bp, 10 predicted proteins | sample 1617281 | NCBI WGS metagenome assembly MPMC02 (sample SAMN05944809, study PRJNA350692) | marine metagenome | biome: marine; feature: ODZ; material: water; isolation source: 100 m water sample filtered on 30 um supor filter | place: Pacific Ocean | collected 2012-04-09 | depth 100m m | reverse complement strand
CCCCTTCGCCGCTCACCGGCTCGGTGTCCGAATGGCGCTACTTGGGCTGAGAATCCTGGCTGTCGGTCCACGGATGTTGCCGATGTACCCGACGCGGAGAGCCCTGACGCGGGGCTCTGACCCACCCTTCGAACGCTCAGCGCCGGCGATTCGTGGCGTGCTGTAGTTTAACGTCAGTTTGAGTCTGATAGTTCCTACTTAAGCCTACTAGTAAGAAAAGAATGTAAATATCTTACGTGTCGTTTTATGTGCTTTTCTGTAGGCAAAACGCACACTTACGAAAATTAACCCTTTTAAAACAAGAGTTTCCGAGATTATTGCCCCTTGACGCTCTCAGTGAAGCGCTTCTATAAGCGTTTAAGTAGAGCCTAAATATCGGCTGCCCTCAGGCAGCGTTCGCAAGGGGGACGTACCCATGACCGCCGCAGTTTGCCAATGCTCAGTGTGTCGCTCGAATTTCGAGCTGCGCTTCTCATATCAGCGCCAGCGCGCCGAGGGAGAGACGCTCTATTTCTGCACCCAACGCTGCCATGAGGAGCATCTCGTGTCGGCCGCGAAGAAGTGCTGCACGGTCTGCCAAGGCCGATTCGAGATGCAGTATGCATATCAGCAGGTTCAAGAGGGCACAGACACCCGCTTCGTCTGCTCCACTGAATGCCGGAGCACCTTGGTGGGTCGGACCGCCGCGCCCGTTCGTCAGACCCGGCGAATCGCAGTCCTCAACCAGAAGGGGGGGACGGGTAAGACCACGACGAGCGTCAATCTGGCCGCCGGCCTCGCCGAGGCAGGCAATAAGGTGCTGATCGTCGACCTCGACGCGCAGGGGAACGTCGCAGTCTCCATGGGCCTCAACACGCCGCGCAGCATCTATCACGTGCTCGTCGAAGGGGCGCGCCCGGGCGATTGCATCGTGAACGTGTCCAAGAACTTCGACGCGCTGACCAGTAACACGAGCTTGGCCCAAGCCGAGGTCAAGTTGGTCAACACACCTCGGAACCGCTTCAAGGTCTTGGCCAGTCGGATGGCGGGTCTCGCCCATTACGACTACATCATCATGGACTGTGGTCCGAGCCTGTCGGTGCTCAACCAAAACGCGCTGACCTACGCCGACAACATCTTGATCCCCGTCTCCTGCGATTATCTCTCCCTGGTGGGGGTGAAGCAGATTCTGCGGACCCTGAAGAAGGTCAACGAGCTGCTCCTGCATCCAGTGAGTATTCTCGGTGTGGTCCCGACCTTCTATGACGCACGCACCCGAATCTCGGCGGAAGCGGTGAACACCCTGAAGTCATACTTCAAGGAGAGGGTGATGCCGCCCATCCGCGTCAACACTCGCCTCAAAGAGGCGCCGAGTCACAAGAAGACCATTTTCGAATATGCGCCGAAGTCTCGGGGAGCCGTGGATTATCGGGCGCTCGTCAACCGTGTCGTCGAGCAGTGCGATGCAGCGATGAAGATGACCCACAAGAAGGAGGCCGCCAATGCAACCTGAGCAAAAAAACGAGGTCGGCGCGATTGTCGGCTTGTTCGATGATGAAGAGACGGCGGTCGAGGAGTTCTTCACCCCGCGGATCGTTCAACGGACCACAGCGCGCCCCCCGGCGGCGTCTCGCCCCAGCCACTACAAGGTGATCTCGATCAGCCTCTACACCGAGGATATCGAGCGTCTGGGCACGCTCGTAAGCGAGCTCAAGGCCTGCGGTCACACCCGCGCCAATAAGTCGATGGTGATTCGGGAGGCACTGCGCCAACTCGACCTCAACGCCATCCCCACCCAGCGCTGAACACCCCGCCTTGACGCTCTGACCCGTCTCTCCGGTGGGGACGGGCGCCGCGTCACTCATGGCCCGGAGCGCCGGCCACGGCCTACTCGGGGAATCCCACGAGGGTCGCCGGTGTCGCCGACATGCGGACGCAGGCGCTATAGCTCTCGTTCATCCCGTCGTTATCAAGGTCGAGATCGGGCATGAGGATGAGCCCCACGAGATCTCGGAATTGAGCGGGCAATAGATTGAGCCCATCCATCAGCGCGTCTTCGCTGATGATCCCCGATACATAAGCCTCTTCAATGGTGAGCCCATTTTCGCCGGCGGCCAGATCACCGGTGAGCATGGCCTGCTGCATGAGGATCTGAACGGCGACCCCGTTGATGGGGAGATCCAATAGGAAGTCCCCAGGACCGGCCGAAAAGTCGCCGTCCGCCAAGGTCGCGCCACCGAAGAGCATCACTGGGTTGCCGTTCTCGTCGAGGGACCCCGGCGCAACTCGATACTCGGCGCCGTTGCGAACCCCGACGATGATGACCATCTCGAACCGGCCCGCTTGGGCGCCCGGCCGCAACCCTTGGGCCACGGGGAGGAGATTGATCTGTCCCGTCCGCACCGCCGTCGCGAGCTCTCCATTGGCGGCGCCCAAGAGCAACGGGTTCCCGAAGGCGTTGTCCACGTCACCGTCGCCGTCGAGGTCACGGCAACCGGCGGCGTTGCCGTCGGCCAACGCGAGGGCGTTGACGCGGCCGGCGAGAGCTACGCAGGGGCTGTCCTCACCGTCGCAGTTCTGGTCCGTCCCGTCTTCGCAGATGTCCACGGCGCGGGGGTGGATGTCCCGGTTTCCGTCATTGCAGTCGACGTTGACACAGACCACGTCACAGTCCACGCCGTCGGGACACGGGCCTTCACAGTCGACGTCAGGGCACGCTTTGGCCCCATCCCCGTCACCGTCGAAGGTCTCGTCCACGGCGCCATCGCAGTCTTCGTCGAAACCGTTGCAGATCTCGTCGGTCGGTGCCGCGGGCGTCGCCCCGCAGGTGACACTGCCGTCCTCGGCGCAGACCGTGACCCCATCCGCGGCGCAGGCGCCCAAACCAGCGGTACACGCCGCGCCCAAGCCCTGACCTTCGTCCACCAGGCCGTCGCAGTCATCGTCTACGTCATTGCAGACCTCGGGCCCGGTGATGTCGCACTCACAGCCGTCGGCGCTGTCGCCATTGGGGTCACCGAAACCGTCTAAACACGCGGTCATGACGCAACTCCCCGCGTCACACTCCATGGCGGCGTTGGGAAGCTCGCAGGCTTGGTCGCATCCACCGCAGTGATCGATGTCGATGTTGAACATGAAGGCTTCGTCGATGCTGTCGTCACAGTCGTTGTCGACGCCGTCGCAGCGCTCCTCTTCGGGCGTAGGCACAGGCGCGTCGCACTGGGCCGTACCATCATCTCCACAGGCCCACATCCCATTGGTCCTACAGCCGCCCATGATCTTTTGGCAGACCTCGCCGATGGGAAACCCCTCATCGGTGGTGCCGTCGCAGTCGTTGTCCAACCCGTCGCACATCTCGCTGGTGGACCGGCACCCTGCGTCGTCGTCGGCTCCGGCGCTGCCGTCGGTGACGTTAATCCCTGCATCCGGAGTCGGGGGGGGATTTCCATCGCCACGGGGGGCGGCGTCATCGACGCAGGCAGAGAAGAGCAGCGCCAAGCCGGCGTAAAAGGAGAGTCGTTTCATGGAGCACCTCGAAGAATGGTGAAAGCTTTCGAGGGCGCGTGGGACTAAAAGCTTGGAAAGAAGCCTGATTTCTCCATGACTAGATCCACCTCTGCCGCTCGAATTTCGAGGGCGATGGTCTCGTCGATGGTGTCTCCGGATGAGATGGCCTTCATGAGGTCGGCGCCGAGCGCCTGGTATTCGGCGTTCTTGTCCGCGAACTGCTCGACGGCCAAGCGCCGAACCAAACGACCCCGAAACTGACCGTATTGGCCCGGTTCGATCTCGCCTACCAGGCGGTTGAATCGTCGCTCGTACTCGGCGAACGCGGTCTCTTCGTCACTCATTACCGGCCTATCGTCTCGCGCCACATTTGCTCGAACGGTAAACCAGCGAATGGATTAGTCGCCAGCAAAACTTTCTCCAATGGGGTGAGGTCCTCTAAATTGGGGCCATGGGTTTCCTGGCTCGTCATCTCATGGCGCTCTCGTGCGCCGCCTGCGTCCTACTCTCGGCCCTCCCGGTGTCGGCCGAGGTGGCGCCTACGTTCACCTTGGAAGACCTGGTAAGGCGAGCGAAGGGCACGAACCCGGCCATGGACGTGGCGCGGGCCATGTTGGCTGACTACCGAGCGCTCTTCGACCGTGCGTACTACGGCTGGACGCCGACCCTGAAGCTCGAGGGGGTCTTGGCCCCTCTGCCGGAGCGACAACTTCTCCGCGAGTGCGTGGCCTACGACCCAGCGGACCCTCGTAACCTCGAGACCGGTGAAGGGGCCGGTGGGCTGGGTCGCGTTTTTCCCTGCCCGGGACAGAATGTGGAGACGGACGAGGTGATCACGCCCGACACGGACATCGGGATCTTGTTGCGCACCTCCGCCCGGCTCACCTTTCCCATCTACACCTTTGGCAAAGTGCGCCACGGGCAAGCCGCGGCCAGGGCGGGGATCGACGTGGGAGAGGCCGGCGTCGACATCGCCCGTGACGACCTGGTGTTTCTGGTGAAGCAGGCCTACTACGGGACGCAATTGACCGCCCGCGCTCTCAAGGTGATCAAAGACGGCCGTCGGCGTATGCGTAAGGCCAAGAAGGACATCCAGGTCGAGCTCGACAAAGAGTCGGGTCGATTCACCAGCAACGATCTCCGAAAACTGGTGGTTCAGGAGGCGGACCTCGAGGCCTCTTTTCTCGAGACTATGGCGCTTCGAGAGACCGCCTTGGCCGGAGTGCGGCTGGCCGCTGAGCTGCCCCCCGGCGCCCCTTTCGCCCTCGACACGGAGACCCTCGAGCCGGTGCACATCGAGAGACGCTCCACGGAGGCCTATGTGGAGCTGGCGGTGGAGTCACGACCGTTCCTGCGGGCCGCCAGAGCTGCGGTGCGCGCCCGCGCCGCCCAGGTGTCCATGGCGACGGCCGACTTCTTTCCCGATATCGCCCTCGTCGGCCTCTTCGGCTATGCCCTGGGCACCACGGCCCCCGAGAATCCGGACCCGTTCGCCAACGATCCCTATAACTACCTGACCTGGGGCGTCGTGCTGGGCGCCAATTGGACCATCAACTACGCGAGCTTGGTCAGTAAGCATCGCCGCGCGCAAGCGGCCTTGGTCAAGCAACGGGCCCAATATGAAGCCCTACTCCTAAAAACCCGACTGGACGTGGTGCAGCGGGCGGGCGAGGTGCGTCGACGGCAGGCAGAGGTCAGCGTGCGTCGGACAGCGATGAAGGCGTCTAAGGGCTGGTTGGTTTCCAACTCTCTCAATTTCGGCCTAGGCCTGGTGAGCACGGATCAACTGCTCAAGAGCTTAGTGGCATACAGCCGGGCGCGATTGGCCTACTATCGGAGTATCTACGAACACAATTTGGCCATCGCACGTCTGTCCCAACTGGTGGGTACCGAATTGGCCGTCCCGGCACCGCCGGATGAATAGGAACGACGTTACGAACGTAGGGGAATCATAGCCCTGTACGGAGAATCGAGATGAACCGACATGTTCTGTGGACCACGCCCATTGTCCTCACCCTCCTTATGGCAGGGGCGAGTTGGGCCGGACCCCCCACCCAATTTCTCGATGGTCAGGTGAAGGCCGTGCGCGGCTTATTGGCCAAACCGGTGGTCAAAGACACGCCGGAGAAGGCCAAGGTCGATGCGGAGCTGCGCGCCGTCTTGGATCCGGTCATGGACTTCGAACGGCTCAGCCAGAACGCGCTCAGAAAGCACTGGGACAGTTTGAAACCGCCCCAGCGAGCCGAGTTCATCCTCATCTTTAGAGCCTTGGTCTTCCACAGCTATATGGAGAAGATCCGATCTGCGGGTGAGCAGTACACCATCGAATACGAGGATGAGATGCCCAAGGGCCGCAAGGCGGCGACCGTCGCCGCACTGGCCAAGACGAAACGGGCTGAGATCGAGTTGGTCTTCCACCTCATCGCCCAGAGCCGCACCAAGTGGGTCGCTGAAGACATCGTCATCGATGAGGTGAGTTTGGTGGAGAACTATCGCGAGCAGTTCAACAAGATCATCCTCAAGGATGGGTTCGACGTCCTCTTGGAGAAGATGCGGTCCAAGCTCAAGGATTTGGGGGGCACCGTCGATGCGGGCCAGCCCGACGCGGCCGCTACCGAGGCGGCGTCCGGCGCCAAGGAGAAGTAGTCGATGGTGCTCGAGGACCGGCTCAGCGGCGCCTCACTTGAACATCAGCACTGCGGCGAGGGCGCCGATTACGCCCGCGGCCAGAACCAGTAAAGCGAGCGTGGTCACTTTCTGAGCGGTTCGTCGACCAACGCCCTTACCTTCTCCATCCACCAAAACACACTCGATGTTGCCGAATTGAACGCGGTCACCGTGGCGCGCTCGGACGCCACCGGAGACCCGCCGCCCATTGAGCAGGGTCCCATTGATGGAGTTTAGGTCCGTCAGGGTATATCGCCCGGCCTCCACCAGCTTGAGTCGAGCGTGGTGTCGGGACACAGAGATGTCCGGGACGGTAAAATCGTTCTCTTCGGTACGTCCGACGCTGGTGATGGGTTCGAAGAGGCGCTGCTCTCGTCCGGCATGGGGGCCGGAGATGACGAGGAGCTTGCCGTGGGCGTCTTCGGGCATCACCACGGCGGTGCTGATTCCCCCGCCTGGCGTACCGGCGGGACGCGTCTCGACATGTTCGACGCGCAGGTAGAACTCACCGATTCGAATCCGGTTCTTTTCGATGACCGCTACGCTGCCTCGGATCCGTTGGTCATCGATCAGGACGCCGTTGGCGCTCTCCAGATCCTCGACGAAGACCTCCCCATCGCGCACATAAACCCGCGCGTGCTGTCGAGAGATCTCGGTGCCCGTAAGAGTGATGTCATTTTCGGGGGTGCGTCCGAAGGTGAGCCCGCGCTCTGTGACGGGGCTCTCGTGAATGAGAGCGCCTCGTTCGTCTTCGACAACGACGATATACATGCCGCGTCCTTCCGAACCTACGGTGACCGCTGCTATCCGAAGATACTGCTGTCGAGTTCGTGCCCGACGCGGATGGCGTTATCGAACCACCTCGGGACGAAGCCCATCGCGGAGGATTGCTGAAAAACGTCCCGAACCTCGCCGTCCAGGTCGAGGATACGATCCACAAAACGGCGGCCGGTGGCGTCTACGAAGACCTGCACCAATACGTCGGCGCGGTCTCGTATCATCGCCTCGATCTCCTGGGTACCTACTCGAGTGCCCAGACCCGCCTGGCGGGACATGCGGAAGAACGCGTCCTCCGGGGACTCGGCGTCGATGCCCAAGACTCCGCCCTTAACGGATCCACCCATGGCGGTGAGGGCGCGGAGCACTGCGCGTCCGCGAGCGTCAGCCACGACGAGTCGATCCGGTCGCATCTTGAGGGACTCTTCGATAAGTCCGGCAGGCTCGATTCCGTTGGCGCCCGAGAGCGCAACATGCTGGTCCCCGAGCGTGCCGAGACGACCACCACTCTCGATGGACACCACCCGGGCGTCGTCGCCCAGGGCGCGAACGAGCGCGCTGATCATGTCGAACCGGGCGTCGATGTCATTGCTGGAGACCACCACTACACGACCGAGACTCATGGCTGCCCGCAGGAACGTCGACTCCGGGGCGGTCAGGATGTTCTCGTTGACCATTTCGTCCAGATCCGCAGCGTCTGCGGCCGGCCGGTCGATGGTCAAGAACGGACCACCCACCGACGGCATCGCCAGGTGTACGCGGGCGCCGTCGGTCAAGTAGCCGTCAGCGAAACGAGTGCCTGCGTCGAGGGCTGTGCCCCCGGTCGCAAGGAGTCGTGAAGCACACTTGATCAACCCGGCGCTTCCCGAAAAGGTCGCGCCGGCGGTCTCGGTTTTGCCACCCCGCTTTACGAAGCCCTTCGCGGCGCCGTTGAAGACGATCTGGGTGACGCTTGCGTCGCCGAGCAGGTCTACGAGGGGGCCGACGGACAGCGTTTCACCGAGCACGGTGGAGATCACGTCTCCGGCGTCGAGGCCTCCGGGGAGGTCGACGCTGCCCAAGGTGTTGCCGGCGGCCTCGCTGAGCTGGTCCCACAAACCCTGATTCGGGCTCTGGCCCGGGGTGTAAGTGGACGGCGCAGCCAAGCCGGTAGTGGCGAGGTAATGGTCGAGCCATCGATGAAGATCGTTATAGACCGAGGCGCCCGAGATGGAGAGATCCATTGGGGCGGCTACCATCGCTGCGGGCGCTGCGGGCGCTGCGGGCGCTGCGGGCGCGGGCGTTGGCTCGGCAGCCGGTGCGACGGCGGGCGCTTCGGCCGGCGGCGGCGCGGCGCGCGCCGGCTTGGCCGGAGGCGCAGGGACTGGGGCCGGTCCCGGTACGGGTCTCGGCTTAACCGGCGCCGACGGGCGTGGCGCTACGGGTTGCGGATTCTTGGGCCTGGGCGGCGGGGGCGGCGCCTTGGCGCGGCCTGCGTCTGGACCCGGGACCGGCACGTCCGATGGGCCCTCGAGGGGCTCGGCCGACAAGATAAAGTCGCCGATATAGATCTTGTCCGTCTCCTTGATGACCATTGGAGACGCGATCTTTCGGCCGTTGACGTAGGTTCCATTAGTCGACTTCAAGTCGACAATAATGAACTTTCCGTCCTTGACGACGATTCGGCTGTGGCGCTTCGACACATTCTGCTTGGGCAGGATGATGTCGTTCCCCTGAACCCGGCCGATGGTGACTTCGTTCTTGTTGAACTCCTGCCGGCGAGGCTGGCCACCTTTTTCGTGGATGATGACCGCGAAAGACATACGGCTCCTGGGACCACAGTTTGACGGATTTAGGTACCTGGTTTTGTATGTCGGTCAATCGGCAGGTGTCAAGGATTCGAGGCATACCGATGTTCACTCCACACCCAAAGGGCGAGTCCAGCCGTCGCAATACAGGACACCAAGGCGAACATCGGAGGGTCCCCGTAGGCGTCGGCGAAGAGCCCCAACAAGGGGGTCAAGCACAGGGATGTGAGGTCCCAAACCGCCGTGAACACCGCCAAGGCAGCCCCGCGGATCACCACAGGGGCTCGACCGACGACCTGACTCGTGAGCACCGGGAAACAATATCCGTGCCCGATCCCCCCCAGCAAACCGGCCGTCAAGAACCACTCGGACGTGGGGGCCCATGCGGTCAAGAGACAGGCCGAGACGTAGGCCGCTAGGGCGGGGGCCACCATATTATGCGTCCCCACGCGGTCGGGCACGCGCCCACAGAGCAGGCGCACCGTGACGGCGCCGCAAGCGTAGGTGAACCAAAGCGTGGCGGGTTGGGCCATCCCGCTTCGCTCGGCGGTCACCGTCGCGAAGGCCATGAAGCTGGCCACCAAACCCGAGAACACGACGGTCGCCATCCACACGGGTCGGAGTCGTTTGCGGAACAAGCTCCGGTGTGAAACCCGCGCTTCATCGGTGGAGTTTCGCGCGCGCAGGGGCTCCGGAATGCGGAGCAAGAGGAGCAGAGAGACGGCGATGAGGATCGCCACCACCGAGAAGACGGACGGCAGGTCGATGGGCGGGATGTCGAGGCGCGCGATGAGCCCGTTGAAGGCGAGGGGCGCGAGCCCGGAGATGCCGAATAGGGCGATCCCCTCGGTGCGCCGACTCTCGGGGATGATGTCGGCGGCCATGGTGAAATATGCAGTAAAGAGCGTCCCTGCTCCCACGCCGATGAGGAAGCGTCCCACGTAGAGGCGCGGCCCCAAGGTGCTCACCGAAGCCACCAACCCCACGCCCACCACCAGCACCACAGTGCCGGCCAATAGCGTGGGTCGACGGCCTACCGCGTCCAAGGCCCACCCGGCTACGGGTCGTAAGAGCAAGCCGCCCACAGCGGCCGTGGCCATGATCGTTCCGATCTCCGCTCGACTTGCGCCCAGATGGCCCACGTAGAGGGGCAGAAGGAGCATGGAGGTGTAGCCCAGGGCTTGAAGAAAATGGGCGGCGACCAAGATGAGGAAGTCCCGCGTGATCAGTGGATCTTTGGTGGGCGCTAGATCAGCCAACGGAGCACCAGGTGATCTACGGCGACGCCCCCGACAAAGCTCGCAGCCCCCGCCGCCAGGGCCGCCGTCAATCCGGGCGGGGCGCGTTTGGCGCCGAGCCAGGCCAACGCGAGGGCGGCGATCATGCACTCGAGAGCGATGGGGAACCAGGGGCTGGGCCGGGGGGGCGGTGAGCTGGTGGAGCCGGGGGCAGGAAAAGTCGAATGGGTCGCCGATGAACCACCCGGGTCTCGACGGACCACGACCCCATCCCGCCAAGAGTATCGAGTTTCGCCGCGAGGGGTGTGGACGGAGAGCGTGTCGGGGGTGAAGACCAGAGTCGCGCTGCGTGTCATGGCTGGGGGCGGTTGGGCCCAAGCCAAAACCGGTAAGGTCAAGCCGATGACCAGCATCCAGAGCGGGGCCGGTGATCGACCCAAGGCAGCCACGGCCACATCTCCCCCCTCCGCGCGCCAGCGCGCGAGGGTCCACGCCCCGGCGAAGTTCGCTGCCAGCGTCGGGACGAGCTCTACGAGGGTCGACCAGCGAGGCGCTCGACCTTCGGTCCAGGCGGCGATGCTGGCGAGGGTGAGGGCGGCGGCGGCGGCGGCCAAAAAGCTGATGGCGAACCGCTCGGCGAGCCCTCCGTAGAGGCGAAGCATGTAGGAATGGTGCCAGCGGCCGTTGGGATCTACAATCCCCCATCAATTGGGGAGGAGAGTCAGCGGAGCATGCGCAAAACGAAGATCGTGGCCACTATGGGCCCAGCGAGCCGTCACCCCGATCAGTTGCGCCGTCTTTTCGAGGCGGGACTCAACGTGGTGCGGATCAATATGAGTCATTCGTCGCAAGACGAGGCTGCGCAGCTTATCGCCGATGTACGGACCATCTCCGATCGAATCGGGATTCTCCTGGACACTCGAGGCCCCGAGGTGCGGACCACTGAAGTGTCGGCGCCGGTAGAGCTGGTCGAGGGGCAGACGGTTCGGTTGCGGGGAGATCCCGGTGAGACGACCGCCGAGGTCATCCGGGTCAATTACGCCGGCTTTGCGCGCGCCATGGAGCCCGCGGGTCGGATCCTCTTGAGCGACGGGCAGATCGAGTTGGAGGTGGTTAAGGAGGGGCGCGAAGAGCTGCTCTGTAAGGTGGTCGAAGGCGGGACTCTCGGCTCCAAGAAGGGCGTGAACGTGCCCGGCGTGAAGCTGCCCATGCCCTTCATGTCAGAGCAAGACGAGGCGGATATCCGCTTTGGAGCGCGTCAACACGTGGACTTTGTCGCGGCCTCCTTCGTCGGCGAGGCTGAGGACGTATTGCGGATTCGAGAGGTCCTCCAAGAGGAGGGGAGCCAAGCCGCGATCATCTCCAAGATCGAGTCACGGTTCGCGCTTCAGAACTTGGCCGAGATCGTCGCTGTCTCTAACGGCCTCATGGTGGCCCGTGGGGATCTCGGGGTGCGGATTCCCGCCGAAAAGGACCCCATTATTAAAAAGCAGATCATCGACGCGTGTCGGGACTCGGGGCGGACGGTCATCGTGGCCACCGAGATGTTGGAGTCCATGAT
>MPMC02198832.1_pt1 | contig 11517 bp, 9 predicted proteins | sample 1617281 | NCBI WGS metagenome assembly MPMC02 (sample SAMN05944809, study PRJNA350692) | marine metagenome | biome: marine; feature: ODZ; material: water; isolation source: 100 m water sample filtered on 30 um supor filter | place: Pacific Ocean | collected 2012-04-09 | depth 100m m | reverse complement strand
CAAGATTCAGGTGTGCCGTTACCAAGTCACGGCCGCTGAACTGAGATCGTATTTCCGCAATGGCGACGACACGCAATTCGGTCTTCGAAATCCCAGTACCCTCGCCCGCGCGGCGGAGTTGAGAGACCAACTGTTTGCGCGAGGTGGGAGGTGGTATCTGTAACGCTCGCGTTTTGCATGTCACAAGATGCCGCACACGGGCCGGGGCTCATCCGGCCCGTGTCTTTATCTATTATTCTTCTCGAAAGGATTGATTCTGTGGGTGGTTGGTCGGCGATGCATGCCCCGTTACATTGTGCTCTGCTGTCCTCTGTCGAGACGCCAGATGAATTCACGCCAACTACCCTCACCCCCTGCCCCATCGCAGTTGCACGCCTGGATCATCTGGGCCTCGGCGACATTGCTGCCGATTTATCAGCTTGCGATCCAAATCGGATTCGGATCGCTGCAGTCGGCCATTGGCCGGGATGTGAATCTGTCTATCGTTCAGGCTGCTGTCGTATCCGGCTCATTTCTTGTCGCCTATAGCCTGATGCAACTGCCGGCGGGCCTTCTTCTGGACCGCTTCGGCCCCAGAATTCTTCTGGCGATCTCCGCGACACTCTGCGGCGTCTCTGCGTGGTTCTTTGCCGAGTCTGTGAGTTTTTCGTCTCTATTGGTTTCCCGATTCGCGTTGGGTGCGTTTGCCGCAGTTGGATTTCCTGCGGCGGGCCTGTTGGGACGTCGCTGGATCCGGCCTAGTTGTTTTGTGCTTTCGATGGGCCTCATCGATTTCTTCTTTGGTCTGGGCGCAATAGGCGGCGAGGCAGGATTTGCCCTGTTGCAAGACGTCGGTTTGTCGTGGCGGGAGATTATGAACGCGCTGGCCTTTGTCGGAATTGTTATCGGTGTACTCTGCGGCATCATTGTTCGCGATCGACCTGTCGGGATGGACGATCGTTCGTCGCGTGTCCATTTGCTTGATGCGATGTCGGTCCTGCTCTCCAATCGCCAGGTGCTTTTAGCAATCGTCTACTACGGCGGCATGATCGGCGTGGCCTTTGGATTTGGTGGCCTTTGGGATATCCCCCTCCAGGAAGCGTATGGATTTATCGGCAGCGACGCGGTCTACCTGAACAGTTGGTTGTTTGTCGGCATTGCTGTCTCAGCGCCAATCTCCGGCGTACTAGCCGACCGCATGGCGTCTCGCAGGCCGCTGCTGCTGCTCGGTCCGATCTGCGCTCTGCTCGGTGTTTGCGGCTTATTGTTCATTCCGTCGATATTGCCTTACTGGCTGCTTGTCGCAAACCTCGTTTTTACCGGCGCTTTTCTAGGTACATCGGTAGCCATTTTTGGCGTCGTCTGCGATGCCGTTCCACCCCGCTATGAAGCCACAACGATCGGGCTGGTCAATGCGGCAGGATGTATGATGGGTGCGGTGTTGCAGGTGCTTCCAGGGATTTTGCTCGGAAGTGGCGATGCGTATCCGCTGTCGCTCCTGCAGCAAGTCCTCTCACTGAATATCGTTGTGCTCGTTTTTGCTGCGGTCGCTGTTTTGTTTCTCAAAGAGGGTGCACGGGCCGAGAAGGGCTAGTGCACAGATACCGCAAGCACGCCGCAGTGATCAGTTTGCGAAAATCCGCTCGTACGCCAGGAAATGTGCAGCATCGACAAGATCGGCTTGGGCATTCTCGGAGATGGCCAGTAATTGACGGACATTTTCGGCGATTTTGTCGCGCGTGAGCGTTTTGGCCAGTTCTGTTTTGCCGTGGGTACGGACGTTTTCCTCGTTTGATATGTTGCTCGTCAACTCAACGAAGGCGGCGATAGAACCACCTGGATTTGCGATAATATCAGGTATGACCGGGATACCCCGTTTGTGCAGTGCCCCTCGGGCCGGTGGTGTGAGGGGATTGTTTGCACCTTCGACGATGGCGGAGGCACAGATCGAATCGACATTGTCTTCGTGAACAACATTCTGAACAGCGCAGGGAAACAACACGTCGACTGGCGCTCTGAGTACATCATCCAAGTCGGACCGATGGTGGCCGTCAGCTTCAAGAATTTCCCGGCTGCGGGAAAAATTCATCTCTACCACGGCCTTCCGCAGGGGACCTGCGAGCGGTTCGTTTAGATGCCAGCAACCACCCACTCGCGGATCGGCGATGTAGCGAATGGGCATGTTTGACTCGGATGCATAGCGGCAGACGCCGGCCCCCAATGCACCAAGGCCCTGGACAGCGGCCGTTGCGCACGAGACGCGCTTTTGCCGCTCTGTGAGTAGTGTCACTGCGGCAACGGCGACGCCGAGGCCGGCAATGCCTTCTTTGTCGTAATCGGTTCCGCCAGACTGGACCGGTTTTCCCGTGAAGGCGTCAAAATGCCCAAGCTCGTCGCATGCCCAGTCGGCATGTTCCGGTCGTGCGCCGATATCGAAGCCGAGCCCACCCCAAATCCCGCCATTCTGCCTGAGCGCCGGGGCGGTCAGGTTCACAAAACGTCGATATTTTACCTCGAAACCAGACGCGTCGGGATCGGCCGCCAAGCCAGATTTTGCGCCCCCGAGCGGAAGGTTCGCGGCAGCGTTTTTGAGCGATTGATTGCGGGCGAGCATTCTCACTTCATCGAGATCGACCGTGGGCGCAATGCGTGTCCCCCCTTTGCCGCAGCGGCCAAGGGGCCCGGTAGCGGCATTGCGGGTGCACCAGACGACGACGTGCCCCTCAACGCCGAGGACCGGATCGCGTACCGTCAACTCTAGCTCCGGTTTCAACGCGTTGAACCGCGCTGCTCCGTCGGCCAGTCGGCTTGCAAAATTGTCTCGATTCGGAGTTGCGATCATGGTTCATTCATCCTGCGATGCGCGGAGTATTTTGAGTCCACTTAGCCACTCTTTCCCAGGAATTTTGCAATGTCAAAATCAACAAAATCGGCGTGGTGGAAGATGATCGATTCGATCGAACGCTGTACCTTGTCCCCCTCGTGGCTATGCGTGGCGATGATATGCATCACTTCCGCCGGAACGCCATGTTTATGGGCGATCGCGACACCCGAAAACGGATGCCTTAAACATTCGCCATAGGAGCCCTTGATGACATTTCCGTCTTGGTCCTTGTCGTATTCGAGCGGCTTGCCACAATCGGCAAGGAGTGAACCGGCAATTAAATAATCGCGACGGATCGGTATCTCGCAGTCGAACGCAGATTCAAGGACATCCGCAATCGCAATGCATTGCCGACAACAGGAATTCAGATGTGCAATAAAGGTCATGTCGATATCGCCCGCGAGCAAGGTAAACTTGAGTGCGCGGAGTTCATCGAACGTCCAGCCCTTACCGCCACAACCGGTGGTAATCGACTCATTCCAGCAGGCGGCGACAGCGTCGCGCAATCCTTCATCCTGGATATCGGCGATGTTTGGAAAGAGGTCGGCGATATTGTCTGTTGTGTAGGTCATCGAAGACTCCTTGCGTGCGGCCCGTCATAGGTGTGATTGGCTGGTTCAATCATACGCATCGGTTTCATTCTGGTTTGCTCTTCGCGTACATGTGCGACCAGTCCTGGCGTACGCGCGATCATAAACAGGCCGTTCATCATTTCCGGGTCGAACCCGAGGTCCGCGAGAACGGCTGCAATGGCACCGTCGACGTTGATTGGCAACGGTTTCCCATTCCCTGCAAAGACCTTTGCGACCGCCCGGGCCGCTCCGACGTGTTTGCCACATGCGCCCGCAACGAGTGCCAGCTCCAATAACCTCTCAGTCCGCGGGTCTGCGGAGTGGATGCGATGCCCAAAGCCGCTCATGCGAATTCCCGAACGCTTCCATTGAGCGAGCATCGTTTTTGCGGCTGCCTGCAGGTCACCGCCATCAGCGTGATCGATGATGTCGCCGAGCTGCTTGGCGCAGTTCGTGATCGCACCGCCGTGATGCCGATTGATCGCCATGATGCCGGCAGCTACCGATGCACTCAGCGGAGCGCCGGTTGAGGCCACCGTTCGTGCGGCGAGCACGGATGGAGGCGTCGCGCCGTGATCGATGCTGGAAACGATAATCGCTTCCATGAGTTTGCCGGTAGTCGCATCTGGCATCTCGCCCCGAAGAATCAGGTATACCATCTGCCCAAAGGAGCAATTGCCCATCAGCTCTGCGATGTCGAAGCCCCGAACCCGAACGCTATTGGGTGCAATGTCGGTAATTGCTGTCTTCCATACATTATTCATGCGTTTGCCCTATCTACTGAAAATATTTCACGTGCAGCGTCTGGTAAATCTCCAAAAGCATCTACCACAGTTGCGCCGGCTTGCGTGAGCGCATCGACTTTGCCATCGTGCGTGCCACGGCCGCCTTCGATGATGGCTCCGGCGTGAGAGAATCGTGTACCCTCTTTGGCTGCTTTGCCCCCGATGTAACAAATAACGGGTTTGGTAATTCTGCCCTCGTTCATTAGTTGCGCCAGTCGTTCCTCCTGGCTCCCCCCGATTTCGCCGAAGACGACGATGCCGTCGGTTTCGTCGTCGAGTTGCATCCGAAGGGCTACGTCCGGAATGGGCATTCCGATCACGCTGTCACCACCGACGTGGCACAGGGTGCTCAGCCCAAAGCCGGCCTGCGCAAGGTAGTAACCGCACGAACTTGTCATGCCACCGGATCGCGATATGACGCCGAGGTTGGTTAAGTCGTCTGAGGGTGGCGTGAACCACTCGCGGGCAGAATCGGCATTTCCACCAATCATTCCCAGAACCGCTTTTCCGGGGCTGATGATACCTAGCGTGTTTGGGCCAATAAAATCAGCACCGGCGCGCTTCGCTTTGGCGGCAATGGCCATTGCATCCCATACCGGGACCCGATCGGGTACGAGCACGACGAGATGCACGCCCGCATCGATGGCCTCGATGGCGGCATGTTTCACCAATCGCGCTGGAACGAAAACAACGGAAATATCGATATCGCCACCGGAAGCATCGACCACTTCCTTGACCGTATCGTGAACGGGTATTCCTTCGACTTCCTGTCCGCCCCTCCCCGGCGTGCATCCTCCCACGATGTTTGTGCCAAAGTTCTTCATGAGGCGGGTGCGAGCACGACCTTCGCGGCCGGTAATCCCCTGCACCATCACGCGCTTGTTCTGATCGATAATGACGGCCATTATTCGAGCCCTTTCACTGGCATGTCGACAAACAGTACCGCCTGTCCGGCGCGCAAACATTCAATTTCGCAGGCGATCAATTCGCTGTCTTTGTCCCGAATATCCTCCGCAGGTGTTGGCTGCCCGTCGCTCCCCGGTTCAAGCAGACCTGACGAATGCCGAATCACAATCTCTGCAATCTCGGGCGCGAGGTGATCGATCCAGAGCGTGCCGCACTTTATGGGAAAATGGGAAGCAGCGCCTGTGCCGACGAAATCGGGCACGGTTCTTTGCATCGAGTCGTTCGTGGTGTCGGTCTGCTCAACGAGCCGAGCAAAAGTTCCGGCGCAACTAGCCGGGGTATCGTCTTTCTTGAATCCGAGAACGGGCGCGGGCAGATCCTTGCAGGCATCCTGAAGGATGTCGACGGCGCGGTCTTCGCTGTTTCCGCCTAGGCGTATGACGGCTGGAATTGCCATATTCATTTCACGAAACGCCTTGGCCAGCCCGTACGCCGAGTGGTACTGTTCCTGGGAGGCAACGCCGCTACCGCTCCCGAAATACCCCTTTAGGTTTGGCTGGGAGAGAATAACGCGAGCTGCCTGGTAGACCTTTGCGACCGATGGGTTGCCGCTGGTATCGGTAAAGTTGGAAAGTGTAAAACCTTCATTGGAGACCGCGTCCATCGACATCATCGACCCGCCCCCGCCAGCGCCGTGGAAAGCAATCAGTCGGTTCGACTCTTCGCAGCCTTCGGTCGGTAGTTGCGCAAAGTAGAATGTTCCGCGGTGGTCCTCCTGTTCAATGGCATAGGCGACGCGTTCAAGTTCCGTTGGCGGATGGTCCAGTTCCCGCGCAATGTCGATGCCAAGATCTTTATGCCGATACACCGCATAATCATCGATGGTGATCCGGCAGTCTGCGGCGACGATCGATCCGTCTGTCAGTCGCACAAGAGGGTTCACCTCCAGCGAACGCGCTTCATGCTCCTTTGCCGCGCTGACAATGGTTGCAATGGCGCGGGACACCGTTTCGTCACCTGTGACCTCCTGTAGGGCCTCGTGGGAAATTTCGCCTTCTGCGGTGATCGGAATTCGGGCAATGGATTCGGCGCGGTCTTCAATGCCGCTACCGCCTTCGCAGTCGAGTAGCAGCAATGGCGACCCGTTCGCATCGTCAATGGTGAGCGAAACAAAAAATTCATCCTCGATGTCCAGCAATTCTTCGACGAGAATTTCTTCTACCGGAAAATTTCCGAAATGCAGGGTAAACATTTTCTCCGCAGCTTCCTGCGCCTCCCTGGCAGAGTGCACAAGTGCAACGCCACCGAGTGCTTTTCGGCCCGTAACCCATGCCTGCACCTTGACGGCGACATTGCCGCCGAATTGCGAGGCAATGTCAAAGACCTCTTCCGCCGTTCGCGCAACGCCACCGCGAGGAATGCCGATACCGGCAGTTGCTAAGAGCTGTTTCCCTTGATATTCGTGTAAGCGTGCCATAATGTTTCAAGAAGCCTTTATTTCTAATCGTTGCGCCGCCTTCGGCGGCTTCTTATTCATTCTCCTTGCCCGAGTGTCCTTTTCCTGGCACGGGCAAATCGACAGTTGGCATATAAAATCCATTTGATTTGGACGCTGCGGTTCAGCACGGAACGGTTTCCTTGGCGTTCATGAGTTCGAGCAAACGTCCGACCGACGTTTCCGTTTCCAAGTGCATCACCAAATCGCGGAGTTCATTGCATGCGTCGATGCCAATCACCGACTCGCCGAGTGCGTTGAACTTTACGGCGATCTCATCTTCGGTCATCGGATCGCGGGGATCGCCCTTCGGAACATCGACCCTCGCCGTAAACGTATTTCCGTCGGTGAGCGTAATGGTCACCTGGCTCGGTTGGAATTTTGGGAAAAGCGATTCAAATTCCTCGTTGGGAACGACCGTAATCTTGTCCATCACCGCGTGAAGCGATGTATCATCAATACGGGATTGCTCAAACTGTAGCGGCGTTACCATGCCATCGACGAGCCCCACGGCGAGCGAATAGGGCAGGCTATGGTCCGCCGTCTCTTTGCTCGTGGGCCGATACTTGGCCGGGTCACCGAGGATGTCCGCAGCGCGGGCAATCACTTCCACTTTGATGGCGTCAATGTTCTTCGGATCGAGATCGTGCTCTTTGACGAGCTTCATCATCGCCGACAGCGGTGCGTGGCTGAGCGCTTCGATCGGAAAGCTCTTCATGCCACAGTCGATTATCTTGTAATGGCAGGTATCGGAATGCGGCAGGTTGTCCGTAAGCATATTGAGATGGAACGAACCGCCAAACTTTTCAAAGCAGTGCACGAGGCCTTCTTTTCCGTCGATCACATGCTCCGGGCCGCTGTAGCCGCGGGCAGCGAGAAGCGCCGCTTCGACGCCCATCCGCGTTGCGTTCGGGTCAACCGTGTTTTTCATGTTGGTCAGCTTGCCCGCGGTGACGGCGCCGAGGCACATTCGTGGTGATGCGCTGATGCCGATCGCTTGCTGGATCTGCTCCGGTGAGAGTCCGAGGATCGCGCCTGCGGCAATTGGGGCTGCAATACACGTTATGGTGGCATGGTGCCAGCCATATTCTCGAACCCCCGGATTTCCAAACTCCGCCAATCGCATTTCCATTTCGTAGGCAATCGCGATACCGAGAATTAAATCCTTTCCGGTAAGCCCATTCATCTCGCAAATCGATAGTGGCGCGGGGATGATATCACTTGGATGGGAAGGATCGGCCTTCCAGTAGATGTCGTTGTAATCCATCGCACGAATTGAAAGTGCATTGAGGAATGCAGCGGTTACGGGATCCGTCTTGACGCCGGAACCAAAAACTGTGCACGTTGGCGCGCCGCCCATTTCTTTGAAATGGTTGAGGGTGATTTCAACATCATGTTGCTTCGACCCACCGAGAGCGCAACCAAGCGAATCGTAGAGAAACAGCTTTGCAGCGGCTATCGCTTCGGGGCTTAGTTTGTCGTACGTAAGACCTGCGGCCCACTTTGCAAGGTCGTAGCTGACGAACGATCGGTTGGATTGATTGGTATTGTGTGACATGTTCGGTTCCTTATGCAGTTGCACCTGCGGTTACTTTTCTGGCGACTTCCTCAGCGACTTCGAGCGTAGAATCACCGTTGCCGCGGCCCTTGATGTCGTACGTACCGACGTTGCCTTCGGCGATGACGGAGGCGACGGCCGCTTCTAGGTTTGCGGCCGCTTCCTCTTCACCTAACCAGTCGAACATCAGTTTGACAGTGAGGAGCATTGCTATGGGATTCACAACATACTTTCCAGCGTATTTTGGAGCGGACCCATGGGTCGGCTCGAAGACGGCATAGTCGTCCCCAATGTTTGCAGCCGACGCAAAGCCTAGCCCGCCGACCAATCCCGCTGCCAAATCGGATGCAATGTCGCCGAACATATTTTCTGCTACGAGCACATCGTAATCCTGTGGGTTTTTAACGAGCCACATCATGATTGCATCGATGTTTGCTTCCCACGCTTCGATGCCGTCGTACCGCTTTGACACATCGCGAAAAATGCGGGTCATCAATCCGCCGGTCTCCCGGAGTACATTCGGTTTTTCCAGGAGGGTGACGGACTGTCGGTTGTGCGTCTCGGCATACTCGAATGCCTGTTTGCAGATCGACTCGCAGCCACCGACAGACATAATGCGTGTCGAAAGGGCCACATTCTCAAGGCCGACATTCTTCCACTTTTTCATTTTGGGGTTTGCACAAAGGGCATCGTAGACATGTTCGGGTAGCGGAAAGAACTCAACGCCGCCATACATGCCTTCTGTATTTTCGCGGAACACGACAAGGTCGATGTCATCGCGATAGTTGAGCGGGTTGCCGGGATATGCCTTGCACGGCCTCAGATTCGTGTGCAGATTAAAGAGCTGACGCAGTCGTACGATGGGGCTAAAGTACACAAGCGGCTTCTCTTTCAGCTCAGGCGCAAGCTCTTCGTGCGCCGCATCGCGCGGTTTACTGGTGATCGCACCAAAGAGTGCACAGTCTGTATCATTTAAGATGTCGATGGTTCTCTGCGGGAGCGGATCGCCCTCGGTGCACCAGAACTCCCACCCGATATCGGCCGGAATATATTCGGCGTCAAAGTGCATCGCGTCGAGAACGATTCTCGCTGCGTCCATTACATCATTTCCTACGCCGTCACCCGGCAGCCATGCAATTCTATATTTTGACATCTTTTGTGACTCCTATAAAAACCGGTTTTGTGTTTCATCATGCGCCGCTGTCTGTCGGTGGCGCCCTAGTTCCTTTAGATCAATGGGTGAGGCAATTGCTATGGGCTAAATTCATTGCGACTACGGCCTCGGCACCGCCGGCAACAATGACCTCCTGCGGGACGGGGCCAAGTGGAGAAAAAGTAAATGTTTCCTCGCCCGTTTGAATGACGGCCTTCGTGAAGTCGATGGTGAGTGTTTCTCCCACAATCGTCGGCGAGGACTCGCCAAGTGACGCTCGGAGGTAATCAACCAGTGCCGGGCATTCGAGCACCAAAAAACCGTTGTTGATCGCATTGCGTTTGTAGGTCTCATTGAAGCTTGCCGCGATGACGCACGGTATGCCTCGCACCTTCAAGCAGGTTGCTGCCTGCTCGCGCGATGAGCCTGTGCCAAAGTTTCTGCCCGAGACAACGATGTCTCCTTCCTGAGCAATGTCCTTAAAGTGCGGGTCGTAATTGTCCATGGCGGCATTTCCCATCGCCTCTTGGGTAACGTCATCTCTGTACGTCATCGCTCCGCTGTAAATACCGTCCGTATTCATGTTGTCCACCGGAAGCCAGAGAACGCGACCGGTGAGGCGCGTTGGAAAGCCGGCAATAATATCTGCCCCAAAACCAGACGCTTGCGGCTCGCGGCGAGCAACGACTTTGCCTCGCGGCGCAACCGCGTCATAGGTTGCGGGCGAAGAGATGTACCCGTTGATTGCCGATGCCGCAACGACGGCTGGACTCGCGAGGTACGATTTTGCATTTCGGCTTCCCATCCGGCCTTTGAAATTTCGGTTTGTTGCGCTGATACCGACTTCGCCGTCATTGAGCGTGCCCTCGCCCAACCCGATGCAGGTGCCGCATCCAGGTGGCAGGAAGGTTGCCCCCGCTGACTTGAGTATCTGCCAGATGCCGAGTTCTTCGGCCTGCTGTTGGATCGATTTCGATGCGGCGGCAACGTAAAAATCAACACCATTTGCTATATGCTCGCCGTCAAGAACCTCGCTTGCGGCAACGAGATCTTCAATCCGTCCGTTGGTGCAAGAGAGCAGATACGCCTTGTTGATCTGCAATCGTTCCTTCTCGATATCCGGCAATGCCCGCATCACCTTCACGTGATCGGGACCAGCCACATGCGGAATCACCGTCGAAAGGTCGAGTTCCAGCTCGATATGGAATACCGCATCGCCATCCGAGGCCTCTTTTTTGTCCCACCACGCCTGAACCTCTTTGGGCGAATACCCAGGTAACTCTCGAGCGCCCAGCCACGCTGCGCGGTCCAATAGCCAATCTCGCAATACCGCATCGAATGGAAATATGCCGGAAAGTGCGCCCCATTCGGTGGTCATATTTGCGATCGTCATGCGATCTTCCATCGATAAAGACGTAACGCCATCTCCGGAAAACTCAACGGCATGATTGAGAACTTCATCGTTATTGAATAATCCGCACAGAGCGATGATGACATCCTTGCCGACGACGCCCGGACGTGGCTGCCCTCGGAGGAGGAGGCGAGCCTGTTTTGGCACTTGCCACCAGGTTTCGCCAATGGCCCAAATCGATGCCGCATCGGTGCGTACCACAGGTGTGCCGAGCGCCGAGAGAGCACCGTACATATTCGAGTGGCTGTCGCTCCCTACGATGATGCTTCCGGGAGTAACATATCCCCGTTCAATCATTATCTGGTGGCTGATGCCGGTGCCGGCGGGGTAGAAGTCAACGTTCTGCTCCCGCGCGAACGATTCAATCCTGGCATATTTATCTAGATTTTGTTTGCTTTTGTTTTGAATATCGTGGTCGATGACAAATACGGGTTGCGTTCCGTCATGAATCCTTTCGGCACCAATAGCGCGAAACTTCGCCATTACTGCCGACGTGTTGTCGTGCGTCATGACGTGCTTCGGCCGGATTCGGATGAATTCACCCGCCGCACCACCTGCGATTTTTTCGATCAGTGTTGGCATCTGTGAATCCTTATTTGAAACGCCGCGTCACTCTTCAATTCACGGTGCAAAGGTCGCATTCCATTCGCGAATAGGGCCATTTTCGGGGCGTATCGGTTCTGTGCCCGAGACTGCCAGGTGCGTTTTGATCGCCATCGCTTATTCTTACGCAGCGTTCGAAAGGGCGGTTTTGCGTATTTTTTGGGTTTTTTT
>MPMC02179997.1_pt1 | contig 11519 bp, 10 predicted proteins | sample 1617281 | NCBI WGS metagenome assembly MPMC02 (sample SAMN05944809, study PRJNA350692) | marine metagenome | biome: marine; feature: ODZ; material: water; isolation source: 100 m water sample filtered on 30 um supor filter | place: Pacific Ocean | collected 2012-04-09 | depth 100m m | reverse complement strand
GCATCAGTAGGTTCCCCCTAGTGATGAACCTCTACGGAACCAGAGAGCGCACCAACATGGCCCTCGGAGTCGAGAGTCCCCGCGAGATTGGCGAGCGCATGGTCAGGCTGATGAAACCGGACATCGGAAGCCTCGTGATGTATCCATGGAGGGGGCTCAATCTTCTGAGGGAAGCCATGTCGATGGCCCCGAAGAAGGTCTCGAAGGGGGCGTGCCAGCAAGTCAGGATCGAAGACCCGGATGTCACCCGTCTTCCGATTCCGACGACTTGGCCGTTTGACGGCGGGCCGTTCATGACCCTCCCCCTCGTTGTGACCTCCGACCCCCAGACCGGCGAACACAACATGGGGGTCTACCGCAGTCAGGTCTACGGTCCCACCGAGGTCGGCTTGCACTGGCAGACCCACAAGCACGGAGCCGACCACGCCGATGCCTCGGACGGCAGGATGCCGGTCTCCATCTGCTTAGGTGGGCCCCCGGAGGTCATGTTCAGCGCAATCTCGCCACTGCCTGACAACCTGCCGGAGTACGAGTTCGCTGGGCTGCTGTCCCGCAGAAGCCTCAGGATTGCGAAGTGCCTGACCAACGACCTTTGGGTACCCGCCGAGTGCGACTTCGTCATTGAAGGCTACACCATGCCCAGTGAGACGCGTCTGGAGGGGCCCTTCGGGGACCACTTCGGTCACTACTCGCTGGAGAGGCAGTACCCAGTGATGCATGTCACCGCGATAACGCACAGGAAGGACCCCAGCATCCCGATGACGATAGTCGGGGTTCCCCCGATGGAGGATGGGTACATCGGTGAGGCGATCAGCGAGGCCCTCCTTCCAGTCCTCAGATTCCAGCACAGGGACGTCGCAGACCTCTTCCTGCCGCACGAGACCGGTTTCCACAACCTAGCGATACTCGCCTCCAAGCAGCGTTACCCGCGGCAGGCACGCAAGACCGCCCTAGGCCTCCTTGGCGCGGGGCAGATGATGTTCCAGAAGGTCATCGTGGCAGTCGACGAGGATCACCCAGTCAGGGATCTCGAGGCTCTTCTGGACGCTTTGGATACCAAGGTCAGGGTACCCGATGGCTTGGTCTTCCTCGAAGGCATGGTCGCAGACACGCTTGCGCACGCAGCCCCTTGGGAGAACGTCCACACGAAGCTGCTCATCGATGCCACGACCCCCGCCTCCGGTGACCCGCAGGGCGAGGTGGAGCAACTCAAGGCCAGCGACTCGCTTGCGATCTCAGCATCGGCCATAGACGGAATCGAGCAAGCCAGGATGCTGCGGCCGTCGATGATGGTGGTGACGACCAACATCCGGGGTGGGCCGAAGCCCGAGGAGAGCATGGAGGAGCCGGACGAGTTCCTCGCCGCTCAGCAGCGCCAGCGGATTGCCTCGGTATGCGACATCATCTGGGGTCTGGAAGGGGCGAGGGGGCTGCGCTGGCTATTCATCACCGACGCTGATGCCGATCTGGATAGCGAGAACTGGCGCAGGCGTCTGCTTTGGCAACTCTTCTGCCGCTTCGACGTGGGACGGGACCTGCACTTCGATGAGGGCAATCGAAGGGTTGCTTGGGACGCGACTGCGCCCATCCCCTCCAACGACGGCCCGCTTCCAGTTCGCCGTTGGCCCGCAGTCACCCTGCACGACCCCGAACTGGTACAGAGGGTCGATCACTGGTTGGCCGAGGTGGGCTACTGATGGGAGCCAAGGAGATCCTTGAGTTCGTGAGGGTGGAGCACACGCTGTTCTCGCTTCCCTTCGTGCTGATTGGCTACGTGCTGGCAGACAAGGAATTCGGGTCCGAGAGCATGGACCTCGTCTTGATTATCATCGCAGCTATCGGTGCTAGGGGCCTTGCGATGGCTCTGAACAGGATTGTCGATCGAGACATTGACGGAGAGAATCCGCGTACTGCTGCGAGGCATCTACCATCCGGGACCATGTCGGTGCAGGCCGCTTGGATTCTCGCTGGAGCATTTCTGGGAATGCTTCTGTTCGCTGCATGGAGATTGAACGAGGTCGCTCTGAAGATGGCTTGGCTGCCGGTTCTGGCCTTCGTAATCTACCCGTACACCAAGAGGGTGTCTTGGATCTGCCACTTCTGGATAGGGCTGTGCCTAGCACTCGCCCCGGCAGGGGCATGGGTCGCCATAGCCGCGGACACCCATGGCTGGGCTGCAATCACTGGAATGCTGGATGGGCGGACAGGTTTTCTGTGGTATCCCGAGCTATTCTTCATCTCGTTCGGAGTGGCGCTTTGGATCACCGCGTTCGACATCAATTACGCCCTGATGGACGAGGATGTCGATCGCGAGCAGGGGATTCGCTCCTTCCCGGCGATACACGGCCAAGTGGCTACCATGTGGCTGAGTGTGGCTCTGACCATAGGCTGGTTTGCTTGCTTCGTGCTGACGGGACTGCATGACTTCACGGGCACACGTAGCTTCCGCTCCTCGCTCTGGGTCCCGTCTGTGGTGCTGATGGCGCTTGTCAACGTCTTCGTGATGACAAAGGGGGCGCAGGCTGCAGCGAGGTCTGACGAGGCGATGGGGGGCTATCAGAAGGCCCTCTTCCGAGCTTCCATGCTCACTGGATGGGTTTTGTTATCTAGTCTCATGATCGTAGAGCATTACAACGATGGGATGCTGGATTGAGGTCATACGATGTTTAGGCTGCACGCAGAGTACGACACTGCCGGGGATCAGCAGCAGGCCATCGACCAGCTGGTCGAGCAGCTCGAGGCGGGTCAGGAGCGCTGCGTGCTGCTCGGGGTCACCGGCTCGGGCAAGACCTTCGCGATGGCCAAGGTAATCGAGCGACTGCAGATGCCAACTCTCATACTGTCTCACAACAAGACGCTGGCACGTCAGATCTGGCAGGAGATGTCGGGACTATTTCCCGATAACGCGGTGGAGTACTTCGTCAGCTACTACGACTACTACCAGCCGGAGGCATACATCCCCGGCCGTGACCTCTACATCGACAAGGAGCTGCAGATGAACGAGCGCATCGAGCAAGAGCGTTTCTCCACGGTGGCATCGCTCGTCTCGCGCCCTGATGTCATCACCATCGGCACGGTCTCGATCATCTACGGGCTCAACCCCCCGGAGGTATTCCAGCAGAACCACCTCCGTCTGCACGTCGGTCAGCAGGCCGACCCGCAGGAAGTCGTCCGCGAACTGGTCGGCCTGCAGTACCGCCGCACCACCGGGGAGATTACGCGCGGGGACATCCGCCTGCGCGGCGAGGTGCTGGATATCTGGATGCCCAGCAGGGACGACCCATTGCGCATCCGCTTCGGGTGGGAGGGCGTCGAGCGCATCCAGGTGTGCGAGGCCGTGTCCTGGGAGCCGCTGGACGACTTCGAAGAGGCCTGGATACATCCTCGGGAGTTCTACATGACCAGCGAGGAGCACTTCATTCAGGCCCTCGATGACATCGAGGCCGAGCTCGATGCCCGCACCGACTGGTTCGAGTCCAAAGACAAGGCCCTCGAGGCTCATCGACTGGAGCAGCGCACCAAGTTCGACCTCGAGATGCTCAACGAGGTCGGCTCGTGCAAGGGCGTCGAGAACTACTCGATGCACTTCGACAGGCGAAGCCGTGGCGAGCGGTCATACTGCCTGCTCGACTTCTTCGCGAACAACGCAGAGCAGTTTCACGGAGGCGCCGAGCGCTACCTCGTAGTCATGGACGAGTCCCACGTCACCCTGCCTCAGGTCGGAGGCATGCACGGTGGCGACTTCTCACGCAAGAAGAACCTCGTCGACCACGGCTTCCGCCTGCCCTCTGCCTACGACAACCGACCGCTTCGCATCGACGAGTTCCAGGATCTGGTTCCTCGGATGATCTATGTCAGCGCGACTCCCGGAGAGCGCGAGCTGCGGCACTTGACCGAGATTACGGGACAAGAGGTCCCCGAGGGTCTGTTGCACGTCCAAGGGGGTGGGGGTGCACGGGCCGCGGAGCGGGACAAGCCCCGCGAGAGGATCAGCATGGAGGCGGTCCTGAGAGAGGTGCAGGGAGTGGCTAATATGGAGATCCGTCCCACGGGACTGCTAGATCCAAGCATCGAGGTCAGGCCGACCGAGGGGCAGGTGCAGGACCTGCTCAGCGAGATCAATGAGCGAGTCGGGCGCAACGAGCGCGTGCTCGTGACGGTAATGACGATCAAGTTCGCAGAGGAGGTCGCAGAGTATCTGGAGCGGGTTGGCGTCAAGGCCCACTACCTGCACAGCGAGATCGACACGCTAGAGCGTACGGAGATAATCAAGGCGCTTCGGCTTGGGCACATCGACGTCATCGTAGGAATCAACCTCCTTCGCGAGGGCCTGGACATCCCAGAGGTCTCCCTAGTGGCGATCTTCGATGCAGACAAGCAGGGATTCCTGCGCAACGAGCGCTCGCTGCTGCAGACCATAGGCCGGGCTTCTAGGAACTCGAACGGGTCGGTCATCCTGTATGGCGACTCAATCTCGCCGGCGATGGAGGCATCCATCAGCCAGACCGTAACGCGCAGGAGGATGCAGGACACCTACAACGAGGAGAACGGAATTATTCCCAAGACCATAGAGAAGGCGCTTCCGGTGATGGGAGCCGAGGTCGAGGACCTGCTCTCTGGCGTGGCGGGAACGGGCAGGGGAGGAGGTCGCCGCATGGTGGCCAAGCCCCGAGGAAGGAAGGGCCTGGAGGGGCTTGCCCAGAAGTTCAGCCTGGGGGCCGGCATTTGGAACACGTCGGACTCCGTGCTAGACAACGTGAGCCAGCCCGAATGGGTCGAGGCGGCTCACGAGGCGCTTGAGGGTGTGGAAGGGGGGGATTCTACCGATCTCATCTCCCGTCTTGAGAAGGAGATGCGCCAAGCCGCTGCCAGACTGGACTTCGAGCGGGCAGCCAGCCTGCGCGACAGGATATTCAAACTGCAGAATGCTACCAATTGAAGGCAAATGAGCACCGCGAGTAGCCATGGCCGACTACTCGCGGGATGACTTCGACCTCCCTGTCGAGGATTACGACTTCTCGGCTGCTGGTGACGTGAGTTCTCTGATCGATCAGATGGGACGCGCGGGTGGTTTCACGGCAACCAAGCTCACTCGTGCTCGCGACATCCTGCGCGAGGCAATCGACAAGGTCGACCAGGACGGTGTGCTCAACTGGATCTCCTTCCCAGCATGCCTGTGTGCCACCGGCACGCGTGGCTTCTTCATCGAGGCGCTCAAGCGCAAGGCGTTCAACGTGGTAATCACGACCTGCGGCACCCTCGACCACGACATCGCCCGTACTTACCGCGATTACTTCCATGGCGATTTCGACCTCGATGACGTCGCCTTGGGAGAGGAGGGGCTCAACCGATTGGGCAATGTCGTCATCCCCAACGACTGCTACGGCGAGATACTAGAGCAGGTTGTGCTCCCATGGTTGGAGGAAATAGAAGCGGGGCGCTCTACTGCATCTGGTACGAACCCTTGGCTGGGCTTCGGCTCAGTGGAGCTCTGCTGGGCCATGGGGGATCGGATCGAGGACGAGTCTTCTCTACTCCACTGGATTGCCAAGCACCGAATCCCGATGGTCGTCCCAGGCCTGACCGACGGATCGGTCGGGTCTCAGTTGTTCATGCACAGGCAGAGGAATCCCAATTTCATGGTTGATGTCTTAGCGGACGAACAGGTGCTTTCCGACCTGACTTGGACTGCCAAGGAGAGCCATGGACTGATGGTTGGGGGCGGAATCTCGAAGCATCACGTGATTTGGTGGAACCAGTTCAGAGGGGGGATGGACTCAGCGGTCTCGATCACCACTGCTGCCGAACACGACGGCTCCCTGTCAGGGGCACGCCTTCGCGAGGCGGTATCGTGGGGGAAAATCCGCCCCCAAGCACCTCAAGTCGTGGTCGAGGGAGAGGCCAGCGTCCTCCTCCCCCTACTGGGTGCGGATCTGTTCAATCATGCTGACTGAGTGGAAGAATTCCGGGGTAACGGCTAATAACGGACCTCATCTCGGCGGGCTCATGTCAGTGAAGGACATGATACAGAACATGATTAACGAGCTAACGGATGCCCTCGGCGATGCAGAGAAGCACGATGGCGGCAACAGCGCTGCCGGAACACGCGTGCGAAAGGTAATGCAAGCGGCCAAGGGAGCGGCCCAAGACGTCCGCGTCAAGGTTCAGGGTGACAAGAACACCCGCTGATTGCATCATTCGCTGCTTAGAGCTATCAGCTCCATCAGAGCTGTGCGCATCGGCACTATTGGATGCCATCCGTCACCACCCGCTTCGATGATTGCCTCGTGCAATGGTCCTAGGTCTGGTCTGTGAGAGGGGTTTGGGGCACCCTCTCGGACTGGGCTAGGAACGCCAGCGAGCGACTCCACAGTGTGAGAGTGGTGAACGGCGTTGAGATAGCGCTGCCACAGAAGCCCAATCTCGTCGATCACGTCCTTGTCCGCCCACGCCCTCCTACCACACACATCGATAGTGCCGTTGGCAGTCATCCCTCCCTCTTCCATAATCAGTATGGTCATAGCGTCGACGACATCCCTGACGTGGACCCAGTAACTCGCTTTGGTATCACCGTGATGCTCTTCGGCCTCTTCCCGCTTGATCCCCTCGACCCAATCTCTGAGTATTTCCGTCCCCCACCCCCTGCCATCTGAGGGGAGGATCAGATCGTGTACGCGCACTACCAGCTTGGCATCCCCGTGAGGTGCATTACGGGGAATGATGACGATATCTCCGCTCGCGCCCCCTCCCAAGCCAATTGTGACATCAGCCTCCCCCCTATCCTCAGCGAAGTCGGCGCCTGCACGTTGCAGACGATCTATGAGGGCATCTCGGAACCCGTCATCGACTCCGTCGATGTGGATGACCCTGGGCATTCTACCAACTAGGCTACGACCGTGGACTCAATACTGTTTGCTACGCTTTCGAGGATGTTGAGGGCCTCGCCGACTTCGTCGGAGGAGAAGGTAAGGCTCGGGCGCAGCCTGATGCTGTGCGTGCCTGAGTTGAGTACGTGCATGCCAGAGTCCAAGCAGATGGAGTTGAACTTGTTACGGAGCTCGGTGCTCGGCAGAGTGAAGGCGGCGAATAGTCCACGACCCCTGACGTTGCTGACAATCTCGTGAGCATCGTCAAGCTCTCCCAAGCCTGTCATCAGCTCGGTGCCGACCAGTTCGGCGTTCCTAACGAGTTCGTCTCGCTGAATGGCCTCCAGGATCAGGCGAGCGCGCACGAAGTCGGTGAGGTTGCCCCCGAAAGTCGAGTTGATCCTGCTTGAGACCTCGAAAACGTTGTCGTCGAACTCCTTGAGGCGGGTGCTTGCCATCAACCCGCAAACCTGCGACTTCTTCCCGAAGGCGATCATATCGGGCTCGACATCGGCATGCTGGTGGGCCCACATCCTCCCTGTAGCACCCATTCCAGTCTGGATCTCATCGAAGATGAGCAGGGCATCGACCTCGTCGCAAACCGATCTCATGTCACGCAGGAATGAGTCGCGGAAGTGGTTGTCACCACCCTCGCCCTGGATGGGTTCCATGATGATCGCAGCCATCGTGTCGGGGTTCGATTCGGCATGGGACCTGATCGAGTCCAAAGTAGAGGTCTCACAGGCGTCCAATCGTGCGTTCTCAGAATCGTTCAGTGGGAAGTTTACCTTCGGGTTATCGAAGCGTGGCCAATCGAATTTAGCAAAGCGTGCAGTCTTAGTTGGATCGGTATTGGTTACCGATAGCGTATACCCAGAGCGACCGTGGAAGGCCTCCCTCAGGTGACCGATCGTCAGTTGTGACGACTTCTGGTGGTCATCCTCCCAATCGAACCCCCCTGATGTGTACATTCCCTTTGCCTCGCATTGATGCGACTTCCAGTCCATCGCCGCCTTCATCGTGTTCTCGACAGCGAGCGCACCGCCGGAGACGAAGAAGTGCTGAGGCAGGTAAGAAGGCGCGGCGATGGTGCCGAAGGCATCCACAGCCTCCGCCATGGCCTCCGTATAGAGGTCCGAGTTGGCCACCTTGTTAACCGAGGCCCGGGCGAGTTCGTCCTTGGCCGCAACCAAATCTGGGTGGTTCCAGCCGAGTGGGAGCGAGGCGAAGCAGGAGAACATGTCGAGAATGTCTCGTCCACTCTTGGAATCGTGGAAATGGCAGCCAGAAGACTTGTCCAAATCGATTACGAACTCATAGCCATCGGCAAGCATGTGACGACTCAAGGTGGAATGGACAAGGTCTGCTCCCAATCCCATGTCGCCAGCGGTGTCGAGGCCTCACATCAACGTTCTCCGGGGCAGGCTTCGGAATAGGGACGCCGAAACAGCCCGGAAACGGGAAAAATCCAATTTCTGATAATGTAGCAATAAATTAAACTAAAATTAATTTTCTAATTGAAAAATTAGGCTATAATAAAAATTTTCAATTGAATTATCAGTCTTTGTCATCGAATATTATAAGTGCTTCTCCATTCCCTCTACCTCTGGAGATAGCAGAGGGGGTGCACTCTACTTCCGGGAGGAAGAGAAATGGTTGAGGACTACGAAATTCAGGAATTAATAGAGAGAGATGTGTATGTTGGAGAGAAACTCGTTGGCGTTATCGTCGGCGAGAGGTTCCATCCAAGGGACGAGTTCGTCAGATCCATGAGGATTCAGGTGGACGAGGGTGTTGCCAGCGAGTACATGCGCAAGGCGGCCGAGTGCGCACCGTTGGCCAAGGAACTGGTTCACAGCATCAGATCGGATGGCTGTGTGAGGCTGTCAAAGTCCATGAGGGAACTCCAGCGACGATGGAGGAACACGGTCAGGATCGAGAATCAGCTCTATGCCACAGACGAGCTGTTGGACCGGGCCGTGCTCGACAACGATGGCATGGACATAGGCAACGTCGTCGACCTCGTCAAGATCAAGCGCACTTACAAGGGACTGCTGGTCAAGCCGCACTTCATGGTCAGATCTAGGCACAATCTGCCAGAGGAAATCGTAGTTCCTTGCGGCCAGCTTGCCAGGACCACGGCCAGATTGGACGAGGTCATTCTCAAGTGCACGTTCTCGAGGATGATGACCCTGCCTAGTTACCTGAAGTTGAACGAACTTCACCAAGACGACCGCGCTGTGACTTGAGTAGGCTTCAAATCATCAACCAGCGTGGCATTGCTGCTCAAGGGCGTGTAGCTTAGTTTGGCTGGAGCACCCGGCTGATAACCGGGAGGTCACAGGTTCAAATCCTGTCATGCCCACCAAATCACTTGCTGAATCGTGCCTCTGGCATCGATAAGAAGCATCATGAAGGTGTCGCGGTCCCCCTCTTTTCAAATGCCGGTTCTGAGCGGGGCCTCAGGCGGGAACATAGCCGAGTCTCTGGCGGCAATCCTCGGGATGGAACACATCCAGTTGGAGAGCAGGAGGTTCCCGGACGGCGAGGCCTACGTCAAGGTCCCCTCGGAGGACATCGAATCACTCAGGTCAGAGGCGACAGTCCTGATCTCGAACACCTATCCGGACTCGGGAATCATGCAAACCGTTCTTCTTCTGGGTGCGATAAACGACGTTCGTCGTGGGGACCTCGCTAACCTCAAGGGAGAGGGGGAACAGCGGATGGACGACGTCGGCCCTGGAGTGATCCTCGCAATTCCTTACTATGGCTATGCGCGTCAGGACAAGCGCTTCTCCCCGGGTGAGGCTGTGTCTGCTAGGATCATCGCGGGCGTCCTGACCGAGTGTTGCGATGGCATCGTAATCCTCGATCTCCACGCTCCAGAGGTCCTAGATGGAATGAACCTACCAATCGAGTTCGTGAGTTCGATGCCAGAGATCGCAGACAGACTGCGTAAGAACGTCGGCCCAGACTTCATCCTAAGCCCCGATAAGGGTGCGATATCCAGAGCCTCGGAGGTGGCTGGACTGATTGGGTGCGAGTTCTCGTATCTCGAGAAGACCAGGATCGATGCCCACACCATCGAACACACGCCGAAGGACCTCGATGTGTCCGGCAAAGTGGTCGCCATCGTGGATGACATGATCAGTACCGGGGGCACCATATGCCGGGCCAGCGACGCGCTTCGCCGACAAGGTGCCAAGGAGGTTCATGCCGCTTGCACGCACGGCCTGTTCACAGGTGGCGCTCTGTCACGTCTGCCAATCACGTCGATGGTATCCATACCACCGATTCCCTGCCCAATCCGAGGGCTAATGTGTCCGCGGCGCCGGCCCTCGCAAGAGGCGTGGGGAAGCTCATCGAATGAGCGTCCTGATGCAAGACGATTCAATGAAGATACGCTGCGTTTATATCGGTCATGCCGTGCGGCGGCTTACCAAACACGAGGAGTCGTTCCAATGAGTGTACACATAGCGTTCGAGACGCCCCAAGACGTCCAAGAGCAAGTCTACGAGATGGTCAAGAGTATCGGCAAGGACGGTCGCGGTCGGCTGAAGAAGGGTGCCAATGAGGTGACCAAGTCTGCCGAGCGCGGAACTGCCCAGATGGTCGTCATGGCCGAGAACGTGAACCCGGGCGAGTTGCTGGCCCACATTCCGATGATCTGCCGTGAGAAGGGCATCCCGTTCATCTACGTCGAAGACCAGGCGTACCTAGCAGAGGCGGCAGGCATGAGCTTGGGCACGCGTACGGCGGCCATCGCCGTCATGCAGGTTGAGAAGGACGGCATGGATCGCTTCAACGAGGTCAAGGGCCACTTCGAGACTCTGTCCTCCTGAAAAACCCGAAAGAGCGAGGAAGCAAGATGGCGACTGAATCATGGCCCGCTCAAGTCGTTGAGGTCGTCGGGCGCACCGGCCTGACCGGGGAGGCCACTCAAGTCAAGGTCCGGGTCATGGACTCCAACAACCCCCGGGACATAGGGCGCATCATCACAAGGAACGTCCTCGGACCTGTAAGAGAGCCAAAAGACGGGAGACCGGGGGACATCCTGATGCTCAGGGACACCGGTCGCGAGGCACGCCGGCTCGGTTCGCGATGAGGCGATCGAATGCCGGAGCAGAGAATCTGCAGCTTCACGCACGAGGAGATAGAGCCGGGCACCGGCATGATGTTCGTCAAGCGTGATGGCAGCGTGTTCTGGTTCAAGAACAGCAAGGCGCGCAAGAATATGCTCAAGCTCAAGCGCAATGCGCGTCGCCTCAAGTGGACGCGTCGCTACGTGAAAGGCGGCATCAAGTGATTCAAGGGGCGCCTCCGCCCTCCTCCCACCAATTCGGCTTGGAGAACCGGTCAGTATCGTGGGGCTGTCCGTCCTGATGCTTCCAGCAGTACTCCGTTGACCTATAGGACAGGGAGTAGCATCCTTCAAAATGGCATGTCCGAAGCTGTTGTGCTGATTTCTCCGATTTCGGTACAACTTGCTTCTCGGGGTCGGTGATACTGCCTTCGTTGAAAAATTGGTCCAGTAGCCAATAGATTCCAAAGGCCGCCATTATTGCTAGATCACATCCGGTATCCCCAATGCTCACGGGGTTTGGTGTTGGAGTGAATGCTTCAAGATTGGGCCGTCATCGAGCTTTCACTGGG
>MPMC02276897.1_pt1 | contig 11550 bp, 9 predicted proteins | sample 1617281 | NCBI WGS metagenome assembly MPMC02 (sample SAMN05944809, study PRJNA350692) | marine metagenome | biome: marine; feature: ODZ; material: water; isolation source: 100 m water sample filtered on 30 um supor filter | place: Pacific Ocean | collected 2012-04-09 | depth 100m m | reverse complement strand
TTCTGCATCTCTGCGTCTTTCATTCGAGAGTTTCCAATTGGCCCACGCGTTGGACCCAAATCTTCAAACCGAAGCTGTCCACGACCGGTCCCGTGGCCGCCAAATGCGTGCCCACATCGGGGGTCACGCTGCGTCGCACGAGCTCCGGGTCGAGGTTGATCTCCCAGCATTCGGGGATGTCGTCATCTTCGACGTCCAAGGCGCCGTCCTTACAGAGGGCGGGACACACCGAATCGGCGCAAGCCGTCGGAGAACACTTACGATCACATCTGCCCCGGCACTGGCTTTCACAGATGGGGTCGATCTCATCGGTGCCGGGAAAACCCGGGAAGCGAGTCCCCACCATCAGCGCCCCGTAGTTATTATTGGTGGGCGTCTGCACCACCCAGCCCTCAACCCGCCGGGTGAATCCGACGTCTTCACCGGCGAAGGGCGTGGTCTGCTCGGTGTAGAGCACGGGACCTCCGATAGGCGCCGACGGGGGATGGACCCGCGTCACATCGGCGGCCACCACGAGGCGGGTCTCAGGCCGACGATAATAGCTGAGCATCAGGGCCGTCACCTTCAACCGAACCCGGTCGCCCACGGTGAAGTCGGCCACGCGGCTGTCTCTGAGCACTACGATGCCCGCCTCATCATCCTCGATGGTGAAGCTCCCGTAATGCCGCTCGTCTTGGTCGCAGATGGGGCTCTTTTGATACTGGCGAGGGTGCAAAGTCACCACCCCCTCCACCTCCATGGGGAGCTCGGCCCGCGCTTCCACCTTACCGCTGACGCAGTTGAAGGCGTCGACGTCGGAGACGAAGATATTGGTATCGTCCCGGCCCACTTCCCCCTCGGGAAAGAGCGCGATCAGGTCGGCGATGCCGTTCGCACCGTCGGCCGGCAGGGCGTATCCGACCCCGGCTGTCCGCTCCACATAGGTGACGGGCTCCACGGTCTCACGCGTCGTGGGCGCCGTGGGCCATAGCACGTCATCGAGCCGCTCGGTTCGCGGCTCTCCGGTACACGCTGTCGCCAGGAATAGTCCGCAAAGGGCGACCAATTTCACGGTCATGGACACTCCCCCTCTCGAGTTCGACCTCAATCGTAGCTCTTCAACCAGCTGAAGTTGATGCTGTCCACCTGGGGACGTCCATCAAACCAGCCCAAAGGCCCAACGTAGGTCACGCAGCCGCCGGTGGCGACGAAGGTGCTCTTGGTCCGAAAAAGGGCCGATTCACCGAACCCATAATCCAAATCCCAGCATCGATTGGGGTTCTCGGCGTCGGGCCGATCACACGGATCTCCGCTCCCGGACAAGGTGCCGGTGATCCGCACCAGTCGGTGCACATCGCCGCTGGTCAGTTCGCGGTCCGGCTCGAACATATGCACGTCGTTGTTGACGCCGTTGAGGTTCCAACCGGTGGCGGCCGCGATCTGCGGCTTGCCGTTGTATCGGGTCACGGCCGTGACGGTCAGATCGATGTTCTGCCCCGTGCGCACCTGAAAATCGGGGGTCGCGTTCTCTTCGCGATAGTTGAGATAGAGCTCCACCGCCCCGTCGGCGTCCGCGATCCAAAAACGGGACTGGTTGGGCGGCACATCGAAATTGTCGGTGTAGTAGTTGGTGGCGATGACGAGGGCGCCGGTGATCTGGAGATTGTCTACGGCGAGCCCGTCGGCCTCTTCGGGGATGGCGTCCAAGAGCTCGGCGATGCCGGCCTGGAAGTCCATGGGGTAGGGGGTGGTGACCCCATTGCCGCCGTCGGGCACGTCAGCCTCGTCCCCCTTCAATTGACCGGTAAAGATGATCTCTTCGGGGCAGACGCCGAAAGGCTGCATGCCGCCCGCGCCCATCTCTCCACCCATGGCCGGAGTACCGCCCATTTCCGGCGTGCCGCCCATTTCCGGCGTGCCGCCCATTTCCGGCGTGCCGCCCATTTCCGGCGTGCCGCCCATTGCCGGCGTGCCGCCCATGGCCGGGGTGCCGCCCATTTCCGGCGTGCCGCCCACGCCCTCATCGGCCGGGTCACCCCCACGGGGCGAGCACGCGGCGAGCACTAAGACCAGCAGCGCCGTGACTCCGAGCTGTACGATCTTCATCGAAGACTCCTGACTGTATTCGGCGGTCGGCGTCCCCTGTGAACGCCCGTCTTTGATGGACGGTCTATGGACGGTTCGAACCCCACGCTCGAACCCGTCCCCAAACACACCGTCCCCGCCGTTCAAGGCCCTTCATATATCCGCTCGGCGCAGTCCTGAACCAGATCAAAATCTTTTTTCCAGCGGTGATGAATCCTAGAGGCGGATCGGGCATGTATGGATAGGGGGTCCGAAGACGAGGTCCAAACCGATGCTTCAACGATTGATGATCGCCGCGATGTGTCTCATCGGCTGCGCGCCCACACAGGAGGCGCGCTCGGGCGCGAGCGGGTGCCGAGGGGACGACCCCGTCTCGTGCGCCTGTCCCTCCGGCGCCCAGGGCACTCAACGCTGCGAAGCGGGCCGATACACACCCTGCCTCTGCGCAGACGCCATGGCCCCGAGGCCGGACGCGATGAGCGATGACGCCGCCCCCTCCGATGACGCGGGCGTCGGGACAGATGCCGCGGCCGCTGCCGACGCCGCCCCCGAAACTGACGCCGCCCCCGAAGCCGACGCCGCCGCGCCGCCTCCGGCGCCGGTGATCTGCGACGGCCTCCCCTTGGTGGACTTCTTCGCCGAGGCGGAGAGCGTCGATGGACAATGGTATCTGACTCTCGAAGATCCCGAGACGGCATCCCTCGAGCCCGCCGAATGCGGCGGCGGAGAGGACGCCGTCATCGTCGGGTTTCGGGCTCCTTACGACGGGTACTGGCTGTTCGACACGGGCGGCGCTCGCACTGACTTCGACCCGGTGGTGCGCAGTCACGTCGGCTGCCCCGACCAGGACGCGGCGGAGACCTGCGTCGATGATGACCAAGCTTTCGCGCCGGTCCTCGGGGGCTACCTCGCGGCGGGAGAGGCGCGGCATTTCGTGGTCTCGGCTTGGGCGGGCGTCCCCGGCACTGTGGATTTGATCGCGCGGCGCGTCCCTCTGGTGGAGGGCGGCGCCGGGTGCACCGACAACGCCGGATCCGCCTGCGACGCCGACCATACCTGCGTGCCCCGAGAGGCCGACCCCGAGGTGTCCGTGTGCGAACCACGGACCCCGCCCGTCTTGGAGGCGGCGACGGCGCGTCGGCAAGGCGACGACGCCTACACCCTGACCCTCGAGGGTCGAGATGAGGGCCGAGACATCTGGGGGTTGGCGATTCAGTATCTCGACGCCGACCAAAACCCGATCACCCTAAACGACGCGACCACCTTCTACGCCGAAGGGAGCGACCCTCCCCGCACCGCGGCGTTTCGACTCGGCTTTCGCTTCTCCGGTCTCAGCGAGATCCCGGGGGTCACCCAACTGAGGGTCGCGGCGGTGGACGCCACGGGGGCCGAGAGCACGTTCCTAGTGGCGGCCTTCGAGGCGCTGACCGTGGTGGGTCTCGAAGATCCATGTGACCCGACCCGCGTGGTGGATGTGTGCCCGAACTCGTTCACCTGCAACGCCCTCACCGCGCGCTGTGGGCCCGCCCGCGCGCCCACCGTCATCGGCGGCGCGTTCCACCTCAATCGAGAGGAGGCCACCTGGGGACTCGTGGTGGAGGGGACGGATGAAAACGCTGACGTGGTCGCCATTCGGTTCCTGGTTTTGGACCGGCGGCGCCGTCGCATCGAGCTGGACGGCGCCGACACGGGGGACCTCGTCATCGGCGACCGATTGATGCGAGACGGCGACACGTGGCGCTTCACGCACTCGGGAAACCTCCCTCGCTCCGTAGACCCCTCGGAGGTGGGCTATCTACAGTTCATCGCCATCGACCAAACCGGTTTGACCTCCGAGGACGAGGTTTTCGCCGTCAGCGAAGCCCCGGAGCGGGCGCTGGGGGCTCCTTGTGACGGCTCGCTGGCGCTCGACCGCTGCCCGCGTGGGGCCCGATGCCAATACAACGCCGCCGGTGAGTCCGTGTGTCGGGCCCCGGTATACGCGTGCCCACCGGGCACGAACCTGTTCGCCTTGACCGTCGGAGAGCCCGTCACCGGCAACACCTTCGGCGCCCCCATCTCCGCGGGACATCTGACCTGTGCGCCGGGGATGGTGGGCCTGCACGCCTATCGCTTCGTCGCCCCGGAGACGGGAGACTACGCCGTGACGGCGGACGCAGACTTCGAGGTGATCAACTACGTCACACGCAGCTGCCTGAGCGTCCGCTACGGCGATGAGTTGGCCTGCGAAGTGGGAGACGCCTCGAGCGCCACCCTCACCCTCCAAGCCGACCAAGTGGTCTATCTCCGGGTGGGCGGCGTGTTCACCTCTCGCGAAGCAGACGAGGCGGCCTACAAGGCCGGCCGAGGCACCTATCAATTGACCGTAGAGAGGCTTCCATGAGCACGGGCTGGGCGCCGTACGCCGGTGATGAGTATCTGCATTGGGACCAGGTGGAGGCGTGGTGTCGCGCAACCGCCGCCGCGCACCCCGACTGGGTCCGCTTGGAGACGGTGGGGAAGAGCCTGCAAGGCCGACCGCTGCTCCTCCTGACCTTGACGGCCCCCGGCGATGACCGCCAAAGGCCCGGCTTCTGGCTCGATGGCGGCACCCACGCCGCCGAGTGGACGGGGGTCATGGCGGCCCTCTACGCCGTCTCGCGCTGGGTAGAAGGCGTGGAAGAAGACGCCGGTCTCCGCCAATGGCTCTCGAACCACGCGATCTACGTGATGCCGTGCATCTCACCGGACGGCTTCGACGCCATGCGACGGGGGGCCCCCTTTCTGCGGTCCACCCTCCACGCGCCCCCCGAGGGGACCATCCGCACCGGGCTCGATGCCCAGGATCTCGACGGGGACGGCGCCGTGCGCTGGATGCGCTGGAAACACCCGGCGGGTCCCTACATCACCGATCCCGACGTGCCCATGTTCATGCGCCCACGAACGCTGGATGACGATCCGGGTGACGCCTACTTCTTCTGCCAAGAGGGCCTCTTCCTCAATTGGGACGGCCACCAGTGGAGCGCTGCTTCCCTGCCTCACGGGCTGGATCTGAACCGGAACTTCCCCGGCCATTGGGGCCCCTTCTCCATGTTCGGGATGAACGGAGGCGCCTATAGCCTCTCGGCGGCGGAGAGCCGGGCGGTGGTGGACTCCTTCTCCGCTCGCCCTTGCATCGGGGCCGGGCTGACCAATCACACCTACACCGGGTGCATCCTGACTCAGCCCTATCGAGAGAACTCACCGCTCACCGGGCCGGACATCTTGCTCTTGGAGCGCCTGGCCAAGATGTCCGTCGAAAACACCGGCTACCGGGTTTTTCGGGTCATCCCCGACTTCACCTACGACCCCAAGAATCCCGTGGTGGGCGTCTGGTCGGACACCATGAGCGCCACCTTCGGCGTGCCTGGCTACACCCTCGAACTCTGGGACCCCTTCGGTTTCGCCGGGGTAGAGAACGACAAGCCCGCCGAGTTCTTCACCCGCCCGGATCCCGAGAAGATCAAGCAGATGATCGGCGCCTTCTCCAAGCTGCCGGGGGCCATGACCCCCTGGACCCCCTTCGACCACCCGCAGTTGGGCCCCGTGGAGTTAGGCGGACTCGACTACACCCGAACGATACGGAACCCCCCACCGGCGCACCTGGCGGCGGAGTGCCTCCGTGGCTACCAAGTGGCGGATCGACTGCGGCGATGCCTACCTCGTGTTACGGCCCAGACCATCGTCCAAACCGCCGGCTCGGTGGCGTCCCTCGAGGTGGTCTTGGAGAACTTCGGATACCTCGCCTCATCAGGCTTGGCCCACGGCGCCAAGATACCCGGGACGCCGCCGGTCTCGGTTCAATTGGAGCTCGGCCACGGCCTGGAGCTCGTGCGAGGCCCCGCTCACGTCTCCCTGAGACATCTGGACGGCTGGGGCAGTCGGGGCGGTTCGGGGGTCCACTCGGTCTATCCCGGGCTCCCCGACGGCGGCCATCGCGACGTCGCACAGTGGTGGATTCGCGGCTCGGGGGAAGCTCAAATCTCATGGAGCGGGGGCCGTGGAGGTCGCGGCTCCACGACGGTGATGATTTAATCGCTGTGGCTCGCATTGCCGACTGGATCTACGCATCAGACCGAGTAGACTGCCTGAGTGAAAATGAACTGCCCCTCATGTAAAGAGAGCCGCACAGAGGATGACCTCTTCTGTATGCATTGCGGCAAAGCGCTCACCGACGACGAGAGACGGCTGTCGGTACAAGCGCAACGGGCGGAGACGATGAGCCGGTGGACAGATGTCGTGCGCGTCCGTGGAGAGCTGGTCAACACCCTGGAGACTGCGGACGCCAAAGCCGAACAGCACCACCTCATCGGGCTCGTTCAAGGAGAGCAACTCACGGATGCGGCGGCGGCCACAGTCAGCCTGAATCGCGCGCTGGACTTGGATCCCTCACGGCTCACGGCCTTCGAGGCCCTCGACCGAATCTTGTCCAAGGCCGGAGATCACGCCGCCCAGGCCGATGCCTACGAGGTGATGCTTCAACGGGCCACGGCCAACGGCGCACCGGACACGGTGGTCGCCGCGTTGGCGCGCAATATGGGCGAACTCTTCAGCACCCGCCTTAACGATCCGGAGAAGGCCTCCATGGCCTACGGCATGGTCCTGGAGTTGAACCCCGACGACGCCGCCTCGCATCGGACGATGGCGGGTTTGCAAGAGGCACAGGGCGACCACGGACGCGCCATCATCCATCAACGCCGCGCCATCGAATTGGAGCCCAACGGCTTCGAAAGCTACCAGTCCCTCCGTCACCTCTTCTTCGCGGAGAAGCAGTACGACGCGGGCTGGTGTCTTTGCCGCGTCTTGTCGGTGCTGGGCCAGGCGAGCAGTGAAGAGGTCGACTTCTACGAACGATACGCGACCTCCACCCCCACCCGCGCCGAGCGCGCGCTCCAGCAAGCCCACTGGTCTCTCATCGACCACAGCGGCCAGAGCCAATTGCTCAACGCGCTCTTCGAGCGTGTCTTCGACACGATCTCCTCGGTGATGGCGGTCTCCACCCGCCAATTGGGTCTCAAGCGTCGACGCGACTTCATCGACTTGGGCGCCGCCAGTCGGTTTACCAATGTGATCGGGTATCTCTTCGACCATCTGCCCGTCCCCCACGCGGAGACGTATCGAAGCAGCCAAATGCGCGGCATGCGTCCGGCCCTCTTGGAGCCGCCGGTGATGTTGGCCAACCCGGCGGTCATGGATCACGACCTGTTCACCATGGCCTTTATCGGCGGTCGCTACCTCTCGATGTTGCGGCCCGCCTTCTTGGTGGTCTCGTCAGTGGTGGACGCCAAGGCGAGGGTGGCTTGTGCCCACAAGGTGGTGGACACCATCCGCGACCTGGTCAACCCGAAGCCCAAGAAGGGCCCCCACTTTGACGAGCAGCTCTCGGATGCCCTCAGTCGAAACCTCTCCAAGAGTGAGATTCAGAGCCTGAAGAAGCTCGTGACCAAGATGGAGGCGAATCCGGACTTCCACTTCGACGTCGCCCATTGGCTGCGGTGCCTGGATTTCACCTGTGACCGCATCGGCTTCATCTTCGCCAATAACCTGGAGAAGCCCCTGAGTCTGATGCGCGTCGAGGATCCGAAGTCGGCCGTGGCGACAGTGGCCGAACGCATCGACGCCTTGGTGAGCTTCGCCTTCTCGGACGAATACATGCAGGTCCGGCGGCTCATCGGGCACAACATCGACTAAGTGATAGACGTCTCGGGCGCGTCGCCCAGGACATCGGTTCGGTGGGGTTAGATCAGGATCCGAGTCTTGGTGTACCGACCGGTGCCGTAGGTGTTCACCAACCGCCGCAGCGCACGCATGGCCTCGTAGTAGGCGTCCCGAGAGGCGTCGGCTTTCTCCATCTCGATATAGAGCGTCCTCAACGCCTGAAGCATCTCGGTCATGGCATCTTTTTGGTTGGTGATGCGATCCAACTTCTCGATGAGCTGCTGATTGACGCTCCGGAGGCGGTCCGACATATGCCGCACCACCTTGTTCTCGGCGGCGGGCGTGTTGAGGAAGGCGTTGGCCTGGTTTTGGGTCAGCCGAACTAAGGTGGCTGAAGACTCGGCTACAACGGTGGCCGTTCGGTTCTGCCCCGTGAGCACGGTGGATTCACCCACATAGGCCCCGGGCTCCGCGATCGTGCCCACCTTATGGCCCCCCCGATAGACGGCGAGGCGCCCCGACAACAGGATGATCATCCCGCCCCCGGTGGTGCCCTCTTCGAAGAGGACAGTGCCCGCCTTTACGGTTTGCGCCAGACTGTGAAGAGAGGTCACTTCGCTCATGCCTCCAAGTTAGCAGAGGATCGAAAAGCAGACATCAAAAGCAGTTTTTTCCCCGTCAACAACCACCTCATCCCCGGCTCACAGTCCCAGGTGCCAACGGGCGACCAGGTCATTCATCACCTCGGAGGTCCCGCCGCCGATGGGCAGCAGGCGCGCGTCTCGGCTGAGTCGCTCCACGCGCGTCTCTCGCATATAGCCCATGCCGCCGAAGAGCTGTACGGCCTCATAGGTGACCTCCATGGCCACATCCGCCGCGAAGTTCTTGGCCATAGCCACCTCGGCCACCGGGCTCTCACCGGCCTCCATCCGCTGGGCAAGCGCGTAGTTGAGCGTCCTCGACGCCAAGACCTTGGTGGCCATCTTGGCCAGCTTATGGCGGGTGACCTGGAATTTGGAGATCGGGCGTCCGAAGGCCTCGCGCTCCTTGACGTAGGCCAAGGCGTCGTTGAGGGCCACCTGGGCCGTCGCGTGTCCCAAGAACGCCAAATAGATGCGCTCGCTGACGAAGCCTTGCATCAAGGCGATGAAGCCGCTGCCTTCGTCACCGATGCGATTGGCCACGGGCACCCGCACATCGACGAAGCTGAGCTCGGCGGTGTCGCTGGCCCGCCAGCCCGTCTTCTTGAGGGAGCGGGAGGCAGAGAAACCGGGCATCCCCTTCTCCACCACGAAGAAGGTCAGGCCCTGGTGGGGATCTGGGCCCGTCCGAGCGAGCACGGTGACCAAATCGGCCCGCACGCCGCTGGTGATGAACAGCTTGGCGCCGTTGAGGACATAGTCGTCACCGTCGCGCACCGCCTTGGTTCGGATACCGGCTACGTCGCTCCCCGCGCCGGGCTCCGTGATTCCGAGCGCGGAGATCTTCTCCCCCGACACCACGGAGGGGATGAAACGTGCCTTTTGTGCCTCGGTGCCCAAGTTCACGATGGGCGGGAGCGCGATCCCCATGCTGCCCAAGCCCACCACCACGCCGGTGCTTCCACCGGTGAGGAGCGCCTCCGCGGCCACGAGGCTGGCCATGAAGCCCCCCCCGATTCCGCCGTACTCTTCGGGCACGCCGGCGCCCAAAATGCCCGCTTCAGCCGCTTGGTTGTAGAGTGCACGGGGGAAGAGCTCGGCCTCTTCCCACTCATAGGCGAAGGGCTCGATCTTCTCTCGGGCGAAACGGAGGCAGGTCTCCCGAATCAGGGTGAGCGTTTCGTCAACGGGATGGTGTTTCATGGCACTCGGTCAGGCGTAATAAGGGTTGGCGCCGCTGTCGTGATCGGTGATGTCCACCACCTGGCTCACCCGAGGATAGGCCTCGAGGATCGCCTTCTCCACGCCCTGGGAGAGGGTCGCCTTAGACGACGAGCAGCCCTGACAGCCGCCGGACATCCGGATGTAGGCGGTGCGATTCACATAGTCCACGAGATCGATGTATCCCCCGTGCTGGGCGACCATCGGGTTCACCTTCTCGTCCAAAAGCTTCTGCAACCGACGACGCATATCGTCTTCCTCGACGGATTGTTCGTGTCCCTGATCGGGTACACCAGCGGGGCGCTGGAGACAAGCGCTCCCGCCTGGTGGGCGTGGGCCGACTGCGGTACCGTGACAGCGCAATCATCCCCTCTCGGAGGACAAAGTGCGTCATTTCTTGTGGTGTCTCGCCTTGCTCATGGGCTCTCCATCCATCGGTTACGCCTTCTGCGGCTTCTTCGTCTCAGGGGCTGACGCTGACCTCTATAATGACGCCTCCCAAGTGGTGCTCATGAGGAAGGGAAACCGGACGGTGATGAGCATGTCCAATAACTACAAGGGGCCCACGAAGGACTTCGCCATGGTGGTGCCGGTGCCGGTGGTCCTCCAAGAGCAGCAGGTCAAGACCCTCCCCGCCGACGTCTTCAGCAAGGTGGACCAATTGAGCGCCCCGCGCCTGGTGGAGTATTGGGAGAAAGACCCCTGCTTCCGACCCGTCCCCCGCAAACTGATGCGAAAGAAATCGAAGGGCGCTGTCCGATTCAGCTCGGGGGCGGCGAAGGTACGCGACGAGGAGTTGGGGGTCACCATCGAGGCCCAGTTCACCGTAGGGGAGTATCAGATCCTGATCTTGTCGGCGGAGGAGGCCCAGGGCCTGGAGAAGTGGCTCCGCGTAAACAAGTACAATATCCCTGAGGGGGCGGCGGCGGCCTTGGCCCCCTATATCCGCGACGAGATGAAGTTCTTCGTGGCCAAGGTGGACATCAAAAAGGTCAAGCGAGATCCCGCCGGGGTGGTCATGCTCTCGCCGCTGCGGTTCGACTTTGAGTCGCCGACGCTGAGGTTGCCCGTCCGCCTGGGCCTGCTCAATGCCCAGGGTAAGCAGGACCTTTTGGTCTACATCCTTCACCCCGCGTCCCGTTTCGAGGTGGCCAATTATCCCAACGTCTTCATCCCCTCCAACCTCGAGGTAGAGAACGAGGTGCGCACCGACTTCGGCGCCTTCTACACCGCCCTCTTCGACGCCACCATGGCCAAGGCGGGCGGAAAGGCCGTCATCACCGAATACGCCTGGCAGACCTCGTCCTGCGATCCATGCCCGGTGCCCCCCCTCCAACCCAATGACCTCTTCACCTTGGGCGGCGATGTCTTGGGAGAAGGCCGAAAGCCCGGCCAATTGGCCACGGGCAAACGGGCCAAGAGGAGGCGACCCCGCCGCCGAGCCCGGCGGGGACCCAACGGCGGCTTCTTCGGCGCCTTCTCTCCATGGGTGCTCACGCGGCTGCACACCCGGTACAGCAAGGACACCCTCTCCGAAGACCTGGTGTTCACCCCGGCGAGGCCCGTCGTCGGCGGTCGCGGCAACGCGGGGCGCAGCACCGAGTCCCCGGGGGGCGTGGAGCTCGCGTCGGTGAACAACTTTCAGGGGCGCTACATCATTCGCCATTACTGGGAGGGAAAGGTGGCCTGCGAGAACCCGATTTGGGGCCGGTGGGGCGGCCCCCCGCAGGGTCAGGCGAACAAGACCCAGGCGGCCACCAATCTCGCCTCGGCCAAACGCGGCGCGGTCAAGCTGAAGAAGAGCGTCCGCTCCAACCTCCCCCAGCTCTCGCTCCCCGGTAAGAGTGCACCCAAGCGTTGAACCGACGGCTCCTCCTCCTCCTTCTACTGGGGGCCACGGGTGCCGGGGCAGAGTTGCTCCCGGGGGCGCCGCCTCTCATCGGAGGGT
>MPMC02021138.1_pt1 | contig 11615 bp, 9 predicted proteins | sample 1617281 | NCBI WGS metagenome assembly MPMC02 (sample SAMN05944809, study PRJNA350692) | marine metagenome | biome: marine; feature: ODZ; material: water; isolation source: 100 m water sample filtered on 30 um supor filter | place: Pacific Ocean | collected 2012-04-09 | depth 100m m | reverse complement strand
CGCAAGAATCTGGCGTTCGAACAGTGGCCAATGGGTCTTCCCGTGAGCGTTGCAAATGTTGGCATCAGAAATCTATTCTGGGGTTACTTCCAGCACAAGGCGTGCAAACACCACAATCAGGACCATAATCAGGGATATGGTCAACGAGAAGGGTCACGCCGATCGCCTTGACATATACAATCTCGCCCTGCCGAAGAATATTCCAGAGAATGTCGTTGACGAGATAATCTCAAAGATGCTGACTAGTGGTGAGCTGTATAGCCCTCGCCTAGATCGCTTCGAATATGTCCGCTGACCCTATGAGCGTCACCCCCATCCCCGCATACAGTACCATGGAGCCCACCGGAAACACAAGCGAGCCCGACGCGCTGAATCCGGTGGTACTGGGTTTCATGTGCGGCTTGGAGGTTCACCAACAACTCGCCACCGATAAACTGCATTCGAGGATGCCTAGTGAGTTGTACGACTTCAAATTGGAAGACATTCCCAAAGATTGGAATCGGTCCAACCGCAAGCTCAGGGCCTCGGAGGGTGAAGGCGGAAAAATAGACGTCGCAGCCCGTTTTGAACAAATGAGGAACCGTGCCTTTGAGTATGTACAGACACCGAATTCCGGATTGATTGAGCTGGACGAGGCACCACCTCGGAAACACGATGCATCTGCGGTGGAAGCGTCTCTAATGGTCGCCGCCATGATGGATGCCAAGCCAATCCCAAATCTACAGGCGATGCGCAAGACAGTGGTTGACGGCTCGAACACCAGCGGATTCCAGAGGACTACCCTGATTGCGACGAGAGGCAGGATCGATACGGACTCGGGCGAGGTGGGAATCGACCTCATCTCGTTGGAGGAGGATTCTGCGAGAAAACTCGGTACTATCGCATCGGATTACGGAGAGACCGTGTTCTACACCCTTGACAGACTTGGAGTCCCCCTAGTGGAGGTCGCTACCGCGCCCGATGTCAAATCCCCGGAGCATGCCAAGCAGACGGCGATTGCACTTGGGAGGCTCCTCAGAGACACCCGACAGGTCAGACGCGGCCTAGGCTCAATCAGGCAGGATCTCAACGTTAGCATTGCTTGTGGCGACCGAGTCGAGATCAAGGGATGTCAGGACCTCGATTGGATTCCCGGAATCATCCGGCTCGAGATGGCACGGCAGCTCCATTTCTATCGTCTTGCCAATGAGTTGCGCAAGGAAGCCTCTCTCCCCCCACTGCCACCCGACAGGGCGGACGATTCCATTCCCAGTGAGAATAGGGTTGCGCTGGCAGCGTCCTCTCGCATTTCCCTAGTTGTACATGACCTGACCGAGGTCTTCGGTGACTGTGAGTCGGCAATGGTTCGCAACTCCCTAGACCAAGGAGCCACCGTTCACGGAGTCGGCCTTGCGGGGTTCTCAGGCAAGATTGGAATCAAAGCAGAGGATGCTAACGGGGCGCAACTCCCCAGGCTAGGTCGCGAACTCGCCAGTGCTGCAAAGCTAGCGGGCGTTGCCGGCATTTTCCATTCGGACGAACTCCCGGATTACGGAATCTCCACAGAGGAGGTTGATTCGGTCCGCTCCCGCTTATCGCTGAATGAGTCCGATGCCTTCGCCTTGTGCGTAGCACCGGCCTGGCAGGCAGAACTAGCACTCGAGTCAGTAGTCAACCGGGTGAGACTCGCATTCCATAGGATTCCCAGAGAGGTCCGGAACGTCGTCATTCGTAAAGGGCAGCCCGATGATGGAACAACCACGGCAATGAGACCGCTTCCCGGCGAAGCGAGGATGTATCCGGAGACCGACATTCCGTTACTTGAGATCACATCTGAGCACTGGGATGCCATCCGCGGCAACCTCCCTCCAACCACTGCAGAGAGGATGGCTCGTTTGCAGGGGCACGACCTATCGTCGAACCAGATCGAGGCGCTATTGAATGGTGAGCTAGACGACCTGCTCTTCGAAGGCATGGAGGGAGAACTCAACCTCCCCGGAAAGGCGTGGGCAAGTGCACTGCTGGAATATGGGACACGGAATGTGGGCGCTCTCGCCGTAGCCATCCACTTAAGGGAGATAGGCGCAATGACTCGAGAGGGAATCGAGACTTTGGTCGAGGCTGCTGAAACGGAGGATATCCAATCTCTCATGAGATGGATGTCGGAGGAGGCAATATCCCGTGGATTCACCCCGGCCGATTCGGGAGCGGTCGAGGCTGCAGTAGATGCTGCGATAGATGAGAGCACGGATCTAGTCAGAGACCGTGGAATGGGTGCAGTCGGACCACTGATGGGCATTGTGATGCAGAAATTGGGTGGCTCAGCCGATGGGAAGACTGTCAGTGAAGTGCTTCGGGAGAAGATCCGAGAGATTACGGAAACCGAGTGAATAGTTCAACTACTTGTTCCGAACGTTGGCATCCCCGTGTCGGTTCTGCTGCCCATCCTCGTCTTCATCCTAGCCAACACTTTCGTAATCTACGGCATGTCATCCCCCGATCAGCGTCTCAGAGTTTTATCCACATTTTGGCTCGTGATGCTCCTGCTCACTTCCTCCACAATCGCCACTGAATGGTCTAGAATGTCCAATCTGGTGCTAGACAACGACGATTCGCATAACGGGCTGCCCAAGGAGTGGGACGGAAGGCAGGCAGTGTGCTTCCACTTCCCCGAGGGGAATGCCCCGGAGGGATTCGAGGACGGTAGGCACCATCTGGACACCTCTGGCAGAGAGTTGTTCGTAGACCCAATGTGGAACGAGACCGGCTCCTGCGTCGGTGGATTTGAGGGATACGAGATCGGAATGGACCTACTAGGAGCAGCAATAGATGCTACAGGCGACTCGTTCTCAATGAGCTACACAGAATTCTCCTTCGGCATCATGATCGACTCCCTCGGCGGAATCCATGCTTGTGACGCCGTGACCTGCTCGGATGACGGGACTTCAGGAGCCTCCTGGTCGTTATACCACAACGGAGCCGTTGCGATGGTAGGGATCTCCGATCTAGCTCTGGTCGAAGACAGCGTTCTGACTTGGCGTATCGACACGTGGTGATGGCTTGAGAAACGCAATCATCAAGTGGGGAGAAGTGCCCAATGTGACGGGGGGTTCTGATGATTGACGCGCACATGGTCACGCTTAGTCCAATGGCGATGCTAGTCCTCAACACCTCGCTGCTGGTGATGATTGGCTGGGCGCTCTGGCGCGCCGAGCAAAATCTGACCCCACACAGTGACTGGTTGGCCCTTGCGCTCCTCGGCATCTTCGCAGTTTCAGGACGTGTTCTGCTAGACCCGATTCCAAACATCCAGCCTGTGACAGTCATCGTTCTTCTTACTGGCATCCACTTCGGCGCTTCTCGCTCAGTCGCCCTAGCTGCGACAGTAGCCCTCGCATCGAACATGATACTTGGCCATGGCCTCTGGACCTTCTACCAAGCCGCAGGATGGTCTGCTGTTGGTATCGTAGGCGCATTGCTCTCCAGCATGCTGTACCCGAATGGAACCATTGCAACGACCAAGTTGGCAGCGACATCGGCCGTGGCAGCATTGGCCTTCGATTGGATTGTCTCCCTCAGCGCCCTGCACACGCTTTCTCCCGAACTCCTGCCGATGTACATCGTATCCGGAATCCCATTCGACCTGCTGCACGCTGCTGGCAATGTCGCATTCGTTGCTTGGCTCGCAGTTCCACTTACTGACCTGATGTCCAGGTATGCGCAGTCCCCATCCCCTTCGGCGTTGAGCGACCTTGCCACGAGATGAGGAACTAACCATGGTCCTCGTGACCAGACATGACCTCAAACTGTCGAAGGGAAAGCTCGCCGCACAATGTGCCCATGCCGCAACCGAATGCGTCCTCGTAGCTAAGCGAAAAAGCCCGCGCGCCCTAGATCGCTACATCAAGGTAGGAGCGAGGAAGATAGTCTGCAAAGTCCCTGACTTGATCTCCCTGAAACAAATCCATAACAAGGCCAAGAAATCTGGCTTAGTATGCCACTTAGTCACAGATGCTGGGCACACGGAGATTCCACCAGGTACTGTTACGGTGGTAGGGATCGGTCCTGATTCCCGGGAGGCAATAGACAAGATCACCGGCGACCTCCCTCTAGTCAATTAGCACGGATATGCTCGAGAGAGACTTCGCCTTCTGAGGGAAGCGCGAAAGTTGAAATCGGGAACCAGCGAGAACTCCTTGATGAGCGAGGAACCCTTTGTGGTGGACGTTCGTGGGCTGCACTGCCCGTTCCCGATCAAGAAGATTCGCAGCGCACTCGATGAACTACCCGCTGGATGTGAAATTCACATGCTAGCTGATGATCTCGAGTCTCGCTACGATGTGCCAGCCTTGCTCAAGCGTCTGAAGATGCCCAAACCAGAGATTCAGGAGCGCGACGAGGACCTACTTTTCATCATTCAGAATCGAAAGGCGGAACGGGCCGAAACCAAAGTGACGACTCATCGAACTATTTCTTCTCGCCCCGCTTCCGAGACCTCTGATGGGGGTCGCTGGCCTAGTAGACTGCAACGAATCATCGATGATTTCGAGGGTGTCTCCAGCCAGATGGAGAGATATGAGATGCTCTACGACTGGGCTAGCAACCTCGATACGCTCCCCGAGGAGGAGTGGACCGATGCGAATCTCGTGCACGGCTGTCAGTCGGAGGCGTTTATCACCGCCGAACTCGACGACGAGGGAAAGTTCCACTTGAGGGGTGCCTCCGAAGCAAGAATAGTTGGGGGTTTGATGGCAATCACTGCGGTGGCTCTAAATGGCCTCTCCGCAACCGAAGTGGCCGACTTTTCGCTTGACTTCGTTCAGGAAATGGGACTCGATACTGCCCTAACTCCGAGCCGGGCAAACGGTTTCTTGAACATGTTCACAAAAGTGCGTCAGATTGCCAGCACCCTGGCCGAGTAATCAGCAATCGTACTATTCCACTCCTTCCGAAGAATTGGGGCACACCTAAGTTTGGCAGAGTGGATTATTGCTGCGATGACATCAATTTCATTGCCTGCTGAGACCACATCATCTTTGTGACCCTACCGGGCATGAATTCCAAAGCATCATTCACCACCTCTGAAGTGAGTGGGTCCAGTCGAGATATCTGTTCGTAGGTATGTATACCAAGCACATTGAGCTTCTTCTGTGAGAACTCGTCCAGACCCTCAATCTTAGTCAGATCGTCAGGCTCCTCGTCCTCGCCTTCTCCTATCTGGGCCCAGTTAACTTGGACGGCTTTGAGGCCGACCCGCTCTAGAATCAACTCTTCCCTCTCGAGCTTATCTGCCCTGAGTTTCAGGTCAGCCTCGTGAGCCTCTCTCTCTGCCTTCTGAGCCTCGGTCTCAACACCTACCAAAGCATCCTCTTTGCCCTTCATCTCGCTCTGAATACGTTCGATGTCAGCCTTGACCTGCTCGGCCTCTTGCGCGGCCTGGTCCTTGAACTTGTGACTATCCTCGATCTCCTGCTCTACCCTCTTCTTTTCAGCCACGGCCTTTTCGGCCTCCACTTTGACCTTCGCAATCTCCTTCTGCTTGGCAACGACATCCTTCTTCAGGGACTTGGCGGCCTTAATCTCGTCTTTCATTTGGGCCCTCACTTCCATCATGGCCTCCTTAGCCTCGCTCGCATCCTCCTTCGATGCTTCCAGGGCCTGCTGCTTCTCAGCCATCTGAGTCTCGAGCTTCTCCTCGGCCTCCTCACGCTTCTTCTGGAAAGCCTCTAGCTCCTCCGAAGCCCTCGACTTGGCCTTCCCCGAAGCCTCAATCTGCTTCTCAGCGACCTTCCGCTCCATCTCGGCCTTCTTGAGTTCGGCTTCGGCCTTGGCCGCAGCCTTGCCCTCCTTGGCGAGATCCTTTGTAATTTCCTTGACTTCGGCAATAGAAGCTTTGGCTTCCTGCTCGGCAATCTTGGCAGCCTGCCCCTCTTCCTTAGCCTTCGACTTGAGATCCTTTTCCTTCGCTCGCAACTCCTCGGGCGACATCTTCGGACCTTCCTGAGCCTCCTTTAGTGCTTTCTTTGCAGCCTTGGCCTGCTTCTCGGCGGCCCTCCGTCCCGCCTCAGCCTTCTTTGCCTCAATCTCAGCCTTCGCCACGGCCTTGGCCTCTGATGCCATCGCCTTCTTCGCCTGAATCTGAGCCTTCGCCATCTCCTTGGCAGCAGCCTGGGCCGCCTTCGCCGCTTGGGCATCTTCGGCCGCCTTCGCCTTCGCCTCTGCCGCCTTCGCCTTCGCAGCGACCTTCGCCTCTGCTACCTCTGCCTTCGCAGCGACCTTCGCCTCTGCAGGATCTATCTTCTTGGCCGCAGCCTTCTTCTTCGGGACAGCCTTCTTCTTCGGGACAGCCTCCTCAGCAGCCTCCTCGGCCACTTCCGGTTCGACCTCCTTTGCCTTGGGGGATACCTTTCCGTACTTGGATTGCAGCTTCTTGATCATCGTAGCGTAGTTCCCTTCGAACTTCTCGAGGAGCATGGGGATTTTTTCTATCCTCTCGGAGAGCTCGGGCTCTTCGATGAACTCCCGGTAGGTAGCCTCGATTATCTTCGTTGCCTGCTCCGCAGTCGGTTCCTTTGCCACGACCTCTCACAGGTTGTCCATCACTTAAGTATTTGACCAATCTATAGAAGTGATAGAGTCTGCCACCCCCAATACGACCAGCATCTTGGGTGGCTCTAGGTTCCCATCCACCAAGGCAAGAACCGGCGCTGTGATGAATAGTCGAGATCCCCCGCCCCATTCAGGAGCCCTCTTTATGGAAATGCCCGAACAACCGTTAATACTCCCAATGCAACGTCGGGGCCCCATGGACGCACAAGACGGATGCCATAGCATCCTGCCAATCACCCTCGTCATACTGCTTCTTGGCATGTCAGCATCATCAACGCTCCACTCCGATGATAGTGTCGAGTTGGCCAAAGAAGATAGTGCCCTCAATACCCATTCGGGCCTGAACTTCCCTGGCTCAACCCTTGGATCAATACATTCTCTGACTGCAATCGGAGCAGCATACAACTACACCTGTGTGGTGATGGACAACAATGCGATGCAGTGCTGGGGGAGAGGGGGTCAAGGATACCTCGGAAATGGGGATTCTTACACCGTACATACCCCTGTAACCGTCAATATGCCAACTTATCCACCGGACGCAGTGGAGATGAGCGGCGCCGATGGCCATCACAGTTGTTTGTTGGCGTCAAACGGCTCCATCTACTGCTGGGGGGAGGATTGGAACGGCCAGATCGGGCACGGCCACTATGGCGGGTGGTGGGATGAACCCCACGGGCCAACCACATTGGCCGGGAAGGCCGCCGTCACTGTGGTTACCGGTATCCACCACACTTGCGCCATAGCAGTTGACCTGACCCTCTACTGCTGGGGGAGGGACGACAACGGACAAGTGGGCAATGGCGAACCGGGAACTGATGTTGTAGATTCCCCAGAAGAAATTGACCTCCCTCCCGGACGGACTGCCGTATCGATTAACGCTGGCGTGGACGCGACCTGCGTCATCCTCGACAACGGTAGCGGAATGTGCTGGGGCCTGAACATGAATAGCCACCTCGGTGTTGGGACCAACACCAGCAAGTACTCCCCCACGCCTATTTCGGTACTCCCTGCGAACCGCTCGTTGGTCGCACTCGATGTAGGCTTCAAGCACACCTGTGGCATTCTCGACGACGGTTTGGTGTATTGCTGGGGGAACAATACTAACGGGCAACTCGGTGACGGCACCAACGACCACTCGATTTACCCAAGGGTCGCGTCTCTGCCCCCGGGGAGGACAGCCATTTCGATAGACGCGGGCAGCCATCACACTTGCGCGATTCTCGATGACAGTAGCGCTTATTGCTGGGGGAGAAATGACTACGGGCAACTCGGTGACGGTACCACTACCAACAGTTCAACCCCCGTCAGCGTCTCGATGCCATCCGGACTCGGGGTGGCCGAGATAACGACAGGCAACTATCACTCCTGCGCGGTAGCGACCAACGCATCCGTCTACTGCTGGGGAGCCCATGAAGAAGGAGCACTAGGGCTCGGCGAGGGCGTTGACAGCGATGTCCCTGCCTATGTCGATATCGGGGACCAGTACGGTAGGCACGCTCTGATGAGCGAGAGAGACAATGATGACGATGGGATAGTCAATCTCTTCGATCCATTCCCTGATGGGTGCCCCGTCGGGACTTACGCTTCAGGAGTGACTTGCGTAGAGACCGACCCTGGCTGGTACGCTGACGGCATCCCTCCATACGAGCAATTTCCCTGCGACGTGGGCTCTTTCCAGCCGTATTCGGGGCAGGGAGTGTGCATTACGACGTCCCCTGGCCATTTCGTCAACACTACCGCGGCGACCAACCAAACCCAATGCCAACCCGGCAACTACCAACCGCTGGGCAGTCAGACCTCCTGCATTCAGGCTGACCCCGGCAACTACAGCTCCGAAAGCGCATCCACCAGTCAAACCCAATGCCTACTAGGAAGCTACCAACCCAACTATGGGGCATCTGAATGCCTCCAAGCCGATGCCGGACACATCGTTCAGGGTGGAGAAGGGGCCCACGACCAAATTCCATGCCCCCCGGGGACCTATCAGTTTTTGACGGGACAGAGCTCTTGCTTCGAAGCCACTCGGGGATTCCATGTCCCTTCTGCTGGTGCAACCGCTCAGGTGGCATGCCATTCCGGCACCTTCTCGGCCGATTCAGGCCAAGCACAGTGCACAGAAGCATCTCCCGGCTACTTCACATCTGGCGCCCAGCAGACATCCCAGTCGCCATGCCCACCCGGCCATTTCCAGCCAAATTCTAGTCAGACCTCCTGCCTCCAGACGGACCCAGGCAACTTCACAGACGCCGAAGGAACGGCAAACCAGCATCCCTGCAAGGATGGAACGTTCCAACCCGAGGCAGGGCAGACCTCCTGCCTCCAAGCGGAACCAGGAAACTATTCCCCCCCCGGAGCAATCTCCCAAATCCCCTGCCCGGCGGGCACGTTCGCCTCAGAACCGGGCCAGTCTGAGTGCACTCAGGCCGAACCCGGCAACTACGTGAGCCTAGACGGTGCAACGACCCAAATCCCCTGCTCATCGGGGGAGTATCAGTCGGAATCGGGCGGTACGGGGTGCGAACAGGCGCCTCCGGGGCAGATCGTGAGTGCCGACGGCACCTCTGCGCCTGCGCCATGCCCCCCCGGGAAATACCAGCCCGACCAAGGCAAATCGGTTTGCATGCAGGCCTCTCCCGGACACTTCGTCAACGATTCCGGGGCTTCCGAGCAGATTCCGTGTCAACCGGGTATGTTCCAATCGGAACCTGGCCAGTCCGAGTGTGTCCCCTCAAGCCCGGGGAACTTTGCCTCTGGTGAGGGCTCTACGGCTCAAACGCCATGCTCTGCTGGGACCTTCCAGGATTCGGGAGGGCAGGACGGTTGCACTGATGCTATGCCCGGACACCATGTCCCCAATGAAGGCGCCTTGTCACAGAGTACATGCACTCAAGGTAGTTACCAACCGGAGGCAGGCCAAGATGATTGCTTCGATGCATCGCCAGGCAACTTCGTGAACAGCACGGGTTCGGTTTCTCAGATGCCTTGCCAGCCAGGAACGTTTCAAGGGGACTCGAGGAAGAACCATTGCAAGAATGCCGAACCAGGTCACTACGTGCCCGAGTCCGGGGCCATTGAGCAGTTTAAGTGCCCTTCAGGGGAGATCCAAGAACTCGAAGGCCAGACTGCCTGCCAAAAGCCGAAGAGGCCACTGTGGCTTACTTTCCTGATGTTCGCTGTTCCCGCCATGCTTGGGGGCTCTCTAGCAATCATGCATCTGGTAAAAAGGAAGAAGAAGGAACAGAGGGCTCACAAGAAGTCCTATCTATATGCCGAGGATATGAGATCGAAGCGCTGATTGTGGAAGCGCACGAGTTATGTGAACCAGAGCATTAGGTCATCCATGCGCGACTATCCAAGCGACCGCGTTGACCTACGCAGCGATACGGTCACGCAGCCAACGCCAGCCATGAGGGAGGCCATGGCCTCCGCCGTCGTTGGCGACGATGTTCTCGGTGATGACCCCACAGTAATAGATCTGCAGAATCGCATGGCTGAGATGCTCGACAAGGAGGCGGGGCTGTTTGTGCCATCGGGAACGATGTGCAACGCCACCGCCATCAGAGCCCAGACGGAACCAGGGGACGAGATCATCACCGAGAAATACAGTCACATATACATCTACGAAGGTGGAGGTTTCGCCGCCCTTTCTGGTGCTTCAGTCGCCCTGGTTCCCGGGAAAATGGGGATAATGGACCCAATTGACGTAGCAAAGGCCATCCGCAAGGGTGACGGCAGCCTCGGACATTATCCAAACGGCACTCTCGTCTGCGTCGAGAACACCTCAAACAGGGGCGGTGGCACTTGCTACCCACTCCAAACCATGGACGCTATCGCAGCCGCCGCCCGGGACCGTGACTGCAGGGCCCACATCGATGGAGCGAGAATATTCAACGCATCAGTGGCCACGGGCAACGATGCGGCACGGATCGCTAGGGAATACGACTCGGTGTCGATATGCCTGAGCAAGGGCTTGGGAGCCCCTATCGGCAGCGTCTTGGTCGCCTCCTCGGAGATTATAGCTCGCGCTTACCGGTGGCGCAAGATGTTTGGGGGGGGAATGCGCCAAGTGGGTGTTGTCGCCGCTGCAGGAATCTTTGCTCTGGAGAACAATATCGACCGATTGGCAGAAGATCACACCCGCGCTAGGGGGCTTGCCGAGGCAATTGCTGCCATGCCCTCCTACTCCGTGGAGCTGGAGCAGGTTCAGACCAATATGGTCTACATCGGCTGCAAGGAGGGCGGGGCTGACGGACTTGTGGCCAGCCTCGCACAACACGGTGTAGACACTCTGACAATTGACGACTCAACCATTCGCGCTGTAACTCATTTGCACATAACCGACGATGATATCGACAGGGCGATTGCAGCCTTCGATGCTTCTCAATAACCCGGAACCATTCAATAACACGCTCACTTCGAGACTACCATGAGAACGCTTGCAGCTCTGCTGATGGTCGCCCTCATCATCATCCCGATTCAAGCCTCGGCGGCTAATGGGGGTATGTGGGAAGATGCACGCGAGGGCATACTCGGGGGCACATTGGGGGGCATATCCCTATCCCTATCAGGGAACACGACCGATAGTTCAATCTCAATGGATGTGATTGACCTACCCACTGTTATCGAGGTCTATACCGCAACATGGTGCACCAGCTGTGTGACGACTGAACACACCCTCGATGAGGCGATAGGTGATGCCGATGTCACTCGCATCCACTATCACAGGCACAAGTTCGAGGTCGAGGACCCGTTCGGCAGCAACGGTACTGAGGAGCGTTGGGAATCGATTTACGGGACTGCTTCCACATCTGTCGGAGGGGCTCCACGACTCGCTCCGACCACCGTTTTCGATGGAGAGAGACTCCATTTGGGCACCACTTCGAAGTCAGACAGCCTACAAAGCGACTTCTCCGCTTCTTTGGCTATCGGGCCTTCCCACGTGTACGATGGTTCGATGTCGTTGTCTGCGATTGAGTCAGAGGGTGTTACCGAATTCTCATGGGACATCACCACGATGATCTACAACT
>MPMC02094334.1_pt1 | contig 11637 bp, 7 predicted proteins | sample 1617281 | NCBI WGS metagenome assembly MPMC02 (sample SAMN05944809, study PRJNA350692) | marine metagenome | biome: marine; feature: ODZ; material: water; isolation source: 100 m water sample filtered on 30 um supor filter | place: Pacific Ocean | collected 2012-04-09 | depth 100m m | reverse complement strand
TGCTGTTGCTGTTGTGACGGAACAAGCGGGCGGTCGAACCGGGTCATCGTGACCGGCGGCTGCACCACCGCCGCCTGCTGGGTCGGGTCCATGCGACGGATCTCGACGCTCGTCTCCGCCTCCGCCTCAGCGGCCCCTGCGATCGAACCCCGCAGCGGCGGCACGTCGTCGTAGTCGCGGCCGTGGCCGATCTTGACGTGGCGCGCCCCGACCTCCCGGCCGTTCGTCGGATCCAAAGCCAGCCAGCCCCACCCCGGCACCGCCGCTTCGAACCAGGCATGCGTCTGCACGTGCACGATGTCTCCCACGACGTCCTCGCCGGTGCGGTCCGACGACGTGAACAGGTAGCCCGACACATACCGGGCCGGCACTCCGACCGACCGGCACAACGCCACCGCCAGATGGGCGAAGTCCTGGCACACACCCGTGCCCGCCGACAGCACGTCCTCGACCGCGATCCCGATGTGGGTCGACCCCGCCTCGTACCCGAGTCGCTCCCGCACCAGGTCGTGCACCCCGACGATCGTGGCCACCACGTCGTCGGCCACCACAGCTTCCCGGCCCGCAGCCTCGACCTCAGATCCCCACTCGACGTGCGGCGTCCGCTCCAGGTACTCGTGGTGCCGGTCCCTGAACCACGGCTCCGCCAACGCCTCCCATGCACACGGGTCCGGCCGGGGTGGCGCCTCGAACGTGTCGACCGCCGCCTCTGCCACGATCTCGAGCGACAGGTGCGGCTCACGAACACCGAAGGCGTCGACCCGGTTGCCCCAGTAGTCGCTGTAGGCCAGCGCCTGCGACGCCGGCGACACGCTCAATCGGTAGGCGACCAGGTTCTGGCGGTGGTCCGAGACCGGACACGCCCGCACCTCGTTGTGCGACTCTGCAACCGGAGCGTCGTACCGGAACAGCGTGCGGTTGCGGATGTCCAGTCTCATGGCAGCTACCTCCGGCCGACGATCGGCACGGTCGACGCCTGTGGGTGCGTGTCAAACGGAACACCGCTGCGGAAGTACTGCTCGCCCATCGCGTCGGCCACGCTGCGGATCCCGTCGTCCAACTCGGCACAGAAAGCCGGCACGTCTACCAACCCGGCATCGAGGTCGGCGAACTCGAGGGTCGACCGCACCCGCCCCAGAACCGTCTCGGTGCTGCCCCGCCCCGGCGCCCGGTCCACCACGTTCTCCAGCAACTTCTCGGCCCGCGTCAGGCAGTAGAGCACCGACCGGGGGAACAATGCATCGCGCAACAGGAACGACGAGATCCGCACCGGATCGGTCGTGGGCTGGTGCGCCCGCCGGAACGCCTCCACCGCCGACACCGACGACAGCGTCAGCAGCGCATCGTCCCAACTCCGCGACGCCAGGTGACCCCAACGGATGCTCAACAACCGCGACGTCATCAGGGCACGCTCGAGTTGCACGCCCACGTTGAGGAACCGGTAGCCGTCGCTCCGCGGCATGTTCTGCTCGATCGTGCCCGCCACCGCCTCGCAGCGGTTCTTCACCAACTGGAACAGCGTGTACGGCTCGCCCGCCAACTCGTCGACCAGGTCACGCTCAACCAACTCGAGGTGGAACCGGTTGGTCGTCTCCCACACCTCCGACGGGATCTGCTCACGCACGCTGCGCAGGTTCTCCCGGGCCGTCCGCACCGCCGAGACCACCGATCCGCGGTTGTCGGAATCGGCGACCAGGAACCCGCTCACCTCCTGCCATCCCACCGGGCGGTCCGTCTCGGCGAACTCCTCCGCCACCCGCAGCACCGTCAGCAGGTCGCCCCACTGCTCGGCGGCATCCGGGCGGATGATCGTGGCGTGCTGCGTCGCATCGAGGATGCGCGCCGTGTCCTCGGCCCGCTCCAGGTAGCGGCCGGCCCAGAACAGGTTCTCGGCGTGACGGGCCAGCATCAGAAGCCACCTGCTCCCGGATCGTGCGAGCCCGGCTGATCCTCGAGCACCCAGGTGTCCTTCGACCCACCGCCCTGCGACGAGTTCACGATCAGGGACCCCTTGCGCATCGCCACCCGGGTCAGGCCACCCGGCAGCACCTCGATCGACGCACCCGTCAGCACGAACGGACGCAGGTCGACGTGGCGACCCTCGAGCCCACCCTCGACGCACGACGGCACCCGGCTGAGCTGCACCACCTCCTGGGCGATCCACCCCCGCGGGTCGGCCTCGACCTTCGCCAGGACGTCCGTCAACTCCTCGTCCGACGCCGCCGGCCCGATCACGATCCCGTAGCCGCCCGACTCCGCCACCGGCTTCCACACCAACTCGTCGGCCCGGGCCACCGACTCCGCCCGCTGGTCGGCGTCCCACAGCACATAGGTGGGGGCGTTGTCGATCAGCGGCTCCTCGCCCAGGTAGTAGCGGATCATCTCGGGCACGTACGGGTAGACGGCCTTGTCGTCGGCCGCCCCGTTGCCCACGGCGTTGGCGAGCGTCACCGTGCCGGCCCGCACCGCAGCCATCATCCCCGGCACCCCCAGCGTCGACGACTTCTCGAACACCACCGGGTCGAGGAACTGGTCGTCGATGCGCCGGTAGATCACGTCGACCCGACGCAGCCCACCGGTGGTGCGCATCGCCACCACATTGTCGTCGACCACCAGGTCCCGGCCCTCGACGAGTTCGACCCCCATCTGCCGGGCCAGGAACGCATGCTCGAAGTACGCCGAGTTGAAGATGCCCGGCGTCAGCACCACCACCACAGGGTCGTCGCCGGCCGAAGGAGGGGCGGCGTTGCGTAGCGCCGACAGCAGCGACCGCCCGTAGTCGTCGACCGAGCGGATCCCCATCTCGGCGAACGCACCGGTCAGCACCCGGGCCATCGTCGCCCGGTTCTCCAGCACGTAGCTCACGCCCGACGGGTTCCGCAGGTTGTCCTCGAGCACCAGGAACCGGCCGTCGTCGCCCCGCACGATGTCGATCCCCGACACAAGGCAGCGGGCCCCGTTCGGCACCGCGATGTTGAACGCCTCCCGCTCGAACCCGTCCGACGACATCACCAGCCAGCGCGGCACCACACCGTCCTCGAGGATCGCCTGCTCGCCGACGTAGAGGTCCTCGAGGAACCGGTTCACGGCGTTCACGCGCTGCGCCAGGCCCCGCTCGAGGTGCGCCCACTCGTCGGCCGGGATGATCCTCGGGAACAGGTCCATCGGCCACGTGCGCTCGATGCCCGACGACTCGCCGTAGACGGTGAACGTGATGCCCCGGGTACGCAGCACGTCGTCGCGCAGCGAGGCGTGGTAGCCGAGGTTCTCGGGCGTCAGGTCGTCGAACCAGTCGACGACCGGCCCGTAGCCGTGGCGGGCGTGTCCGTCGTCGTCGATGGCCTCGTCGAAGAACCCGCCCCGGTCGTAGTCGGAGAAGAGCCCGCCGGTCATCCGTCGACCGTACCCCAGCGGGAAACCGACCGTTCGGGAAACTCCGGGTCCGGGAACCCCCCGCCGGAGGAGCGGCTCACCTCCGGAGGGACTCGAGGTCGAAGCAGGCGAGGGTGTGCCGCACCACGTCCATCTCGCCGGTCACCACGATCGCATCCGAGGCGACCGCCTCCGAGAAGGCGACCCGGTCCGACAGCAGGTCGGCCAGCGCCTCGTGCGACATCGCCACCTCCAGGTCGGCCCCCGACCCGTCGGTCGGTACCGCAACCTGGTTGCGGACCCACAGGCCGGTCGTCAGCCCGTCGGCGAAGCGCCACCTGACATGCGCATCGACCCCGACGGCACGATCCGGGTCGAGCAGGACCCGCAGCGTGTGCACGAACGTCGCCGGCGAGCCGGCCAACACCTGACGTCGCCCGAACCGGTGCCCCCTGTGGCGGGCGACGTCCGCCGCCCCCTCCAACTCGAGCGCCCGGGTCAGGCACCAGCCCCGCACGTTCGCAGAAGTCGTCCGCTGCCCGATCGTCCGCAGCACCGAAGCCAGCAGTGCCCGGTCCTCGCCGGACCCGCCGTCGCAGCGGCCGTCCCCGTCGACCTCGCTGCGCACCAGCCAGGAGGCCAGCTCGAGTGCCCAGCGGACATCGTCGGCGTCCAGCGCCTCGGACGCCTGCCGGGCCACCTCCGCCCGCCCACCGAAGCCGTCGACCAGCCGTCGGCACCGCTCCGCCGTCGGTACCGGGAACAGGCGTGCCTCGTCGCCATCGAACCAGCCCAACAGGCCGCTCCGCACCTGCCGAACGTGGTGCTCCGCGAGCCCGTAGTTCTGCTGCGTCAGGTGGCTGCGCTCGAACCGGTCCGGGAGTTGGACGAACTCGATCAGTTCGCCGTCGGTCAACCCCCGGTTCAGGCCCCGCACGGTCTGGTCCCAGATGAACTGCAGGGCGTCGCGTGCGTCGGTCACGGCGGAGGCGATCTCGGCGGCGCCGCTGATCGGCGGCCCGTGGGCGCCGACGAGGTGCTCAGGGCCGAACCCGAGGATCGCATCGAGGCCCTCGATGACGACCCTCGGGTCCCGGTAGGGCTCGCCACGGATTGCGAACACGTTGAACAGCGCCGGCCAGGCCAGGTTGTTGATGCACACCCCCAGTTCCGGGAGGAAGATGGTGATGTTGTCGTCGGCATCCGACGGCGCCGGCACCAGGTCGACCCGGAGGCCGGCAAGGGTCGTCGAAGTCGGCACGGCGACCGTGTCGGACGGCGGGATGAAACCCGGCGTGAACGGGGCGTGCTCCGGTCGCCGGTAGCCGAGCCCGAGCCCGACATGGATCGCAGCGTCGGGTCCCACGGCAGGCAGCAGCATCGACATCTGGTGCACGAGCCCCCGGGTGGCGCTGGGTGCCACCTCGGCGCTCATGGCGACCAGATTGGCGACCACCCGCTCGTGCGCCCAGACCGGCACGGCGCCACCCGCCTCGTCGAACACTGCCCGGGTGCCGCTGCAGTAGTGGAAGTGCGTGTAGACGACGGCAGCGACCGGCGCCGACGTGTGGGCCCGCACGGCCCGAAGGGCGGCGGCCATCTCCTCGACCGACTCGCCGGTGTCGACGACGATCAGGCCCTCGGGACCCTCCACGAACGTCTGGTTCGACAGGCCGTTCCCGACGAAACACCAGACGCCGTCGGTGACCTCGTGGAGTCGGGTCTCGAGCCGTTCCAGGTGCTCGAACTGTCGCTGGTGGGCGCGCTGGCCGGACGGGCCGGTGGCCACCACCGATTCGTCGTCGCCGAAGCTGGCCGGAACGGGGTTGCGGGTCATGCCCCCGCCACCCCGGGCGCCGTGGCAGCAACGACGGAAGGACGGAACACGGGCGGGCTCGTCATGCCGCTGAGGATCGCACAGAAACCGTCGCCGAGGACGGGTCCGCCGCCGCCTCGTGGGCCTACTGGCCGGCCAGGCCGGCCCGCAACTCACCGGCCTTGATCGCCGCCAATGTCTCGGCATCGAGTTCGTCGAGCAACTCGATGGTCACGTCCAGGATGCCGGCCGTGCACGGGAACAGGCGTGGGTACGGACCGACCGGCGCCCCGGTGTCGACCCCCACGTCGAACGTCTCGCCGCTCGCCGAGAACACCACCGGCACCGTCTGCTCGATCCGACCGGTCGCCGCCAGCCCCCCGTCCACGAACAGGTGCGCCGTGCCGCCCTTCCCGAAGCCACCGTCGTAGTCGAACAGCACCCGAACCTCATGGGCGCCCGGCGACAACGGCGCCTCGCCGGCAACCGTCCAACGCTCGTGGCCGAAGAGGTTGTAGTGGTAGGTCGGCCGGCCGCCATCGAGGTACAGGGTCCAGCCGTTGAGGTTGCCGCCCTGGCAGACCACGACACCTTCGGGCGGACAGCCGTCGTCGGACACCTCCAACCGGGCCACCATTTCGAACGAACGGTTCTTCACGTTGATGACGGAACGCTCCGGCATCCGGACATGGTCGGTGGTGTAGGTCACCTTCCGGACCCCGCCCAGCGTTGACGGCGGCCGGGTGCCCGGACCCAGGCGGTCCCCGGGGTCGCGCATCGGGTACACGCCGTTGCGGCGCGCCTCGGCATCGAACAGGTCCTGTAGTGCTGCAAGTCGCTCGGGCTGCTCGTCCGCCAGGTCCACACCCTGGGAGAAATCCGTCCGCAGGTCGTAGAGCTCCCAGTTCTCCTGCGGACCGTCGAAGGGCTGGCTCTCCATCCGGATCCACGGTGGCCGACCGTGGTAGCAGGACGCCAGGAAGCCGTCGTGGTAGATGCCGCGGTTGCCGAGGATCTCGAAGTACTGGGTCCCGTGGGTGCTCGGCGCATCCGGATCGTCGAACGAATACGCCATCGACGTGCCGTCGAAGGGCGCCTGCGGCACGCCGCCGACCTCGACCGGAGGGGCGATCCCGGCGACCTCGAGGATCGTCGGCGCGATGTCGGTCACGTGGTGGAACTGGGTTCGCAGGCCGCCGGCGTCGAGGATCCGACGCGGCCACGAGACCGCCATCCCGTTCCTGGTCCCGCCCAGGTGCGACGCCACCTGCTTCATCCACTGGAACGGCGCATCCTGGGCCCACGCCCAACCGACGTTGTAGTGGCACTCGCAGCGGACGGTCCCGAAGTCGTCGATGTGCTCGAGCAGCCATTCGGGATCCTCGTGGACGCCGTTCTGGAACGACGGCGCCGACCATGCCCCGTGGATCGTCCCCTCGGCCGACGCCCCGTTGTCGCCGGTGATGTACACGAACAGCGTGTCGTCCCATTCGCCCAAGGCCTGCAACGCATCGACGAGACGTCCCACCTGGTGGTCGGTGTGCGCGAGGAAGGCGCAGAAGACCTCCATGAGGCGGCTGGCCACCGGCTTGTACCGGTCGGGGTAGTCGTCCCACGAAGGGATCTCGTCGGGTCGACGCGTGTTGATGGTGCCGGGAGGGATGACGCCGAGTTCCAGTTGACGCTCGTAGATCTCGTCCCGGAGCGCGTCCCAGCCGGCGTCGAAGCGGCCGACGAACCGGTCCCGCCAGTCGTCGGGGACCTGTAGCGGCGTGTGGACCGCCCCGGGCGCCAGGTAGCAGAGGAACGGTCGGTCGGGCCGGTGGGCCTTCACCCGATGCACCCACTCGATGGCCCGGTCCACGAGGTCTTCGGTCAGGTGGTAGTCGTCGCGGCCGACGTACGGCTCGATCGGCGTGGTCTGGTCGTAGAGGGCCGGTTCGAACTGTGATGCCTCGGCACCGGGGAAGCCGTAGAACCTCTCGAAGCCGAGGCCCGTCGGCCACCGGTCGAAGGGCCCGGACGGTCCGAGTTCCCAGACCGGCGTGAGGTGACCCTTGCCGAACATGCCGGTCGCATAGCCGTTGCGCCGCAGTACCTCGGCGATCGTCGCCGCCTCGTCGGGGAGCACCGAGTCGTAGCCGGGGAACGAGCTGGCCACCTCGGTGATGGAGCCCATGTGGACGCTGTGGTGGTTGCGTCCGGTCAGCAGCGACGCCCGGGTCGGGGCACACAGCGCCGTCGTGTGGAACTGGTTGTAGCGCAGGCCGGCGTCGGCCACCCGATCGCAGGTCGGGGTCGGAACCGGGCCGCCGAAGGTCGCAAACGATCCGAAGCCGACGTCGTCGAGCAGCACGAGGACCACGTTGGGTGCGCCCTCCGGTGCGCTTCCCATGCTGAGGGGCGCCCCGGTCGAGTCGGAGAAGAGCCGTTCGATCCGGCGATCGGCAGGTGACGGGTCGGTGGGGGACATCGGGTCAGTCCACCACGGATCCGGGCCGGTTCCCAAGGCGCCGGTCAGCGGTCGTCCACGGTCGGCCTCGCCCACGGCTACCGACCCCGTCGAAGCCCGGAACCCCGACGCCGCGGCGTGGTCGTGGGTCTCCACATGGAAGCAGTGGATTCCCTCGCTGGCCATGCCATGCCTCCCGGCCGGTGGTCGGCGGCGGTCGCTGTTCCCGGTCGGTGCGCCTCCGGGGAAACGGCGGGTACTCCGGGGTCGGGGAGTGTCGGGCCGGAAACGCGGCGATCGCCGATAGGCGGGCGCCCGTGAGCCCCTACGTCGCCGGCCTGCCGATGTACGACTGGCCGGAGGTCCGCGACGAGATCGATGCCCTCTGGACGGCCATCGCCGCCCGGCTGTGCGACGCCGGGATCGAGGCCCCGCAGTCGCTCAGCCGACCCGACCGGTTAGAGGACCTCTGGACCGTCCCCGACCTGCTGCTCGGACAGGCCTGCGGCCTGGACGTGGTCGACGGCCTGCGCGGCCGGGTCGAGGTGCTCGGCTCCCTCGACTACGGGATCGGGGGCTGCGAACCGGGCGACTACCGGTCGGTGCTGATCTGCCGCGCGGACGACGGCGGCGACGACCTGGCAGCCTTCCGGGGCGGGAGGGTGGCGTGCAATGGCCGCAGGTCGTGGTCGGGCCACGGCGCGCTCGTGTCCGCGGTCGCGCCCCTGGCCGAGGACGGCCGGTTCTTCGGCGGATACGTCGAGACCGGTACCCACCGGGAGTCGATCCGCCGGGTCGCCGACCGTGGGGCGGACATAGCGGCCATCGACGCCGTCGTCTGGCCCCTCGCCCTCGACCACGAGCCCGCCGTCGACGAGGTGCGGATCCTGGCCTGGACCGACCCCACGCCCGCCCCACCGCTGGTCGTCGGTTGGGCCCACGCCCACCTCGCCGGGGTGATCAACGAGGCCGTTTCGGGTGCCGTCGCCTCACTGGGTCCCGACGTGCGACGGCCCCTCGACCTCTACGGCTACCGGATCCGACCCGGCGCCGACTATGAGGTCATCGCCGAACGCCTCGCCGCCGCCGAAGCAGCCGGCTACCCCACGGTCGCCTGACCCCGGCTCCGGGCAGCGCCCTACACTCGGCGAGCCATGGACCCGAACGTTTCCGACGCCCTCGTCGCCGAAATCCAGACTGCCCTGGGGCCGAGGGGATGGCTCGATCCGGCCGACGCCGGGCCTGTGCTCACCGGCTGGCGTGGCACCTACTCGGGCACCCCGGTGCTCGTCGCCCGACCCGACACGGTCGACGGCGTCCAGGAGGTGGTGCGCTCGTGTGTACGGCATGGCGCTGTCGTCGTCACCCAGGGCGGCAACACCGGCCTCGCCGGCGGGTCTGTCCCGATCGATGCAGCACCCGACGGCCGCCCGTCGGTGCTGCTGCTCACCACCCGCCTCAACCGGATCACCTCCGTCGACCCCGCCCGGTTCACCGTCACCGCCGAGGCCGGCTGCACCGTCGAGCAGGTCCAGCAGGCCGCCGCCGCCGTCGACCGGCAGTTGACGATGGACTGGGGCGCCCGCGGCACCGCCACGGTCGGCGGTGCCATCTCCACCAATGCCGGCGGCCTCAACGTGCTGCGCTACGGCAACACCCGCCACCACGTGCTGGGCATCGAGGCGGTGCTTGCCGATGGCCGCGTCTTCGACGGACTGCGGGCCCTGCGCAAGGACAACACCGGCTACGACCTCAAGCACCTCTTCATCGGCGCCGAGGGCACGCTCGGCGTGGTCACCAGGGCGGTGCTCGAGCTCCAACCGGCGATGCCACACCACAGGTCGCTCTTCGCCGCCCTCGCCGACCTCGACAACGTCACCGACCTCTACGGCCTGGCCCGCTCGATCGACCCCGGCGGCCTGACCGCCTTCGAACTGGTCCCCGAGATGGGCGTGGGCGTGGCCGTCGACGTCCTCGACGTGGTCCGACCGATCGACACCCGGGCCGAGTGGTACCTGCTGGCCCGGTTCAGCGGCAGCGAGCCCGTCACCGACACGGTCACCCGCTTCCTCACCGAGGCCGTCGAGAGCGGCTACGCCACCGACGCCGTCGTCGCCGAGACCGCCTCGCAGGAGTCCAACCTCTGGAAGTTGCGCGACGAACTCCCGCCCGAGATGCTCCTCGACAGCCGGGGCGCCAAGTTCGACACCGCCGTCCCCATCGACCGGATCCCCGAGTTCCAGCGCTCGGTCGAGGCCATCGCCGCCCGGCTCTGCGGCCCCGAGGCGGTCACCTTCTCGTTCGGCCACCTCGGCGACGGCAACCTCCACGTCTACGTACTGCCCTCCCTCCAACACGGCGGACGCCTGGCCCCGGACCTGGTCGGGTCCGTCACCGCCGCCGTCGACGAGGTGATCTGGGAACTGGGCGGCACGATCAGTGCCGAGCACGGCATCGGCCAGGACCTGCTCGCCCGCCTCCCCGGTCAGAAGTCGCAGGTCGAGTTCGACCTCCTGCGGGCCGTCAAGGCCGCCCTCGACCCCACCGAGATCTTCAACCCCGGCAAGGGCGCCCAGACCATCGAACGCAGCACGCGCAGCGCAGGTCGTTCAGGCCAGGACGAGGTCGAGGCTTGACCGGCTGAGGCGTTCGCACCCGGTGTCGGTCACGACCACCGAGTGCCCGAGCGTCATGGCCTTCTGGTCCCTGTGGTTCAGCAGGATCATGTGCAGGAAGAAGGTGTGGTTCGCCTCGAACTCGAGCGGGTTGCCCTCGTAGAGCATCGGCGGATCGGTCCAGACCGGGGCGTAGACAGCGCCCATGCCGTAGCCGCAGGCGTTGAGCCGGTGCTCCCGGTAGCCGGCGGCGTCGAGCACCCCGGCGTGTACGCCGAAGACGTCGCCCAGGGTTGCGCCCGGCCGGACGGTGTCCTCGCAGGCCAGCAGCGCCTCCTCGCACGCCCGGTGCATGTCGACCTGCACCGGGTCGGGCTCGCCTACGAGGATCGTGCGCATCATCGCCGCGTGGTACCGGCGCTGTACTCCGCACCACTCGAGCGTGAGTTGGTCGTCGTCGTCGAGCCGCCGCCGTCCCGTCGTGTAGCGAACCATGAGCGCACCCGGGCCCGACCCGATGATCAGTTCGTTGCCGGCGTAGTCGCCGCCCCCGAGGAACACCGCCCCCTGCATCGCCGCCAGGATCTCGGCTTCGTCGACGCCCGGTCCGGTCAGGCGCACCGCCTCGTCCCAGGCGTCGTCGGCCAACTCGGCGGCCCGCCGCACGTACGCCAACTCCTGAGGGCTCTTCGTGCGGCGCACCTCCTGGATCAGCGTCGAGGCGTCGGTCCAGGCGAGGAACCCGTCGAGCTCCGCCTCCAGCAGCAGCCAGTTCGAGGCCTTGAGGCCGTACGAGTCGATCTCGATGCCGACCCGGCTGCCTGCGAGGCCCATGTCGTCGAGCACGGCCCGCAGGTCCACCGCCGGGTTCACGCCCTCGACGTCGACCCAGGTCCGGACATCGGTGATGTCGGACGTGTAGAGCGCCGTCCCGTAGTCGGGGGCCCGGTTGAGCAGTGCGATCCGACCGTCGGCGGTCATCACCAGGCACTGGAACATGGCGAAGCCGAACGTGTCGTAGCCGGTCAGCCAGTACATCGACTCCTGCTTGAACATGAGCAGGGCATCGAGGCCTGCACCGCCGATCGCCGTGGCGGCCCGGTCCTTGCGGCCCTGCATCTCGTCGGGGGTGAAGTGGATCGGCATCGAATACCTCGTTCAGGCAGTGCGGGCAGCTGGAGCGGCGACAGCGTGCCCCGGCAACGGCAACCGGTCAACTCCCGGGGGTCAGAGCCGGCGCCGGACCTAGGCGCCCTCGTACAGGATGTCGGCGAAGGCGTCGTTGACGATGCGGTGGGTGGAGAGGGCCTCCGGCTTGGACGTCGTCGGGGAAGTCGGCCTCGGCCGCCTCGAGGTCGGCAGGTGCGTCTGCCGCCTCGTCA
>MPMC02083642.1_pt1 | contig 11697 bp, 9 predicted proteins | sample 1617281 | NCBI WGS metagenome assembly MPMC02 (sample SAMN05944809, study PRJNA350692) | marine metagenome | biome: marine; feature: ODZ; material: water; isolation source: 100 m water sample filtered on 30 um supor filter | place: Pacific Ocean | collected 2012-04-09 | depth 100m m | reverse complement strand
GGTACTGTATTGCTCATAAACTGGCCTTATCCTAAGCGTATGAAGAAGTCTGGTATAAGCGGCCAAACAACACAACAATGCCACTCTTTATGGGCATTTAAACAATGCTTGTATATCGGATTTTTTGACATTGATGAATACGTAAATATGCAGCAACATAAAAGTATTCTTGATTTTTTAAGAAGCGAACCTTCTGAAGACATAGGAAGCATTGCTCTTTATAATAAATTTTTCCAAAATCCACATAATAAACCTACAAACAGCTTTAATTTTTTAAAAATATATGATTGCAGTAAAATTATTTTAGATGAAAGATACAAGCACTTTGTTATCCCAAAGAACGTTCAGGCTCTAAGTGTACACGAGATTACATTAGGAAAGCCTATGCATATCGTAAATGAAAATAAGGCTTATTTTAATCATTATTTATTTTTAAATAAATCAAATCGTGGAAAAAACAAAACTTCAATGAAAGACAATAGCATTGGCGCACATACAAAAAATTTATTTTAAAAATTACTTTTATACTAATGAAGCTTATAACATTTGCAGCAGGAAATGAAAAATATTTTGAAATGGCAAAAAACTTAAAAAATAGTGCATCTGAATATGAAACAACTATTTATACAGAAAAGTTTTTAATGCAACAAGAAGACTTCTGGACCAAGCATAAAGATTTTATAACCAAAAATCAACGTGGCTACGGGTATTGGATATGGAAACCTTTTGTAATACAACAAGTAATGAAAACTATGCAAAACGGTGAAATACTTTTTTATTGTGATGCTGATTTTATTTTAAAAAAAGATAAAAATTTTCTTGAAAAATTAAAAAAAGATGTAAAAAATAATAAAATAATAACTTCTTCTACAAAAGAAAAAGAATTAAAATGGAACAAAACAGATACAATAAATCGTTTAGGTGTTACCATAAATGAAGAAGACATACAAGTACAAGCTGGTACACTGTTAATATATGTATGTGACGAAACAAGAAACTTAATAGATGAATGGTACTCTATTTGTTGTGAAAAAGATTATCATTATATTGATGATAGTCCATCTATAAAGCCAAATTATGTTTCATTTAAAGAACATCGTCATGACCAGTCTATCTTTTCGCTATTGTTAAAAAAACATAATATTCCTTATGATACTTCAATAATGACAGTACTTATGTCACATAAAATTCCTATAAAAAGCGTAAGAATGAGGAGAAGAAAAAAACATTAAAATATTTCTTCAAGCATTGCATATGTTTCTTTGAGTTGTTCTTCGCACATACCTGCAAATAAATTTTGTTTTTTGATTTCATCAAATGTGTACCACCCACACTTGTTGATTTCCGAGCTTTGGACATAATTCAACGAATTGCAAAACAACGTTACTAATCTCGGTGAATTGTACAAATAAAACCGCTGTGAGTACATCATGTTGTCCCATCCTCTGAAAACAATTTCTTTGTATTTTTCTTCATCTAAGAGGATATTATGCACCATACCGGTTTCTTCTTTGAACTCTCTAACAGCTGTTTCAGAATCTGCTTCGTGAGCCATACGTTTGCCTTTGGGTATCTCCCAGTTGGGATACACGTCATGCTCAGTTTGTTGAAAAATAGTTGACAACTTAATGTACTCACCATTGATAGTGTAACCGTTTAAAAGCTTGTTGTAACGGTATCTTTTCGAGCTAAAATTGGTCTTACTTAATGTATTGTCATTACTAATCAACAAGAAAGGCACAGTAATACTTTTCCATAGTATTTCATACGGGTAACTGCATATTAGCCTGTATTCGTATTGAGTAAGACCCTTGATTATTTTTCTAATATAATGGGTTTCATGTAATGCAAAATTGAAATTCAGTAGCTTTATGTAGTAATGAGTGTACTTACGATGCACTAAAACAACACGGTCTTTGTGCTTAAAGATTATGCCTATGCTATTGGTTGGTTTGGGACACTTTTTATTAATATGTCCACAAGTATTGCAGTTTGAACAATACATTTAAAATAATATTTTTTTTAAAAATAAAAGTCTGCCACATTTTTTATAAAAGTTTAAGTTATACTGATGCAGTTGTACCCAGAGTTAGATGACCCAGAGTTCCATAAAAAAATCTTTGAAAAAGAAGAATACCAAAGCACGCAATACCCCGTTGATTACTACGAAACCGTAAGCTTAGAAGACAAATGCAATGCACAGTCATTTAACGTTGAAAACCACCAAGTGTTTTTGAGTAGGTTTATGTCTCCAGATACTCCGTACAAAAGTGCCCTTTTGTTCCATGGTGTTGGAACAGGTAAGACGTGTGCTGCATTGACCATAGCAGAAGGTTACAAGAAGACGCTAGCAAACCTTAGAAAAAGACTACAAGTGAAGCGTGGTACGCGTAACTTTGTATACTACAATTACCCTGGTGTTTACGTTATATCCAGTAGAGCAATCCATAAGGTATTCCGTAATGAACTGTATAACACCAATAAAGTACTTCGAGAAGAAGCACCAGGTATGCTCCATTGCCTTGGCAACGAGTATTTTCCAGTAAATGATGACAGCGAAGGAGCTAACCAAAAGCTGCAAGTTAGTCGAAAAATCCTTTCGTATTATAGCTTCTTTGGTCCATCGGAATTTTCAAACTTTGTCCGAGACATCAAAAAGATTACAAATTTGCAGGACTTTTTCAGCCATAGTATATTCATAGTTGATGAAGTCCATAATGTGCTAAGCGAAGAAAAGGAAATAGGTGATAGCAAAAACAATACGTTGGAAACGCTCAAAGAAGTCTTCAAAGAAGCCTCTGATACACGTCTTGTCATGTTGTCTGCAACACCTATGCGTGACGACGAAGAAAGTATCATCAATTTGTTGACGTTACTACGGTACAATGACGATAAATACGAAGAAATACAAAAAGACAAGCTGTTTCCTAAAGGTAATAATGTTAATCACTCTTATTTATCAGAGCTTGCACGTGGTTATGTTTCATACTTGCGTGGCAATAACCCTGTTAGCTTTCCAGAAATGGTAATGCCCTTGTTAATTTACAAGCCTAACCCAACATTGAAAATCAATGGTGAACCTTATGTAAAAGATGACCGTATGTATGAGCTATTTAAGTGTGAGATGTCCGAGTTTCAGTACTCTTTCTATATAAAGCTCAAAGAAGACTATGGACTGCAACACATAAAGCTTCGAGAAGCTGCAACTATCGTGTATCCAAGCGGTGACATAGGAGACACTGGCTTTGACAAGAGCTTTAAGTCAAACAAAGGAATTTACTCCTTTATAAACGAAAACTTTCTGCTTGAACAAAACGTTGAAAAATACAGCAAAAAAATTTATGAATTACTAAAAATAGCACGCACCCAGAAAGGATTACACTACATTTATTCGTTGTTTGACAAAAGTGGTGCTCTTACCATAGCGCTTGCATTTGAAGCAAATGGATATGCTTTTTATTCTAAGGAAGGAAATTATGACCCAAATGGACGCTTTGTTGGTGGTAAAAAACTGCTTTCAAATATGAAAAATGCACGCTGTGCTATTTGTGGTAACTTACAACAAGAAGACCACACAGATCATAAATTTAAACAAGGTACCTTTATACTGTTTACCGGCTCTGAAACCGCTGGTGTTCAAGACGCATTGCAAGTATATAATTCAATTGAAAATAAAGACGGTCATTTGATAAAATTCGTCATTGGTTCGCTGGTATCCGCAGAAGGTGTTGACTACAAGCGTATCAAGCATTTGCACGTCATTAATCCATGGTACAATTTCACTCGAACCTGGCAGGCCATAGGACGTGGCTTGCGTAACTGTTCTCAAGCAGACTTTCCAGAAGGCGAACGCAACGTTGTAGTGTATTTGTATTCGAGTACGTCATCTCAAGGAGTTATGGAAACAATCGATGAGCAAATGTATCGGTTGTCTCTTGAAAAAGACATACGTATCAAGGACATAGAACGTACATTAAAAAGCGTTTCAATCGACTGTTATTTGAACAAAGAAGCTAATAATTATGCTTCGGATAAAGACTATACACGTGAATGCGACTACAAAGAATGCGCCTTTGAATGCTCCTTTGAACCTGCTGATGATAAAATAACAAACAGAGAAACGTTCAATATCCAAACTAATGACCCGGAAATACGTAAGGCATCCAACTTGATATTTTTGCTGTTCAAAAAGAAAGGATTTTATAAATTGGAAGAAATAATAGACAGTTTAAAAAGCTTTGTCGACGAAGGATACCTTTTCATTGCTCTTACAAGATACATAACAAAGAAGCACATTTTAAAGGATAAATATTCTCGAGATGGATTTATGGTGTACAAAAACGGTTACTATTTCTACCAACCCAATGAGTTTGACGACATAGAAGCACCGGTAAGGTATAAACAAACTCCATTAAAGCTAAAAACAAGCAATGTTACCGTAGTTGCTCCTCCAAAAGCCAGTAAGACATTTTCTATTGAAAAGGAAAAAGAAAAGGAACCTGTTATTATTGACGAAAACGCAATACGTAACATACTGTTACAACCAACACTTGAACTGATGATGTATTACTTTGATTCATATAACGAAAAGACCATATTGATGATTACAGACTTGTTACTTAAAAAAGGCTACAATGAAGAAACAAAAATATTGCAGTTATTGGAGCATTTAAACAATATAGGCTTTGTATTAGCTGAGCCTTATGATGCTGCTAAGCACAACGAAGAGCTTTACTGGAATAACAAGTCTGTTGCTTATGTCGGACGAAAGGCTGGTTATTGGTCTGACAATAACAACATTTTCATACTTACACCAACAGGGACCATGGCACCATTGACGAGTATTGCAAAGATTTCTGAATTACTGGATTACAATGAAGTAAAAAGCAGGAAATTCTCGTCTCAATACGAAAAAGGCTGTTATTTACACGGTATCATTTCATATAAAGAACAACGTGAGTTCAAGATACTGTATAACCCAACACAGGAATCTATGAAGGCGGCAGATAAGCGTAAGAAATCAACAGGTAAGTCTGCGTTGAGTTATACCGTTGAACAGCTCCGAGAGTTTATGGAATGCTTGGATAGCTCGATAGATGCAAGGGCAATGAACAAGAATATCCTTGTAAAAGAAATCGAACTTGAACTACGAAGAAAGTCTCAGACAAATGAAGGCAACTTTACGTGGCTTATCCGAAATAAAAAATGATTACTCTTTGTAAGTAAGGTAAATGAACAAGCATATTTATATTGACACTAAAATCGACGACCTCGTCGTAAGTATTCACCCAAGAGAGCTTAATTCAAAATTACCAGCTACTATACTGCATAAAGTATCACAAAAATATGGAAATAAGTGCTACAAAGATGTAGGTTATATTTTGAAAAACAGCATAAGTATCTTGAAAAATAATCTCATAAAAATATCTGGTTCGACTTCTACTGCATTGATGACGTGTAATGTAACCATTAAATGCACAGTATGTTGCCCACACAATGATGCCATTGTTAAGTGTCATATTATCGACAAAATAGAAAATGCATATCTTGCCTATTTTGGACCACTTGTCATTTTCATACGTCGGTCAAAGGAAGACGACTACGATTTACAAGTGCGTCAGATTGTAAACGTTGAAATCAAGATGGTAAGATTAAATGACAGTTCCATTAATGTATTTGCAAACTACGTTTCAAAAAGTGATGAACTCAATTATTACGAGATACCAGAAACAAGCTCTTCTATCGTAATGATTGACACAGTGAAGTACACAAACAACATTGACGAATATACCTACTTGGAAGATGCTGGATATACCATAAGCTTGAACGAAAAGAAACAAGAAATCAAAAAGGTTGGAAACTGGCGTTTGATACGTGACCTCATTAATCCGTATGAAATCATAAGCCCTTCTCCTTATTACAATGACACTATCGTTGACAAAGAAGCTTTTTACAGCTCGATAAATGCACTTGGAAAACAGGAAATAATCATATCAAGTATGATTAACCGTGCATATTTCAAAATGTGGGAAATACTGCATGATAAAAAAGAAGACAAATGGGGCAACTTACTGCAAAGCTACGCTAATCAGGATATTGTTGTGCTTGGTATTGCAGAAGCACCAGGAGGATTTATGCAAGCGATTATGGACAGTCGCATCAAGCAAACTGACAACGAATTCAAAGACATTTATCGAGCTATTTCATTGAAAGACGACGAAATCCAATGGAATAATGAGGTGCTTTCCAAGTACAGAGAAAAGTTTGACTTAGACTTGATGTATGACTATGGAACAAATGATGGTGATATTCGAACCATAGAAGAACAACAGTACATAAAAGAAAATTTGTTACAAAACAAAAAAGCACACTTGATAGTAGCAGATGGAGGTATTGATGTTTCCAAGGATTATTACAGTCAAGAAGTGCAGAACCACAAGCTGTTTTACAGTGAAATAGTCATAGCTCTTTCGAACCAAGAAGTAGGAGGAAACTTTGTTATGAAATGCTACGATTTATACACTGTTTTAAGCGTTCAATATTTGACAATATTAAAAAATTATTACAATAACGTCTATATCATCAAGCCTGAACTAAGTCGTCCAGCTAATTCAGAAAAGTACATTGTAGCTCTTGGTTACAACGGTAAGTTCAGCTCAAGTATGGCAACAAGAAGCAGTGATATGATATCTCGATGGGAAAACGACAAGTATATTCTCGAGCTTTTGACAAGCGTAGACAACACCATAATGGGGTCTATGAAGTTCATCAATGACTATTTCTCAAACAGGCAAATGAGCTTCATTCAAGCAGGTATTTCTGCTGCAGAAGGAGACAAGTTCAAGATACCTAAGTCACAACAAGACTACAAAGCAGTCCAACTCAAAGCATCGAGTAAATGGTGTGAAGATTACGGAATTCCTACGCGAAATATTTCATTAAAAATAAATAAATACTTGTCGTCATAAAAAAAATATATTTTTCTTTGACAGAATAAATGCAGAGAAGAAGAGGACCAATACGAAAGCGTTTAATTGGAGATTCTTCTAAGAAAAAGGAAGAACCACCGGTAAAAGAAGGCAATGAGCTCGACAGCAGCATTATGAAGAGTTGTTTCAATTTAACGCGTGATGGAGACGAAAAAGAAATGGGAAATATGATAGATAACCTTGAACGTAAGTTGCACAAGGAAACCAACGAAACGGAAAAAGAAAAACTAGAAGCTCTTATTTCCAAGCTAAAACAATCATATATTTCAACCTCTATGGAAAGGGCACAAGGTCAGCGTGAAGAACAAGACAGCTCGTTTTTACAGTCAAAAAAGCTTAGCGAAGAGCATCTTCTTGAGATTATTTCACTTGACTTAGAGCCAGGAAAGCACATGTCCCAGGACCCATCGTTTGTGTGCTGGTACGAGTCAAAGAAATTGTGGTTACGTAAGAGCAAAGAAGCGCTTGTATGTGATCAAGAAAAAAACCCTTTCAAGCTTGGAGGTAAACGTGGAAACAAACCTATGCCGCGAAATTTAAAGAAAACGTTTGAAATGAGAATATAAATTTTAAAACTGATTTATTTCTAGTTGAAAATAAATGGAAGATTTAATAAACCAGATTAATGACCTAAGTGTCTATGACATATCAAAAGTAACTCGAATACAAGCCTTGGTAAGAGGTTACTTGGTGAGAAGAAAACAACAACCAATATGTATTCAACTTCTTGCTAAAAAAATAAAAAACAACAAAGAAAAAGAAAAATATAAAAATAAAATAAAAATATATGATAATTACAATAAAAAATGGTTATATGTACAAATAAAAAAATTTACTCCAGCTCGTAAAACCAAGATACCTTATTTTTACGATGAAGTTTTAAAAGCATTTCAATGCATAAAACAAAAATCTAAATACAACATTACAGATGAAGTTACAAAATCACTGTTTGTTGAAACACTAAAAACATCCAAGGGCATGACTTACGACAATAGTTATTATATATTATATCAAGATGATGATGTTTTTGTAACCAATTTATGCTGTTTGTCAACACTGGAACCATTATCTAGTAACTCTGTTGGGACATTATATTGGGCTAAAAATAGAAACCCTGTTTACCGTAGCTGGAAAGAAACCCTTCAATGGTACATTGACTATCTCTGTGTAGGAGTTACTAAAAGTAACAAAGAAAAAGTCGAAAGCGAGTTTATGCCCAACGAAGATGGTTTCTCAGATTGGAAGGACGTAAGTGCTTTCAAGGAACTTACCTGGGGAAATAATGGTCACTCTCGCCAAGGTACATTTTTTGGTGTCAAGCACTATATATGGGAAAAGTATCCTGCGCACGGTAAAATAGAAAAGTTACGATTATGTGGATTTTCGCAGACCATCACAAGCAATCGACCCATAAGAAAAGAAATACGAGAACACTACTTAAAAAGTGAATGTGTAAATTGTGGTTCTGGCTCAGACTTAATAATAGACCATAAAAACGATTTGTACAATGACCCTCGTGTTCTATGTGCTGAAACTCAAGAGATTAGTGATTTTCAAACGCTATGTAACAGCTGTAATTTGAAAAAAAGAGCTGTTTCTACCAAAGTAAAAGAAACAAATAAAAGAATTGGTGCAACCACTATTCCAATGCTCGAGCCATTTAACGTTGATTTCATAGGAGGAAACGAGAACTTAGACCTTTCGGACCCAAATGCAATGGTCGGTACCTTTTGGTATGACCCTGTAAAATTTACGGAATTTATCAAGAAGCATCTTCAGTCAAAATAGTTTCCAATTTTTCACAATATTCAGCACTTATTTCACAGCCTTTAAAATTCCTGTTTGTATTTTTACACGCTATTAATGTGGTTCCAGACCCCAGGAACGTATCAAGTACGGTGTCTCCTTCGTTTGAATGCTTTTCTATGAGGTCTTCAAACAGCTTCAAACTCTTTTGGGTTGGATGGAAACGGTTCTTTCCACCTTGCAATGGATAATGGTAAATACCGTTGTCATACTTACTATTGAACGTTGGCTTCGAGCCTTTTATGCAGGTAATTGCTATCTCCCGTGAATTGGTAAGGTAATTAGTCCTACTATTGAGTGGTTGAGGATTTGTTTTAATCCACTCTATCATACGTACTTGACAAAACTTATTTTTTTCTAACAGCTTTTTAAGTGTTTCGATTTTCCATAAATCGAAAAATATTATGAGTGTTCCTCCTTTTTTTAATTTTTTATAAAATTCTTTGATGTATTCTTGGAGTTTTTCAACAGTGAACTCTTTGTCCCAGTCTCCATAGTCTGTTTTCACACAATACTTTGTACCGTATATGGTGCCGTATTTGAGAAAGTTTTCTCTTTTTGTTTCATCTGTTATATTATGTTTTTCTTTGTATTCTTCCCATTCTTCTTGTGTCTTTGTTATGTTGTTGTCTCCTGATTTTACTTTGTTGTAATGCGTGTTCATACCGCTTTCTTTGGAAATAATATATGGAGGGTCAGTTAGCACCAAATCAATGCTTTCTGGGGCAATACCTTGCAAATACTCAAGACCGTCGCATTGTTCAAATGTATGTTGAACCACAATAGGTTCAACCACAACAGGTTCAGCCTTTATGGGTTCAACCGAGTGTTCAACGCTTGGTGGCTTACAAGGATTTTTTCTATTTGTATGACGCGTTAACCCAGCATTACTTTTAAAATCTTTTTTGCAAACATTACACGAAACCATAATAAGTATAAAATATAATCAATCATTTTTCTGGCACAAAGAAACAAGCCAGAAAAACACATATGAAACAAACGTTGATAACAAAAAGACAGTCAAACCAAGACTATATAGCGAGCTTCGACATTGGTATAAAAAATCTTGCGTGCTGCATATTTGCTCCGTCACTTGTTCCAATGCCTGGTCGCGAAATTGACATCGTGTATTGGAATGTACTAGACTTGATGTACGAGCCTATTTGCATAGACTGTAATAGTGCTGCTTATTATACGTACAAAGAAGAAACATTTTGCAAGTCCCATGCACGTAAACGTAAGCTTTCGCTTGTTTGTGAAATAATAAAAAAGCCAAAAACAAAATCACTGGATATGCAAGCTTTATGCAGTCGTATGGTCACAGAGCTCGATAAGATAGAAGCACTAAAAGACGTTTCTTTGGTGTTGCTCGAAAATCAGCCTTCGAAGAACCCAAAAATGAAGAACCTTTCCTTTATGGTATACAGCTACTTCGTCATCAGAAATTTAAAAAAAGACGTTAAAATACTGTTTGTAAACCCACGGAACAAGTTGGAAATCTACGATGGTCCGTATGTGCCTTGCAATTTAAAAGGTCAGTACCCTCGAAATAAATTCTACGGAAAAATTTATTGTAAATATTTTGTTCGAAATATTCCAAGTGCATTGAAGTTTTTTGAAAGCTTCAAAAAGCGAGACGACCTTGCCGATTGTATGCTGCAAGGGGTCTGGTATACCAAGAAAAACAAGCTGTATAATAAGAGCTCTGGACACAAGAGAATCAATAGCGAGAACACTTGGGTAAGGTTCAAAAATGTACGAGCCTATAAGCCTCATCTAACGGGTCCCGTAAGTCTTGCAAACCTTAAATATGCAGTCTCTAAGGACAAGCATTGGGCAAGCAATGCACGATACAAAAGTAGTGCAGAGTTCTTTTTTGGAAGTGTGGAATTTCTAAAGTCAAAATTAGAAACAGTTTAAAAAATTTATTGTTGTTGGGCCTGAGAACCGAGCATATCCAATCCGTAGACGAAGGCGGAAGCGGTGGTAGCAGACACGAACACATCGCGGGTACCCATGAACAAGACCATGAACAAGACGAAGATGCGGAAGAACACATTGTTCATCATGTCAGCCAAGGCGGCGGGAGGGGTAGGGCGGGCCATACCAGCATACATAGCCAAAGTGAGGCTAATGAGAGCGCTAGACCAGGGGTTAGCAAGAACACCGTTCAAAGTATCTCCAATCAAATTAAGGATAGCTTCCATGATAATGTATATTATTAGCAAACAAAAAAAATTTTTATGCGAGGAGATTTTGGTATTTCCGGCGGAGTTCTTCCATGAAATTGTTTTCGAACGATTCCTTGGGTTCCATAGCGTCAAGTCCTAAAGTCACGGCGGTGGAGACAATCAACGAGAGCAAGACATTTCTTGAACCGATGAACAGAACCAGGAACCATACGAAGATTCTAAAGAAGACATTTTCCATCAAAGCAGTCAATGCAGCAGGAGCAGAGGGGCGAGCCATACCAGCGTACATCTTGAACGTAAGCGTAATAGCAGCGAAGAACCAGGGGTTGGCCAACACTTGGTTAAGCGTTGTTTCGACAAAAGAAATCAGAGCGTCCATAGTATAAATAGAGCATAGATTTTTTTAGTGTGAAAGAGCGGTAAAAAGAGTTGTAAAAGCAATCAAAAAGATTCCGAAGACGATTGTAAAGGTCATTTACTTTATGTAATTTATTTTTGGAGGCCAATCATCATAGCTGCAAATGCTCCTATCGCTACAATAGCGTACGTAAGCGGGTCTTGGTATGTTTCTTGCTGTATTGTTCGAGCTGTTTGGACCCCACCGTATTGTTTTCTTTGCTTGCCTTTATCATTAAATTCATCTATAATATCTTTCTGTGTTTGTACCGTTAACTTAGTCTCAGTATTATCAACCTTTGTTGTGGCTATGT
>MPMC02018203.1_pt1 | contig 11732 bp, 10 predicted proteins | sample 1617281 | NCBI WGS metagenome assembly MPMC02 (sample SAMN05944809, study PRJNA350692) | marine metagenome | biome: marine; feature: ODZ; material: water; isolation source: 100 m water sample filtered on 30 um supor filter | place: Pacific Ocean | collected 2012-04-09 | depth 100m m | reverse complement strand
TTCCTCCCCAGCCTGGATAACCGCTCCAGTGGTCATGCCACCACGGCGAATGAAAAACATTCATTGGGATGTTCAGGGCATAGCTTTGGAGGTGATAGCCGTTTTGATAGGAGTCGGTGAATCCAACCACTGCCTTGCGATCGCCATCAAGAAATCGAGGCCAGCTTGTTTCTGCCAGGCATGCCACTGGGAAAACGCTGTCATTGAGAAGGATTAATTGCTCACAGTTGGCCCAAAGCCCGCGGCTGTGGAGTGCCAGCCAGCCATCCTGAAAAGCGCCAAAATCACGCCCTTCGTTCTCACGAAATAGCAAACCAACCTGCTGCTTTTGGCACCACTGGTGTCCAATCGGATCAAGGTGATTGGTGAGAATCAACACCTGCCAACCACGTTGGCGAAGGTCCTGGATTTCCCTCTTCATGGCGGCTTGAAGATGCCCTTTGGGCGAGAAGTGGGAAAAGAGCACCAGTCGTTTGCAACCGTTGCTGATCGCCTCGGGCAAGAGCAGTTCCTTGACCCGCTTTAGAGCAAGAATCGCTTGCAACCGTTGTTGATCTGCGCGTTTCTGCCATGGCGATAACAGTGGCTGTGTTGCCGTATGCCAGATGCTTGCAACACCTTGCGAAATCGAGCGTATTTTTATTTTAATGCGACGACTGATTTCCATTAAGCTTTGACAATGATGGGTTCTTTGCTGAAATAACCGCCAGGGATCATTGGTGTTTTTGTATTGATGCTGTGTTCGGCATGTTTGAAGGCGTCGCTAGCGAAACGCTCAGGAACAAAGCGGAAGTCGATGCTTGCCACGGAGTGCTCTTCTTGATTGAGTACGCAGCCATGAAAGCGTTCAATATGGTCGAACATCACCACCTCACCAGCTTCTAATTGCAGTGGTTCGAAGTTACCATCACCTATCTCTTTTTCTACCTGGAGTGCTGCTGTTTTATGGGCTGGTGTGAAAGCACAGATGGCATTTAGTTCCCAACCATTATGGCCAAAGTCTGAATCGTGGTGAAAGCCACCAACCCAGCGATTGTTAGGCAGCCCGAAGCGGTAGCAGGGAATGGCTTGCACGTAACAAGGTTCGCCGATCAGATCAATAATTACTCTTGAGCAGAGGGCTTGATAAAGCTCGTTGAGATGATGGTGAAGTTGATATAGCTTTTTATGTAGTGGTGTGTTGCTATCACTGCCTAGCTCAAACAGTGGATAGGGCCCAAAATGTTGATGTAGGAGGTGTAGGGGAACACCAAGATCTCTTTCCAGTGCCTTTACTAAAGCAACAGCTTCTTGTGGTTGTTTAAGCTTTCTTCCATGAAGTCTTTGACGCATCTCCCTGGCTTGCTGCAAAGAGTGCGGTGTTGATTCAAAACCAGCTTTTGGCATTTTCGATTCCAAATCAGATTAATTATTATCGGACATATAGGAGTAATAGTCTTTGAACGTGCGCTTGTATGGGCACCTTTGTGCAGCTTTTGGTCTGGCTGGTGGTGCCAAGGCCACAGCTAGAGCATTGCGTGCTGCAGGTTGCTCAGTATTGCCCGTTGATCTTGTTCTACCTACTCATGCGGCGCTCGCCAATAGTTCTGAATTGACTTCAAAGTCTTCGCTTAGTGATTTGGCAGCAGTTGATGCAGCAGAAGGCGTTGCAGAAGTGGGCGGTGCAGGTGTGGCCGACTCGGCAATGGTGCATGTGGATTTGGTGCACACCAATCCCAATGTGCTGGCTAGTTCCCCCGAGTTGCTAGCTGATCATCAGCTCACGGCTCCGGTGCGGATTGGCTATTGGGCTTGGGAACTTGAGGAGTTCCCAAGAGGTTGGGAGCGCTTTTTTGCTGATTATCAAGAGATTTGGTGTCCAAGTTCTTTCACCGCACAGGCGCTTGCTCAGCGCGCTCCAGTGCCAGTGGTGGCTGTGCCCCATCTGCCTGATTGGCCACGGTTGGAGAGGTTGAATGCTGAACGATTCAGCCAGCCAGCGCAAGAGTCCTCAGAGCGCCCATTTACGTTTTTTACGCTGTTTGATTATTGGAGCACGGTCGAGCGAAAGAATCCGCTCGGCGTGATTGAGGCCTTCGAGACTGCCTTCCCCCGTGATGATCCTGCTGGCCCGGCTGTGCGGCTGACTATTAAGACCAGCAGTAGTGAACAGTTTCTAGACAAGGCTGCCGCCTTGCGCCGCCGCACAGCTCACGACCCACGTATGCAATGGCTGGATGCTCTATTGCCACAAGATCAGCTAGATGCTCTTTATCTCAAAGCCGATGCGCTGGTGAGTTTGCATCGTGCTGAGGGTTTCGGTCTCACCTTGGCAGAGGCTATGGGTATGGGTATTCCGGTTATTGCTACTGGTTATTCAGGTTGTATGGATTTCATGCCCCCTGGCAGTGGCTGCTTGATTCCCTGGTCAATGCAGCCTATCCCGCGCACCTTTGGAGACTATGTCGCAGGAGCATATTGGGCAGAGCCTTCTATCAAGGATGCGGCTGCCGCGATGAGGCAATTGGCTTGTGATCATGCCTGGTCTCGGCAGTTGGGTCAGCAGGGCAGGTCAGTTGTCAGTGAACGTTTGTCGCAACAGCGGGTGACTGCTGTGGTCCGTCAGCGGCTGGGGCATTTTTTGCTGCCTGCGTAGGTATGAGCTTCCACTGATGCAGCTTTTCGCTTAGCGCTTGCTCCCATGCAGTTGGTTTATTGATTTGCTGCAGGATGCGCCAACATTTATTTGCACTAAGTGTGTAGCAGTGCTCTTCCAGTAGCCGTCTTCGGCACTCGCCATCGTCATGCTTCTGTTCCCATAGCCATTGAGCCAGCTCAAGCCCTGGCACCAGCACGGCAGCTTTTCTTGCTCCTTGCCATGCAGTTTGGTTTGGCCCAACTGTGTTGGCCCAGTGGTTTAGTTGCTTTGTTGCTGTGTCGGGATTCAGCTCGTAGAGCACTTGCAGCAGGTTGCGATAGGTCAGCGAGCTTGTAGAGCCTTCCAGCAGGCTGCGTTGATAGAACGTGGCGGCTTCTTGGTGTTGGCTTTGTCCGCGAAGGGCATCAGCCAGTTTGTGGTTCAACCAGAATGTGCGCTCTGGTGCTTCTGACCAGGGCCTTAAAACTTGCTCACAGGTTTTGTAATCACCTTGCATCAGCAAGGTGTAGCCAAGGGTGTCCCATATCGTGCAGGATGCCTGCGGCACGAGCTGAAGGATGCGCCATAGCAGTCCTTCAGCCTCTGACCAGGCATGATCATTAACGGCATGCAGCACTTGATCCCAAAGGGCATCGCTGAGGGCCTGCTGAGATTTGTTCGAGGTCATGGTCGAATCGCAATCCCAGGAACCACTTTCGCAGCGCGTTGATAATAATGACAGCGTGATGCTGGTGTGGCCGCAGTCAGCAGTGCTGGAAGCTTTGCTGGCAGGTGATCTGCTTGGTCCATGGTTGGCCCATGCTGTTGAAGCAGCTGTTTTAGCGCCCTGGCCACCAGCGTTATCTCAGCCAGATTCACTGGGTGCTCTGGTGCGGCCATGGTTGCCATCTGAACAAGCCAGTTGGCCTCAGTGGTGTGAAGAACGTGGCATAGATGTTGATTGTCTGGCGCCCGCCATTCAGCGTCGCGATGCTCTTGCTGGTTGGAAACATGCGCATTTCGCCGATGCTGCACATCAGAAGTTTCTTGAGTTGGGCCCTCTTCTTGATCAAGTCTGCTTTTCGATTTTGCAGACCCGTGATGTTCACCTGGCTCAGGAGTGGTATTTCAAGTTGCGCGAGTCTGATGTCAGTTTTGATGATCTCGCCTTGCAGTCGCTTGGAGAAGAAAAGCGGCATGGCGGTCACCTGGGCCCCATCCGCATGCAAGACATCCAGTCGCCTCTTGACCGACTGTTGGCAAGAGCTAAACCTGGGCAAATTCAGCCTCCCCTACGCATCCCATCTGGTAATTCCATCGTCTTGCGTCTTGATTGGCGCCAGCCCGCCCAGTGGGACGATCAAACCCGCAACGAATGGATCAATGGCTTTCATCGACGCTGGCTTGGTGAGGTAATTAAGCAGTTACAACAACGCCAGCCCTTGCCGGGAGCCGTTTGCTCCATACCGCTGCCATGACTAACGATTCCCACCTGCTGATAGCTAAGCAGGGCTGGCTGGCTGCCCATCCATCCTCGCTACAGGATTCACTTCGGGCCCATCTCCAGTGGGTTCGTTATCGCACTGGGCAGCCTTTGCTTCAGGCTGATCGTCTCCCCCATCAAGTAATGATCATTGCGGAGGGAGCGGTGCGCTTGGTCGCTGAAGACCCAGCCACAGGACCTTTCAGCCTTGCTCGCCTTGGTGTAGGCGATGCTTTGGGTTGGTGTGGTTTAGTGCGCGGTCAGCCAACGGAAACGGCCATTGCGATGGAGCCCAGTTTGGTGGCCGCGATTCCGGCACGACAGTTTCTCAGCTTGCTTGCTAGTGATCCGGCTTTACGGCAGGCCTGTTTGGAGCCTGATCGCACGGAACTGGCTGAGTTGCTGCTCGCTTGGCTCGCTCATCAACCCCAGCATTATGAGGATTTACCTGGGCTGGTGGCAGAGATGTGGCGACCCGGTGCCGTGCGTGTGATGACGGGTGAGGAGCTACAACAAGCCAGTAGTCTTGACCCTGGATGGTTATGGCTGCCAAGTGCACCTTTGGCGGCAGCTGATCCGATTGGGATTGCGATCGAGCGTTGGTTGCCAGACTCTTTAGAGCACTCGGGAGCGTCTTTGCCTCTTGGGCCAAGACTGTTGGGTCTGTCGCGATCTGCTCTTAAAGAGGCTCTTCAGCTGCGAGCTGTTATGCCGCACGGTGAGGCTGACGTGAATGCTGCTAAGGAATTTTGGCAGCAGGCTCGTGAGGCTGATGAGCTGCCCGATCCCATTGATCCTCGTGATTTAGGGCTATCAAATTCTTCTCTGCGATTGCCGCCCCTGACCGAGCGGGGGGAGGGGCCATTGGAGAGCGCCATGGTTTGCCTCAATCGACTGGCTGGTCGTTATCACTTTCCCTTCCCTCGCGACACGGTTCAGCAGGTGTTGTTGGACTGCGAAACCCGTCTTGGCGGGATTTCTTTGCTGCAGCTCGGTCAGTTGCTTGAGAGTTTGGGGTTGGAAGTGCGTCCATTGCGATCTCCTGCCAACCGTTTGCATCGCTTGGAGCCTCCGGCCCTAATCCAGTTAGAGAATCGCTTCTTGCTCATTGAGGCAGCTGGGCCCCGCGGCTTGATCGCGGTTGATCCGATAAGTGGTCTGATGCAATTCGAGCTCAAGGATCTAGCTCGGCTATGGCCTGATGGCCTTGAGCTGATGTTGGTGCGACCAGCCGAATCTGCTGCCGATGATGAGCAGGTCACCCGTTTTGATTTGGCCTGGTTCTGGTCGGTGATGCAGCCCTATCGCCTCCAGTTGGGGTTGCTTCTGATCACTGGATTTGTCGGCAAACTTCTGGCGCTTGTATTCCCTCTGGCTGTTCTCCAGATCATTGATGTGGTTGTTGGCAGTCGCAACCTTTCATTGCTTCTGCCGATTGGGGTGGTGATGGGTGTGGCGATTGTGGTGATGGGCTTGCTCGGACTGTTGAAGGAATATTTGCTTTCGGATCTTTCCGATCGTATTGATACGCGCCTTGGTAGCCAGATCGTCGGCCATTTGTTTCGTCTGCCGCTGAAGTTCTTCGATCGCCGCACCGTGGGTGATCTCGCCAGTCGTCTTTTCGATTTGCAGCGGGTGCGTACGTTCCTCACCAATACAGCCATTAGCAGCAGCCTTGACCTGCTGTTTATTCCCTTGGTGGCGGTGGTGTTGTTCTGCCTCCAACCCTTGTTAGCCGCAGTTGTGATGGTGCAAATACCGATTCTGGTTTTGTCCACCCGTGTTAGTCGTAATTCGCTCAAGGTTTTGCTCACTCGCCGCAACCGTGCCTGGGGCAAGGCCCAGGGGTTTTTGGTGGAGGTGCTCACGGCCATCCGCACCGTTAAGAGTCAGAACTTTGCTAGCCAGGCGCGCTGGCAATGGCTAGAGCGTTATCGCCGCTACACCGGTGAAGACTTTCGCCTCACAAAGATGCGAGTTTCGGTGAGCGAGTTCAACAAGGCGATTGCCAATTTCAACAAGGTGGCCTTGTTCATGGTGGGTGGCTGGTTAGTTGTGAGTGGCCAAGGCTCGGTGGGAAGCTTGTTTGCTGTTTATATCCTTTCCAATGGCATTGTTCAGCCGCTGCTAAATATTTCCAGCATTGCTGATCAATATCGTGACGCCAAGGCAGCGATGGATGCCCTGGCAGATGTATTGGGTCAGCAGCCTGAGGAATCGATAGGCACTGCAAACATGCTGCCGCTACCAGCCATTCAGGGTCGGGTTGATTTCGAGCGCGTGGCCTTTTCCTATGACCTTGATGGCAGGCGCCAACTCGATGATTTCAGTCTCACGATTGCCCCAGGCACTTTTGTTGGCTTGGTGGGTAGTAGTGGAAGTGGCAAGAGCACGGTTGTGCAGTTACTTGATGGCCTCTATCGCGCTAATGAAGGCCGCCTGTTTGTTGATGGCACCGATATCAGCAAAGTGCAAATTGGTAGCTTGCGTAGGCAGGTGGGATTTGTGCCTCAGGAATCGATTTTGTTCGATGGCACTGTGCTCGAAAATTTGCGTCTCAACCTGCCCGATGCCCCTTATGAAGCAGTTGTTGAGTCAGCAAAAATCGCCTGCGCTCATGAATTCATCATGGCGCTTCCGAATGGCTACAACACCCGAGTTGGAGAGCGGGGTGGGGCCTTGTCTGGTGGTCAGAAACAGCGGATCGCCATTGCTCGAATGGTGCTGCAAAATCCAAATATGGTGATTCTCGATGAAGCCACCTCAGCTCTTGATCTCACTACCGAATTCCTGCTGCTTGAGCGGCTGAAGCAGCGTTTTTCAGGTCGCACGATGATTGTGGTAACCCACCGTGTGACCACCTTGCGTGATGCCGATCGCATTTTGTTGATGGATGAGGGAGTGATCTTGGAAGAGGGAAACTGGGATGAATTGCTAAATCGTGGCGGTTCTTTTGCCACCCTCGCCGAACAACAACGTGCAATCAATGCCTAAGCCCTCTCCCCCCCAGCTGCCGGCCAGTGCTGTACGTAGTGCTTCAGCCCCTATTGGTGAGGATGAGGAAGCTCTGCGGATCGAGAGTCGTCCGTCGCCTGTGTTGCCTCTGGTGCTTGCCGGCACCCTGTCGCTGCTAACGCTCACCGCTGTTGGGGCTGCTTTTGTGGTGAAGGTTGACCAGATTGTCTCGGTGCCAGGCAAGTTGGTCACGCGTCGCAGCACTCAGGCCCTAACCACTTCTGAGAGTGGTGTGGTGACAGAAGTTAAGGTTCAGGAAGGCGAACGTGTTGATGCTGGTCAGCCTTTGGTTGTGCTTGATCCTCGCGTGCAGCGCAGTGATGTGAATGAACTGATGTTGCAGTTGCAGGCTGAGGCGTCTCGTCAGGCTTCTGAGTTGGATCGGATCCAGGCGCGGATTGTTGGTTTGGAGCGACAGGAGGCTATTGATCAACGCATCCTGGCTCGATGGCGTCAACTGGTAGGAGAGGGTGCTGCGCGTCAGCTTGAAGTGGTGAATAAAGAGCGGCTTTTGGTGGTCACCCGTCGTGAACTTGCTGAAGCCCGCCGCCACGCGCAAACGCTCCGCTATCACTCAGAACGCACGCAGGCTGAGTTGCGGGCTTCTCTAGTTGATGCACGAAGCAAACTTGATTTAGTAACCCTTCGCGCTCCCGTTAAGGGCACGGTGCTGGATCTACGTGCTCAGACTGGACAGGTTGTTAATGGTGACAAGCCTCTGCTCAGGTTGGTGCCCGTGGATGACTTGCAGGCTGTGGTGTTCGCGCCAAACCGCGACCTTGCCTTTATCCGTTCTGGTCAGAAGGCTGAAATTGCGATCACTGCTTATGACACATCGCTTTACGGCACGCTTTCGGCCAGTGTGCGCAATGTTAGTGAAGATGCTTTGCCATCCACGCAGGAGTACGACTTCCCACATTTCCCGATCACTCTTGATCTCAGTCGTCAAAACCTAGAAGTCAAGGGTCAGAGCTTCTCTTTGCAGCCCGGTATGGCTGTGAATGCTCAGATCAAGCTTCAGAAGCGCACCATCTTCCAGCTGTTGTTTAGCCGGTTTACCCAGAGCCTCGATGCCGTCCGCACCATGCGCTGAGCGTGCTCTGCTGGTGGTGGTCGCCCATCGCCCTCCACTAGAGCATGTGATCCGTTTGCAGCAGTGTCTGCAGGATTTGCCTCCAGGGGTGGTGTATGGGGTGGTGATCAATGACCATTGCCCTGGTGAGCCTGCCGAAGCCCTGCTGTCAGGGGCGGTGATCACCTTGGTGCAGCAGCAGAACCCTGGTTACGGGCGGAGTTTCAATCAGCTTTGGCAGGCTTGGTTAGCCAGTCATGCTGAGCCGCCGCCGTTGGTGGCGGTATTGAACACTGATTTGTCGTGGTCGATGGGGGCGATGGAGAGTTTGGTGGCTTGGATGGAAGCCCATCCCGATGTGACTGCAGCTGCACCAACCTTGCGTTTCCCTAATGGCCGTATGCAATATCTCTGCAAGCGCAATCCAACTCTGTTGGCATTGTTTAGCCGGCGTGTGATCCCGAAGTGGTGTAAGCCCAGTCTGCTCAAGCGTTACGACAGTTGGTTCACGATGCGCGATCACGACTATGCCAGCGTGTTCACCACGTCATACCTGAGCGGCTGTTGCTTGCTGATGCGGGGTTGGGCAGTGGTACTTGAGCAGGGTTTTGATCCGCGTTTTTTTCTCTACTTTGAAGATGCTGATATCACCCGTCGCCTCGGCCGGCATGGGCGCACGGTGCATCTACCGGTGGCAGAGGTGATGCATCACTGGGGCCGTGGCAGCTACACCAGTTTTTGGCTCACCATGGTGAACCTACACAGTGCCTGGCTCTATTTCCGCAAGTGGGGTTTGCGTTGGTGGTGAGTCAGCGGCCCACTCTGGAGGTGGTGATGGCTACCTTTAATGGCGCTGCTTATCTGCAGCAGCAGCTGATCAGCATCGAGGCGCAGACATGGCGGCCTGATCGTCTACTTGTGCGTGATGATGGCTCCAGCGACGGCACTATTGAGTTGCTGAAGTCCTGGTCGCAGACCACTGCGGGCTGGTTGCAGTTGATGCCCCCAGATGGCTTGCGATTGGGTTGTTGTGGCAGTTTCGCGGCGCTATTGGCGACGACGCAGGCGGCTTATGTGGCCGTAGCGGATCAAGATGATGTCTGGGAGCCAGAGCGTTTGGAGCGGGGGATGGTAGTTCTGCAGGCTGAGGAGTTGCGGCGTGGTTGCTGTGGTAAGCAGCCTGCAATGCTGCTGCATTCGGATGCAACCCTGATTGATGCTCAGGGAGTGCCTCTTCATCTTTCCCTTTGGGATTGGCATGGTGTGGGTAAGGAGTGCCCTGGATTGGCGGCACTGGCGGTAGGCCCTCGAGTCACGGGCTGCACGATGTTGCTTAATCAGGCCTGCTTGAAGCAGGCGTTGCCGATACCTGAGCAGGTGGTGCAGTACGACTGGTGGCTTGCCTTGGTGGCGCGGCATGCCAATGGTTTGCTGGAGTTGCCTGAGGCTTTGCTGCAACACCGTCGTCATGCTGCCAATACCAGCGGCCCGGTTCATTGGCTCCGTTTGAGGCAGAAGTGGCAGCGATGGTTAGCTGTACGCAGACAGTGGCTGGCTTTTCAGTGTCGTTTCTCGGTAACGGCGCGACAGCGGTTGGCATGGTGGTGCAGCTGGGCACTGCGCGCCCATGCAGATAGCAGTATTTAATTAGGGGATGGGGAGTTGTTGCTGTCAGTTTTGATGGTGTTTGTTATTAAGCCAATTGAGTAGATGAGATTGCACCGATTCTGTCTTGGGGATTAGGGCATCAGCACCAGCAAGTAGCAATTGCTGCTCGTAGTTGTTTCGCGCCTTAAGGCGATCATTGCTTTGTAGATGTGGTGGAGCAACAGCAATGCTGATGAAATGCTGATTTGGCAGTTGATGGCGGGCGTTTATCACTGTTTTTACATCTGCCACGGTGTCGCCGAGGTAGGCGATTGGTGGAGCTCCTTCCCCCAATGTTCTGCCAGCGAGTTGGCTGGCCAACTGCATTAGGCCTGTGGGATCAGGTTTGTCAGGTGCATCACCCATGGCGATCAAGGCTGGATTTTTTAGACCCAAGCGTTGTTCCAGCACAAAACGAGCAGAAGGGGGCTCAGCACCGCTAACAAAACCCCACGCCAAGCCATTCAGACTCAGCTCTTCAAAGAATGATCGCTGGACTAATAGCGGTTCGTTGCGGATAAAGCCCTGCCAATGGCTGGGGTCTCCATTTGGATCACCACCGAAATAAAAGCGACTGAATACCTCTATGAGCTGCTCGCGCTTGGGTAGTTCCAATGCTTGATCATGGCCTTTTTGATGACGGCGTAGTAGTTCCAGGCTGGCGTCCCAGTCGTTATTCCAGCTGCCTTCTGATTTGAGCGCGTCGATAACAGCGACTGGGGGACACCAGCCGCTGAAGTGATGCACAGTCTCCTGGATGGCACGGCGGTAGCTTGCTGCTACATCTCGGATTACGCCGTCGATGTCGAATAGCAGTAGGCCTTGCAGGTTCAGGGGCTCAAAAGTGCTGTGCGACTGGTAGGTTAGTTGTTTGTTTAGATTCCTTGAGCGCAGAGAGCATGACGGTTTCCGAAGGTGCTGCCGCCGACCAGGAGGTCGCGACTACAGCAGCTGCAGTGGCTGAGGCAGCCCCAGAGGTCACCCCAGAGACCGCGGAAGCCGTTGCCAAGCAAGAAGAGCAGCCCAAGGAAGCTGGAGATGAGCAGGAGCCTAAAGAAGGTCGCCCTGTGATGCGTGGTGGTAGTGCTGCCCTTGCGACCGCAACTATCGATGCTGATGGTGTGCCTTCTGGTTACACCCCAAAGGCTGATGAGGGTCGCTTTTTGTTGAAGATTCTTTGGCTGCCAGACAACGTTGCTCTGGCCGTTGATCAGATCGTTGGTGGTGGACCCAGCCCTCTTACTGCTTACTTCTTTTGGCCGCGCGAAGATGCCTGGGAAACCCTTAAAGGTGAGCTAGAAGGCAAAAGCTGGATTACTGATAACGAGCGCGTTGAGGTGCTCAACAAGGCCACGGAAGTGATCAACTATTGGCAGGAAGAAGGCAAGGGCAAGAGTCTTGAGGAAGCCAAGCTCAAGTTCCCCGACGTGACCTTCTGCGGTACAGCCTGAATCTCACCAAAGCAAGGAGGAGGTGGTAGTGAGTGGTGGAGGCTGCCTAGAGCCTTCTTGCGTCCTTCTCAAAGGTTTTGCTTGCTTCCAGGGTGGCAGTTACGTTAAATAGCTCTTCAGCGAGGGCAGGGCTGATCGTGAAGCTGTTGATTCCTGCTGCTGCAAGATCACTTAGATCACGTTTTTGGCGCAGGCTGGCGACAAGAAGTCTGCAGCTGCTGTTTACTCCGTCTAGGGCTCGTTGCATTGCCACTAGCTCGGTATAGCCATCGCCTCCTTGGTCGTTAATGCGTCCTAAGTAAGGGGCGATGTATTTTGCGCCTAGGGCCGCAGCGATTAGCACCTGGGGGGGCTCATAACAGGCGGTGAATGTTACGGGTATTTCTGCGGCGATGAGCTTTTGTGCCGCTTGGCTTCCTGTTTGGGTAATTGGCAGTTTGATCTGAA
>MPMC02122076.1_pt1 | contig 11742 bp, 10 predicted proteins | sample 1617281 | NCBI WGS metagenome assembly MPMC02 (sample SAMN05944809, study PRJNA350692) | marine metagenome | biome: marine; feature: ODZ; material: water; isolation source: 100 m water sample filtered on 30 um supor filter | place: Pacific Ocean | collected 2012-04-09 | depth 100m m | reverse complement strand
CGTTCGCCTTGGCAGCCAGCTCTTCGCGCAGGATGAAGAGCTCTCGCAGGACGGCCCGCTCCCCGGGCTTGAGCCCACGAGCGCCCTTGATCCGTACCCACTCATCGGGGTTGAAGACGATGGGAGCAGCCTCCATGGCTTCCAGGCGGCGACACTCGCTCTCCAGGATCATCAGACGCCCTTCGGCCTGCAGGGCCTCGCGCTGACGGTGCATCAGGGGGATCAGGAAGCGCGTGTCAAAGCGCGCGTAGGCCACCTGCTCCGGGGAGAGCGGCCGTCTTCCCCAATTGGAGCGCTGCTGGGACTTGTCCAGCTCCACGTCGAAGTGCTCCAGCATGACGCTGGCCAGGCCGGGGGCGGTGCTGCCCAGGGTCGCGGCGGCCACGCGTGTGTCAAACAGGCCCTTGAAAGTCAGGCCGTACTCGCGCTGGAGGATCAGGACGTCGTACTCGGAATCGTGGAAGATCTTGGTGCGCTCGGGATCCGCAAACAGGGGACCGAGGCGCTTCAGGTCCACGCCTGGGGACAAGGGGTCCACCAGGTAGTCGGTCTCCCCAAGGGTGATCTGCACGAGGCAGACCTTCTCTCGGTGAACGAAGAAGGAGTCCGCCTCCGTATCCACGGCGATCTCGGTCTCCCCCTCCAGGTCACTGAGCAGGCGGTCCATCCCCTCTTCGTCCTCGATGAGGATCGGGGGCGGAAGGTCGGGAAGCGCCATGTAGTCCGGAAGCCGGGGTGCGAGAGTTGCGTGGTCGGGCGAGAGGGGCGAGCCCCGGGTAGACCTCTAGGCGGTCTGCTGTGAGGCCCTCTTGCCACAGAGAGCGGATGGGATGGCGAGGATGACGGGACTTGAACCCGCAACCTCCGGCGTGACAGGCCGGCACTCTAACCAATTGAGCTACATCCCCGCGTTGTCGGGCGGAGTATAGCCGCCCACCGGGACAAGTCCACCCCGGCTGGGGGGATCAGGCCCCAATCGAACCCCCCCCTAGCCCGTCCGTACCGAGCGCACGGCGTCGGTGCGGTTCATGCGCCAGATGGGGTAGAGGCTGGCCAGGAGGGCCACGGAGACGGCCCCCAGAAACCCGATCCAGGCCCAGGGCCCGGCCCCGGTCATGGGCAGGCTGAGACCCGCGATCTTCTCCAGGCTGCCCACCACTAAGGGCACGCCGAGGACTCCCAGGAGCATCCCGAGGCCTCCACCCACAAGCCCGACGGCGGCCGATTCGAGCAGGACCATGCCCGCCACCTGGCCGCGGGTCACGCCCAGGGCGGAGAGGACCCCGACCTCCTTGGCACGCTCCAGGGCCGAGAGCAGCTGTCCGTTGAGGACACCCAGCCCGGCGAGGGCAGCCGTCAGCACGATCAGGATGTCGAACAGGGTGAAGTCCCGCTGGATGTCGGCCAGGTGATCGTCCAGAACAGTCTGCCCCGTTCGGAAGTGGATCCCGTGTGGGCCCTTGTGGAAGTCAAACACGGCGGCCTCGACGATGTCCTGGTCGGCATCCGGCGCCAGCCGCACGGCCACCTCGGTCACGGTCTCCGCATCCACGCAGTAGTAGGCCTCCATGTGATCGTCGGCGATGAGCCCGTACATGCGCTCGTCGGGATAGGGGTAGTGACCATAGGCGTCACTTATGGCGCTCACGTGAAAGGTCTCCACCACGCCGTTGGCGCGCGACAGATGTATCGGATCGCCCACCTTGTAGTCGAGGTCCTTGGCGAGCCGACGGGAGAGGATCATCCCCTGCCGTTGGCTCAACGACCGCATGAGGCTGGCGTCCTCGGCGCAGGGGCCATAGCCAGCAAGCTCGCTGACCTCCACCCCCATGATCAGGAAGGGCGCGTGCACGCGCACATTGCCCTTCTCCAGACCGAGCACACCCGGATAGGTGTGCAGGTGTTCGCTGAGGTCATCGAAACTGGTGGGCGGCATGTCCCGCACCCAGATCTTGTCCTGCACGGCTTCGGCAGCCCAGACCTCGATCTCTCCCTCGAGGCTGCGGGTCATGCCTTTCAAACCCACCAGGCCGGCAGTGACCAGAGCGAGGGAAGCGGCGCTGACGCCGATGCGAGCCGGCGATGAGCGGATGCTGCGCACGGCCATGTGGGCAGCGAACGGAAAGAGGGCCAGCAGGGGCCGAATGAGAACCCCGGCGACCGTCGACAGGATGGCAGGCAACACCATGGCCAACATCCCCAAGAGGCCCAGCACCCCCACCGCCGACAGCAGGACGATCACCAGTTCGGTGGTGGCCTCCCCCACGATCGGCACGACGACGAAGTACGCCCCGGGCAGGATCAGGCCCAGCAGCAGGGCGTAGAGCAGGTGGAAGCGCAGCCCCAGGCGGGTGTCGCGCAGTGCCGCGTCCCCGCGCAGGGCCCCCACGCTGCTCGTGCCACCCAGGGCCACGAGCGGGTAGACCGAACCCACCAGCGCGATCAGGAATCCCAGGGCACCCAGGGGCACGACCACGTCCCAGGGCACGAGGAAGATGTCCACGTGCTTGCCCGTCCCGAGGGTGGTGATCCCGCGCGTGAGCAGGCTGCGAGCCAGAGCCAGGCCCCCGGCCACTCCTAATGCTGCCCCGCTTCCGGCGAGCATCACAGCCTCCAACAGGAAGATACGTCCCACCTGGGCGCGGGTCGTGCCCAACGCGTGCAGGGTGCCCACCTCACGCATGCGCTCGGTGAGTGACATGGAGAGGGTATGGAAGATGACGTACAGGCCGAGCAGGAGGGCCATCAGCCCCGCCATGTTGACACCCGTGCGGAAGGCCCGCTCGTCGGCGGCCTGCCCCAGCACCGCGGCCTTGTTCAGTTCGTAGGAGTGAGTGCGCGCTAGAGTCGACTTCAAACGCTCCACGTCCACACCGGTATCGCGGCGCGCCCACCAACGCCGGTCGATGTGCACACCCGCATACAGCTGCTCGCCCAGGTCAAAGTCCATCACCACGACCATGCCCGCTGCTCGCCGGCCCAGCTGCTCGCGGGTGAGCACTCCACTGACCTTGAACTCAAGCTCCAGGGGCTCGGCCTCGGGTGCTTCGGTCTCGATAAGCACGCCATCCTCGCAGACCTTCTTGCCCGGACGACGGGGGCGGGAGATCCACAGAGGGTCGCCCAGCCCCACCTCCAGCTTCTCCGCCAGCTTGGTACCGATCAGGACCCCACGCTCACCCGTTTCGGCGTGCACGGGCAGATCCTCGCCATCGGCCAGGCGGTAGACGCCCAGCTGGGGAGCCAGCGCGGAGTCCATGGCCACGAGACCCGCGCGCTTCCTGGACTCACGACCCTCAGCACCAGGCGGCTTGCTGGAGACGCTGGCGTCGGCCTGGAAGTAACGGGTCGCCAGACTGACGCCCTCGATCTCATCCAGTTCCGTCACTCCATCCACGGCGCGCAGCTCGATATCCGGGGACCCGGCCGCACGCAGGGGCCCGGTCAGGCCCACGATGGTGTTGTGGTCAAGCACAACCACAGCCACCACGGTGGCGATCCCCAGGGCGATACCTGCGAGGGAGAAGAGAGTCCGCCCAGGACGCTGCAGCAGGCTGCGCCTAGCGACGGTGGTGGCCAGACCCATGAGAGGACTAGATGGACAGGCCCTTGAGGGCGTCGTGAACAGCCTCGACGGTCAGGCCCGGGCCCTGCAGGGAGGCCTCGGGGGCCAAGCTGCCGTCCACCAGGAACAGAACACGGTCCGCCCGGGCAGCGTCGCGCGGGTTGTGGGTCACCAGCAGCACCGAACGCTCCGGCTGGCCCTCCCGCTTCTCGTCCACGCACGCGCGCAGGAGGTCCATGACCTCCGCCCCCGCCTTCTGGGAGAGGTTGCCCGTGGGCTCGTCGCAGAGAAGCAGGGGCTGGCCACCGATCAGGGCACGCGCGATGGAGCAGCGCTGCATCTCACCGCCGGAGAGTTGGTGCGGGAAGGCATCCAGCCGCGCCTCGATGGAGAGGCGGCGGGCCAGCTCTTCGAGCGCGGCCTCGCCTTTCGCTTCCGCCCCGCCCGCTATGGCAAGTGGCAGGAGGATGTTCTCGCGCACGGACAGGTTCGGCATCAGGTTGAAGAACTGAAACACGTAGCCCACCTGCTCGCGGCGCTGCAGCGTGCGCTTGCGGGTGTTCAGGCCCGCGAGGGAGGCGCCCCCCAGCTCGACCGTTCCAGCCGAAGGTTCGTCGAGACCAGAGAGCAGGTGCAGGAGTGTCGTCTTGCCAGATCCACTGGGGCCCATGATGCAGACGAACTCGCCCGGCTCAACCTGGAAAGAGACGTCACGCAGGATGGCGTTGGGATCGCCGCCCTGCCCGTGGAACTTGAAGAGTCCCTGCGCTTGAACCAGGGGGCCACTCATCACGGCCTCTTCACGAACAGAACATCCTTCACCCCGAGCCTGATCAGCGAGTCGTACATGACAAACGCCTCGGCTGCCGTCACCCCAGGCCCCACGTCCAACTTCGCCCGCTGACCCTTGAGGGTCGACTGCATGCCTTGCAGTAGTTTCTGGAAGGCACCGCTGCCTAGCACTTTGGAGCCACCCACCGAGTACTCCACGTGGCGCGTAGACATGTCGAAGCGGAAGCGGCCCGTTCCTCCCCAGGGCTTCGCACTCGCCCTGTGAACCTCCAGTCGATCGCCGGGTTGCTTCACGCGGATGCGGAACTCGGGCAGGCGAGGGGGGGACGCTCCTGTGCCTCCGTTGTCCACACCCTCCTCCTCCACCGCCTCGTCAAGGTCCAGGGGAATGGAGTAACGCAGCACATGCTGAGGAACAGATTGGGGCACAAGGCCTATGGCGGGATCGATCTTCGGTGCCCGGGCGTTGCCTACGGCAAAGTCAAGTCGATGGACACGCACGGGCTCGGAAGCAAGCACCTCCATCACACCCAGCGTCATGGAGAACGGTGAGTTCAGGTCGGCGCGGATAAGGACGCTGCCGCCGCGCACCTTGGGGCCACCCCCGGGCAACGCCTTGAGCTCCATCGGCCCACACATGCGCGTCAACTCCTTGCGCAGATTGGTCCACCCGCGCTGGGCCATTTCTCCTTTCATTTCCGCATCCAGGTAGATGGCATCCCCCACGACAACCTCCCCACCGATGCGGATGTTCACCACAGGCCGCTTGGGATCGAATCGGTCCGGCTTGCCGGAGATCACGTGCGGCAAGACCATTTCCGGATAGCGTTTCTCGACGTCCTGTCCGCCGTCCTGAACGAGAATCGAGAGGGCCAGTGCTAGCGGGAGATTCATGGATCAAATGGGAGTGGATGGGTTCTAGTCTTCGCGTTGCTTGACCTGGTTCCAGGCGACGACGAGCTCATCCAGGTCGCGCTGCAGGTCGCCATCGAGGTCGGTTTCCATGGCACGGAAGCGCTTTTCGAAACGGGTGAGGGCACGCTTGAGGAGGGTCTCAGGGTCACGACCAAGGTAGGAGGACAGGAAGGCGGCCGCCATTAGCACGTCCCCCAGTTCGTGGTCGATGGCCTTCCAATCCCCACTGGCCAGGTCTGGGGAGCCCAGGCTGGCCAGGGCCTCGGGAGGTAGAGCCGACTCCAGCTCGCCCATCTCCTCACGGAGCTTGTCCAGAGAACCCGCCACGTCGCTCCAGCGGAAGCCCGCTGTGACTGCCTTGCCCGACACGCGCATGGCGCGCAGGAGGGCGGGCATGCCGCGCGGGATTCCCGCTAGGGCACTGCTGTCCTCGTCGGCCTCGGCGCGCTCGGCCTTCTTGATCTGCTCCCAGCGGTCCAGAACCTGGGCACTGTCCTCAGCCTCGGCGTCCCCGAACACGTGCGGGTGGCGGCGGATGAGCTTGGCGCAGATGGCCTCACAGATCTGGGTCAGATCGAATCGCTCGTTGTCCTGAGCGATGCGTGCCACGAGCAGCACGTTGAGCAGCAGGTCCCCCGCCTCGTCCGAGATGCTCTCATCCTGATCCGTCTCGATGGCCTCGACCAGCTCGTGGGCCTCCTCGACCAGGTGTGGGGTCATGGACTCCAGGGTCTGCTCGCGATCCCAGGGGCACCCGTCCGGTTCCCGCAGGCGATCCACGATGCCCACCAGCAGGCGGAAGGTCTCCACCCGCGGATCGTCGGCACCGACGGGCTCCGGGGGGCGCAACCCGGTCTCTTCAAATTCACCATCCATGGCAGCCCATGGTACGGAGTCAGAACCGCTCTGCCATTGCCCTTTCAAGTGCGAGGGCTGCGGGACTTCGACCGCGATGCCGGAGAACCGTGCCAGGTTGGAAGAGTGGGATGGGAAGAAGTGGTCGCAGTAGAGAGGAGGGCACCCCCCTTTCTCGGGCGGGCAAGGGCCACTGACAAGAACACCGTGTTACGGGCCGGAACGTAGGTGGAAGGCACGCCCTGTCCGATGTCCTCCTGGGCGCGGTCTTTGGGCACGGGTAGGTCGTCGGTCAGCGATGAGCCCCCCAGGGCAGCCAGGTCCAAGGTGACTGTACGCCACTCGGCGGCTCCTCCCTCGTGGGCCACGCGTGCCGCAGCCTCCAACTCTATCTGGTGACGCTGGCCGTATTGAAAAGAGAGGGCGTAGACCTCCCTTCCCTTCGCTCGGGCTTCCGCCAGGGTCACGGCCGAGTCCATGCCCCCTGAGAGGAGACAGACGGCTTTGGGTGTAGAGTTCATGATCGCCACAAAGAGGAAGACCGCCCAAGCCTGAGGCTCGCGCGGTCTTCACTCAATACTTCAGTGGAGAAGTGGTCTACCAGCGACCACCGCCACCACCGCCGCCGCCGCCGCCGCCACCGCCGCCTCGGGGCTGGCGCTCGCGAGCTTCGTTGACGGTCAAATCGCGGCCGTCAAGGTTGGTGCCGTTCATGGCCTCGATCGCAGCTTGCGCTTCGGAATCGGAGGACATCTCCACGAAGCCGAAGCCACGCGGGCGACCGGTTTCGCGGTCGGTCATGATGAGAATGTCCGAAACGGAGCCGCCAGCGGCTTCGAAAGCGGTGCGGAGAGAATCTTCTGTGGTGTCGTAACTCAGGTTACCGACGTAAAGGCGTCTGCCCATGGGTATCAATCTTAGGTTAGCGAGACGTCTCTACTGGCACTGGCACAGAAGTGTTCGGAACGAGAAGTGACGAATCGAGCATGTTGCTATTCAGGTCGGGAAGGCTCTTCGCCGCCCACTGTGGGCGTCGGATATCCTCCCCTCGGCGAGCTGACTCTGACGGGTCGTGCAACGCACGTTATCCGGGAACCCAGTGGGCCACGCGGATCTCCGAAGGAATCAGCCCTTCAAGTGAGCGCGAATCTTAGCTCCACCCCAGAAAAGGGACTACCCCTGCTGGACGTTCGTGTGTCAGGAGGGCGTCCCTGGGGCCCGTGAGAGCCATTCCCCTCGATAGTTGTAGTGATTCCTAGGGATGCGGATCTGGTCTGGTGCGACGGTCTATGGGGTCAGATACCCTGGAAAATGCCTCCACGGACCGGGTGAGGCGGCTCCTGCCCGGCCAGTTGGCCCGCAAGATAGCCCCGGAAACGTCCGATTCAAGACTGCGGGCCAGCCTGAGAGGACCGCCCACACACGATCGATGCCCCCCTGCGCGAGCCAATGGACCTGATCCTCACCTTTCACTCCCTGGATACGAGTGGGTCGGTTGTCTCGTACAACCCCGACGAGTTCCGGCAAGTGGTGGAGGGGTTGCTGGAAGAGGGTGTGGCCCTGGTGGGCCTGGACGAGATGCTGCGGGAGGAAGGTACAAGCGGTCAGCCACGGGCACTACTGACCTTTGACGATGGGTTCAGCTCCGTACACGAGCACGCGCTGCCACTGCTGGCGGAGCTGGGCGTGCCGGCCCTGTTGTACGTGGTCACGGGTTGGGTTGGCCGTACCAATCGCTGGCCGACGCAGGGGGCAGAAGCTCCGGAACTTGACCTCATGGACTGGTCTCAATTGCGCGAGCTGCAGGCGGCGGGATTTGAGCTGGGCAGCCACACAGTGGAACACCCCCACCTGGCAGACCTGACGGAAGAAGAGCTGGAACGGGAACTGGCAAACAGCAAGAGACAGCTGGAAGACGAGCTACAGCAAGGCGTGCGACATTTCTCCTACCCCTACGGCACCTACAAGTCGTCCACGACGGAGGCTGTTCGCAAGCACTACGGCACCGCTACGACCACGGACATGCGCTGGCTGGAGGCCAACGATGACCCGCTCCTGCTCCCACGTGTGGATGCCTACTACCTGCGGGAACCCAGGCGCTGGGCACCCATCTTCGGAGCACGCACGCGAACCTACCTGAAAGGGCGAGCTGCACTACGCAATGTAGCCAGCCACCTACGCAGATGAAGTCCCTCAGCATCGTCATGCCCCTGTACAACGCCGGGGCCGATCTCCCGCGCGTGCTGCAGCCCCTGCTTGCCGCGATCAGCGAGGGTACCGCCCTGGAGTTGGTGGTGGTCGACGATGGCTCCACGGACGGGGGCCCGGAACTGTGCCGCAAACTGGGAGCCCGAGTGATGTCATCGGGCGGCAAGTGCCTGGGACCCGCCAAGGCGCGCAACACGGGGGTCGCAGAGGCGCAAGGGGAATTGGTGCTCTTCGTGGATTCGGACGTGATCTTGCACGACGACGTCCCGGCTCGCGTATGCGAGCAGCTCAGCAGTGACGAGGGCTGGGTAGCCATGTTCGGCTCCTACAACGACCGTCCGCCCCACCGCAGCCTGGTGTCCCAATACGTCAATCTGCGCCACCACTGGGTGCACCAACACGGAGAGCGCGAGGCGACAACCTTCTGGAGTGGTTGTGGGGCAGTGGTGCGGCAGGCCTACCTGGACGTGGGCGGATTCAATTCGGCGCAGTTTCCGCGCCCCATGGTCGAGGACATTGACCTCGGCTATCGCCTCCGCGAGCAGGGTGGCCGCATCCTGCTGGACAAGAACATGCTCTGCACGCATCTCAAGCGCTGGTCTCTGCACAACATGGTCGTCACGGACATTTTCGGGCGCGCCCTCCCCTGGACGCGCATGATCATCGAGCAGAGAGGGGGGGAGACCAACCTGAACGTCAGTCCGGCGGAGAAGTTGAAGGCGGGCCTCTCGGGAATCCTCACGCTCTCTCTGATAGCCGGTTGCTGGGACACACGCATCTGGGCCTTGAGCGCAACCTTGTTGGCCCTCGCGTTCTACGCCAACCGCGGCTTGTTCTGCTTGATCGGTCGCCGCAACGGAATGGTGCACGTGCTCGCGGGACTGTTCCTGCACCAGTTGTACTACCACTACAGCGTCCTGTGCTTCATCTACTGCCAGATCGAAGCCCGCCTGCGATCGGGCAGAGCCCGCACCACATCCTGAGTCACTTCCAGAGCATTCCAAGCCAGTAGTTGCGCATCTTCTCCGCGGCTCGAGTCCCTGGGAAGTCCTTGACCATGGTCTGGAAGCGTTTCTCGTTCTTCCCGTACCCCATCCGGAAGAACGACTCGACGAGGTTGTCGTAGACCTTCGCCGCCTCCAATTCGGTCTGGTGCTCTTCGTCGTCCTCGAGTTTGGCGGCCAGCTCCAAGAAGGGTTTACCAGCTGGATGCCTCTTGAGATCCTTGGTCAGGGCTTCGAGAGCCGTCTGGGCCAGGACGGCTTCGCCCGCGGCGAGAGACTCTTCGATCTGCTCGAGCACACGCGCCAGATGCTCGCGGGTCTGGTCGGCAAGGGTCTTGGCCTGGGCCGCAAGTTCGCCGTCCTCTTTGGCCTGAATGGCCTCGAGGTATCCGAGGGCCTTGGCCAACTCTCCCTTGGCCAGGGCGGTCACCGCGCGCTTGGTCCCGCGCAGCGGCTCGAGCGAGACCGTCAGCTGTCGATAGGCCGCTCCCCCCGCTGACCGAGACCCGTTCACACTCTTCCGCAGCTTGCCGTTCCACACACCATTGCTTGCGCCCACCCGATAAAATTCCTCACCCTGATGGTCGATCAGCACTTGACCATAGGTGTCCATGCTCCAGGCTCCGGCCATGGCACTACCCGTCCCGATGGCAAAGGGGAGTGGGTAGAGCTTGAGCAACTGCTTGACTGCAGAATCGGAGTCCGGCGTCACCGCCAGAATCACGAGCCCCCGATCCACGAACTCCCGGTGGAATCGGATCAGGCCGAGCCAATTGGACTTCTCGGGTTCCTCGCACACGAAGAAATGCAACATGACCGCGCGCCCCGCCAGGCCTTTCAGGGTGGGGTCCTCACCCACCCAGTTCAGCCACTTGTCGGCCTGCAGCGGGGGCAAGTCCAACCGCGGCGCCATTCCGTGAGCCCCGGTGAGACTCAACAGAAGAAGGGGAACGCCAATGCAACGGGTCGCAGTTCGCACGACCCGGTTATACACGGGAACGTGTTTCCTGGAGAGCGTCCAAGTAGCGCTGCAGGTACAAGGCGGGTGTGTAGCACTGCTCGTGCCGCCTGCGACCCTCCTGACCCATCCGCTGAGCCAGCGTCGGATCACTCCAGATGCGATCGAGGTCACGCAGCAGGCCCGGTTCGTCGGAGTAGAGGGTGCCCACATCCGGGGCCACCACCTCTTGCACTCCACCGCTGGCTCGAGCGATGACTGCCGTCCCACAGGAGAGTGCCTCGGCGACGGTGAGCCCAAAAGTTTCGGCACAGATAGATGGGAATACCAAGGCTTCGGCAGCGGCATAGTAGGCGCTCAGTTTCTCTCGAGGCACCCGTCCGGTGAATCGCACATTGGAACCAGCAAGGGGAAGCGGGCCACCCCCGTCGGGCTCCCCCACTACGATAAGTGGGTAGTCCGGACGCTGAGCGAAAGCCGCGAGGAGGCTATCGACACCTTTGGCTGCCGAGAGTCGACCCACGTAGAGAAAGAAGCGCTCTGGCAGATCGGCGGGTGGAGACCCTCCACCATCCAGAGGGATGGAGTACTCCGGAATCACCCGCATGGGCACATCCACCCCCGCCTTCTTCATCCACTCTCGGTGGTGGCTTGCAGTGAACTCACTTGGACTGACCACGAGATCCACGTTTGACAGACAGCGGCCCATCCAAGCTTGCGCCCCGCGCCACAGCTGGGGTGGCCTGCGGTGAGCCAGCGTGCATCGCAAACAGGCGCGCTCCTCACAGAGCTCACCGGTGTACTTGTAGAGGATGTGCGTGGGACAAACCCACCAGTGTTCATGAAGGGTGAAGACGCGAGTGGCCGCACCCATACCCAGCACCCCAGGACCGCCCACCAGCGAGATGTTGTGGAAATTGATCACGTCGAAACCGTCCGAGAGGATTCGTTTCAACTCGGACGTCTTGAAACTAGGCCGACCCGTCTGCTGGGTGACGAGAGGCGAGAGCTTGCCGAATCGACTACGCAGGCGATGCACGACAACCCCGTCCGATGTATCGGCAGCTTCTACGGGCTCGCTCTGGCCAGACACAACGCGCCAGGCATCCGTGCAGTGCACCACGTGCACCTCATGCCCGGCCCGGACCAGATCCCGTGCCAACTGCTGCACGAACGCCCCATCCCCGCCGAAGCTATAGGGCGGGTAGAAGGTCGTCACCATGCAGAATTTCACGCCAGGCCTCCGGGGTCACCGCCACAACCGATCACACCCAAGTGGCACTCATGGTCTTCGGGGAGTCGCTTCAGTTGCATGGAGAGATGCAGGTCGATGGGCGTTGATGAGGGCGCACGCGGCAACCGCCCCAGCCTACCTAATCACCCTGCGCTCGCGTTCACACCGTCCCCGGAGTTCCCCGGCTCTGAGTCCTCCTCCTCCTCCTCCT
>MPMC02066564.1_pt1 | contig 11775 bp, 9 predicted proteins | sample 1617281 | NCBI WGS metagenome assembly MPMC02 (sample SAMN05944809, study PRJNA350692) | marine metagenome | biome: marine; feature: ODZ; material: water; isolation source: 100 m water sample filtered on 30 um supor filter | place: Pacific Ocean | collected 2012-04-09 | depth 100m m | reverse complement strand
CCGGTCCTTGCGATCGACGCGGGCGACGGACGACTCAAAAAATATTTCCATGGTTTTGGACGGACAGCAACAAAACGGCCTACAAAATCCAACAACGACTGGCAAAGCTCGATCACACAAACGAACCATCCTGGCCTCTGTCTGATGCCACTCTCGCTAGGAAAACCATCCATCTTGAAATCAGATTTTCAAAGCCAATTGGAACTGATGAATGTACATTTTGGTTTGATTGTTATCGATGGTGGCAACGTGAATCGAGAAACCCTCCATCAGCTTACACTTTTTTCGGGAGGAGCGTTGTTTCTCCTGCGGCTTGCTCTGACATCTGTAAGCTGGGCCAAAAGCACCCACCGTCAAATTATGGCCTGGGGCGGAACACCCATCGGCTGCATCACGACATTACCCGCCACGAATACCGCTTGAGCGGAGAGAGTGGAGCGGTGACCAACTCCTTTTGCTCCGAAACCTCTTCTGGAGCACCTCTTCACTGCGGTAAATGTTGCATCGCCACAGACCCTTTCTGGCCTGGGATGACAAACACCCATCCCCCACGTAAACTTGTAGAGGCTGCGTCCTTTACGGTGATTGGTCCCAATCCCCTCAAAATATTGTTTCTCGAGACAAACCGACCTGAAGGAAATCCTGCGAATGCGTACTTTTCTTGTCACCGGAGGTGCTGGATTTATCGGCTCCCACATTGCAACGGCCCTAGTCGAGCGAGGCGACCGAGTCCGTGTTTTGGATAATCTCAGTACCGGCCATCGGAGCAATCTGGCGCATATCGCCGATTCTGTAGAGTTCATCGAAGCCGATGTACTTGATGCAGATGCTGTGGCCCAAGCGGTCGAAGGGGTCGATTGCGTGTTCCACCAAGCGGCCCTGGCATCGGTCCCACGCAGCGTCGAAGCGCCGCTGGACACGAATGCGGCCTGCGTGACTGGAACCGTCACTCTGCTCGATACTGCCCGTCGGGCCGGGGTGCGGCGATTGGTCTATGCCGCGTCGAGCAGTCTCTATGGAGACAAATCGAACAGTTTAAAAAGCGAAGCCGATGTACCCGATCCCATTTCCCCCTATGGTGCCGCCAAGCTTGCCGGAGAATACTATTGTCACGCATTCACGGCTACCTACGGATTTGAAACCGTTGCCTTGCGATACTTCAATGTCTTTGGCCCGAGACAAGATCCGGATAGTCCTTACTCTGCAGTGATTCCGCTGTTTATCACCGCCATCCTTGAAAATCGCCAACCGGTGATTTTTGGCAATGGATTGCAATCTCGCGATTTCACGTTTATTGAGAACGTGGTGCATGGCAATCTTCTTGCCGCCGATGCCGAGGGCGTGGCCGGCCAAAGCTTCAATGTCGCTGCCGGTCGTAGCGTGACGCTGTTGGAGATGCTTGCGGTACTCAATAAATATCTCGACACCGATGTAAAGCCAGAGTTTACCGACCCGCGACCCGGCGATATTCTCGAGAGCCTTGCTGATATCTCTGCCGCACGCCGACAATTGGGCTACGAACCACAAGTCGCCTTTGAAGAGGGTATTGCTAAAAGCATTGACTACTATCGCACAGCCTATGAGCAGCAGGCGGTAGACAACTAAATCGGTACAGAAGAAATTGGTATGGCAGAACACAAAAAACCCTCTTCCCCACCCGCCTATTTTTTTGAGGACAACCATCATGCGACCTAATGTGCTATCGCTTGCAGCGAGCCTCCTGATAGGGATGCTGGCCCTTGGTTGTGATGCCTATCGCCAGGGACCCGCTAACTCAAACGACAACCTTGCAGGTCGAAATACATCCCAAATCACCATTGAGCCCGTCGATCGAGCCGGCTTTGATCGTGTGATCGCCGAACATGCCGGTGAGGTGGTCCTGGTCGACTTCTGGGCCACGACGTGTCCTCCCTGCCGGACCCTGTTTCCCCATACGGTGAGCCTCTACCGGCAATTACATAGCCAGGGATTTGCGGTTGTCTCTATGAGCCTTGACCAACTCTCCGACAAACAAAGGGCCCGCGAGTTTCTCTCCCAGAATGGCGCCACATTCGACAACCTTATCAGCAACTATCCCGATGTCGAGGACGTCGTCGAGGCCTTTGGGATCCCCGATGCCATCCCCTACTTCACACTCTACGACCGTCAGGGAAAACTGCGCTTTCGCTTCAGCCCTCTTTTTGAAGACGGTAAAGAGGGCGAGCCGCTCGATAGCCTCGAACCCCGCATCCGAGAATTACTGGCGGAAAAATAAGCCCGTGTTTGGTCGCTCTGATTTTGAGCACGTGAGAAATTTTTCTGCGTTTGGAAGGGCAAAAATCGATCCTCACCGCGTATGGCCATTTTCCTTTGGTTTGACGGCGTTGCAAACAAACTTGTGGCCGTTAGAATCACACTCCTGATTCATTTTTCAGCCGCGAATTGCGAATATAGAATCCACATCCCCGGGAATAATTCCACGTGGAACTGGCGGTCCTCACTAAGCTGATCTTTACGCTTATCGGTGGCCTGGGCATCTTTTTGCTCGGCATGAAGTCGATGTCCGACGGCATGCAGGCCGTTGCCGGTTCACGCCTGCGCGGGCTCATTAGCCTGGCGACCAACAACCGGTTTCTGGCAACCGGTGTCGGAGTGGTCATCACCTGTGTGGTTCAATCGAGTTCAATCACGACGGTGATGGTCGTCGGCTTCGTCAACAGTGGGGTCATGCAGCTTTCCCAAGCCCTCGGCGTCATTATGGGAGCCAACATCGGCACCACCGTTACCGGATGGATTCTGGTGCTGAAGATCGGCAAGTATGGACTGCCGATTTTGGGGGCCGCAGCCATTACATATCTTTTTTCCAAAGGGGATCGTTTACGGTTCTGGGCCATGGTGATCATGGGAATTGGGATGATCTTCTTTGGTCTCGAACTCATGAAAGATGCCTGCAGCCTGATCAAAGAGCATCCGAGCTTTGAGAGTTGGTTCCAGAGTTTCCAGGCCAATGATTACTTTGGGGTATTGGGCTGTGCCCTCATCGGCTGTTTGCTCACGATCATGGTCCAATCGTCTTCGGCAACCCTCGGCATCACCATTTCACTCGCTTCGCAGGGAGTCATCAGCTATCCCACTGCGGCTGCCCTTGTCCTCGGTGAAAACATCGGCACAACCGTCACGGCCTGTCTCGCCTCGCTCGGAGCGACCACCAATGCTCGCCGGGCAGCTTATTTCCACATCATCTTCAATCTCGTCGGTGTTTTCTGGATCACGGCAATCTTTCATTGGTACATCGATCTCGTGCAATGGGTCATTGGCGATGATGTCACCAAAGTCATCATGGTGGACGGCAAAGAGACCTACAACACCACCGCGACGATCGCTGCAACGCACTCGATATTCAACATCACCAATACGCTCCTGTTTCTTCCCTTTTTGCCACTATTCGTGAAACTGCTGGAGAAATTCGTACCGGCAAAGGCATATAAAGAGAAACCGCACCTGACAGATCTCGATATCCGGATCCTGGAAACTCCTTTGCTGGCGATTGAGCAATCGCAAAAGGAAATCGAGAAGATGGGGGATGGCTGCGTCAAGATGATGGACTGGCTCAAAACACTTTACGCTCAAGATGATCGAGACCGTTCCCTAGCCGAGAGGCTTCATCATCGAGAGCGCGTGCTCGATTCGGTCCATGATGAACTTTCGGTTTTTATTACATCACTTTTGTCCGGCAACGTACCGCACGCGGCAGCCGAAGAAGCCCGGCGCCAACTGCGGATGGCGGATGAGTATGAATCTGTCAGTGACTATCTGGCCAACCTCGACAAGTTCGACCGTAAACTACGTGATGTCGAACTTCGGTTTACTCCAGAACAAAGAAAAGATCTGCTCGAGTTGCACGAAATCCTGGAGCAACATCTTGAAATGGTCAACGATTCTCTCAAACACCGTAATATCGATGTGATGGCCAAACTGGAAACGATTGATCTGAGGATACGCAATTTGCTCAAGGCGCTCCGGCGCAAGCACCTGGACGACCTCTCTAGTGGGAATATTCGACCGCAAGTGAGCGTGGCCTATCTGGCCGCACTCAATGCGTACGCACGCGTGCGGGATCATTCGCGAAACATTGCCGAAACTATCTCGGGCGAAAAATGATCCCCGCCTCAGTATGCGGTTACTCTATGGTCTTTACCGGTGGTCTTTACCGGTGGTCTTTACCGGCAATTCATTGGGGCTTTACCAGAATTTAATTGCCGCTGGCACCTAGAAACAGACCGACGAGAGCCAGCAGCGGCAAGAGACTGATCGCCACAGATACAATGACTGCCTGCCGGGGAATTCTCTCCCGGCCGCTCCGCAGAACAAAGGGCAGCATGGTCAAACCGAGCATTCCGGAAAATGCGGCCGTCAGCACCAGAATCACCGCCAATGCCCCTAGGCGTTCGGAGGGTTCGACAATCGCCCGGAGTAGAATGAGGGCGAGCATGGCCAATTCGCCCAGTAGCGCTGTGAGGGTACACATGACCCAGGCGAGAACGATCGGCCTGAATCCCGACGGGGTGGGGCTTTTCCTGCCGGTTGCTGTCAGCTTTTTGTTATTTTTTTTTCGATGCATCACTGCTCTGGCTACCCCATTGCCGTCTCGTTTTCAGCTGTATTGTGATCTCTCCTTTGAATTTTGATAGTGAGCGGCAAAGAAAAAAGGCGTGAGAAACCGTTTGGTCTCTCACGCCCGAAAATTTTAGAAATCGCATTGTGCGACTCAGCAGCGGTAGCTGGTGACCACAATATCGCCACACTTCTTGATGACGACCTTTACCTTGTAACCACAACACCACTCATAAACAACAACTCCCTTACAGCAGATGCCGCAACGGCCTTTGACACACGGGTCGCCTTTGCAACAGGCAGGCAGGCAGATGGGAATGTCGTAGCAGGTTTTGCAGCAGCAGGGGTCATCCACTTTGAGTGTGGTCTTGGTAGGTGGATCGCAACCGCAACATACTTTGCGACAACGGCCCCGTTGGCGATAGGTGATACAAGGCTTCTCGCAGCACTCATCAGCAACATCCTTCTCGCAGTCCGTATCGGCAGCGCCCTCATCAGCAACCGCAAGTAGACTGACCTCACGCTCTGCTTGCCCCTCGGCTGAGAATGCGACGGGAGCTACAACGAGCCCCAAAACAAACAGCGTCATTGGTAACAGGATCCATTTCGTGTTCATGACAGATAAACTCTCCTCAAAATTAGGTGCGGAAACGCCACCATGCGTTTCCTAAATACTCGGGGGTGTACGATACGCGGTCCCCGTGGCTACTGCGAATATTGTACTCCAACAAAAACCCCCTGTTGACCCCACCCGCAAGGTCCACCATAAATCCACAGTTTGACATATGAGTGTCTTTGATGCGATTTTTCCCGGGCTCTCTGGCGATCACTTTTTGACCCGTTTTTGCAGGCAAAGAGAGACACCCACAACCGATCAAGATTGCCACATCCGAGAAGCGGCAAGATGGAAGGGGCGAACGACATTACCCAAGCGACATTGCCCAAGCGACATTGCCCAAGCGGTGGCAGGTTGCTGAAGGATGCCCTGCTGTTCAGACCTGGATGAGGGACTTGCCCACCATCTCGCTGAAAACATCGAACAAATATTGGCTGTCGTGAGGGCCGGCCGAAGCCTCAGGATGGTACTGCACACTGAAGGCGGGCAACTGCCGATGTCGGATGCCTTCGATGGTTCCGTCATTCAAGTTGCGGTGGGTTACCTCAAGAATCTCCGGCAGACAATCCTCCAAAACTGCAAAACCGTGGTTTTGGGAGGTGATTTCCACGCTCCCGCTCGCTAAATTCTGCACCGGCTGGTTTGCTCCGCGATGTCCGAATTTCATCTTGAATGTCTTCGCCCCACAGGCAAGCGACAAGAGCTGATGTCCGAGACAGATTCCAAAAATTGGTTTTTTGCCTAATATATCGCGAATTGTCTCGATTGCTCCACCCAGCGGTTCCGGGTCACCAGGTCCGTTGGAGAGAAAAATACCATCCGGACCAAGCGCGAGGACTTCCGTTGCCGAAACCGAGCCGGGAACAATCGTCACACGAAAACCACAACTGACTAGATGCCGGGGAATATTCCACTTCATACCGTAATCGAGGGCAACAACATGCGGTAAAGAACTCTGGTCCCCACGCTCTACCTCCACATGCGGATCAGATTCTAGCCGAGACCAACTGCTGAGCGGTTCACTCCAACTGTACGTCTCACTCGGCATGACTTCCCGCGTCAGATCGCGACCGACCAGCCCTGGACTCGCCTTGGCCTTGGTGACCAAGCTTGTTTCGTCCAGATCGGTCGTCGAGAGTACCCCTTTCATGGCCCCGGTGCTGCGAATATGTCGCACCAAGGCCCGGGTATCGATCCGGTCGATCGCCACAACGCCCCACTCCTTCAGGTATACCCCGAGATCTTCGCTGGAGCGGAAATTGCTGCGAATACGGCTATTTTCTCGAACAACAAAACCGGCCAGATGGGGCCGTTCACTTTCCCGGTCCTCTTGGTTGACTCCATAGTTTCCGATCAGCGGATATGTCATCGTGACAATCTGACCACGATAACTCGGATCGGTAAGGATCTCCTGATAACCGGTCATAGAGGTGTTAAAACAGACCTCACCATCGACTTCTCCTTCCGCACCGAACGCCTGGCCCGTAAAGACCGTACCGTCCTCGAGCACGAGTTTGGCAAGCTTCTTTTCAATCACGTCCAACATCTCCTCGTTGGCCTGTTTGTCCAACGTCAATCATCCGCCACAAGCCATGTTAAACCGTACCGCTTATACCGCCGATGACCTCGACACTGTTCCCATTTCAGCATCTCAAAGAGCCAACCCATGAGCCGAGTAAAGTTAGAACACCGTTCGCTCCGATACCAAGTCTACGGCTGTGGGTCTCCGGACTCCAAAAATATTTGGTAATTCGGACAGCCTATTTTGAGAGTTCCTGTCCCGGCGAGCAGGAACTCTCTTTTTTATGGTGTCGCGTTCCTGTCGGCCCCAGTATAGGCTCCTGCCGCACTCTTTTCCTAGTACCCCACGAACTGTCCGCATAGCGGCGGGCCAGCCAGCTCTCAAGATCAAAGAGCCCCGATCACACTAACCGGCACGCAAGCCGCGATCGACCTGATCCTGATCGCGAAGGTAAACCGCCAGAACCGATTCAAACAACTCGCTGCTGATTTGCCAGGATGGATTGTCATCCGTGTGGGCGTTGCCATGCTCCACCAACAAACGGTAGAGAAACTTGAAGAGGTGGCGGGGAACCCGCAAGGAGCGAAAGGCTTCAATCAGACGCTGTTCACTCACAGAACTATCAAACCAGCCGCGTAACGCCGGTTCACTGCCCGATTTTGCACAAGCTCGAATACGGGCAGAGGCAACATCGTACAAGGCCTCGCCGGTCCACTCGAGTGAGGGGATCATATTCTGTTTGTCGAGCCGCGCACGTTGAAAAAATGCACGGTCCTCGCGTTCGAGGTAATGCTCCACCTCAATCGGCAAGAGAAGTTTGAAACCAAGCCCCGGGTGTTTTAGCAACTTGTTATCGAGCAACGGCCAAAGAAATGCCTTCATAAAATCGGCACGACCGTTGATCAGATGCGGTTCATCAACGCGGTCCACAAGTACCAAAACACCCGAAAATCCCAACGTCTGTAAGATTGCCTGTAGTTTGCAGAACAACTCAAAGCGATCATCGGTGCGATCCTTGTTTGGCAGCGGCTGACCACCAAGTTCCGATCCGGAAAAATTGAGCAGCACTTTGCATAACGGCCATGCCCGGTGGTTGCCCGTCCGTACATGTTTGGCGATTTGGCGAGCGGACCAGAACCATTTCCAGATGCGGGCAACTCGTGGCAGGAGGCTCACTAAAACGATTGCATACGGCCAGGGCGTTCTCAGGGTGTCCCACCAGCCTTGCCAGAAAATCATTCCAAACACCAAGCACGTCACCAGTACACAAAGCGCAATGTCCCAATATGTGGAAAAAGTTCTGAATCTCAATTTGCGGCGCAAGCGATGCCACCGTCCCTTGAATGTCTCCGCCGTCGATTGGTCGTAGCAGGCGGCCAGCAACAAGAGGTCCCTCGCTTGATTGCGATCGAGGCTGCGGATTGCACTTTTCTCAATCTCCGAGGCAACTCCTGTGGGGTGGGATACCCCTAAAATCCGGTCGGCAAGACCGGTAATACCTAAGGAGAGAATGGCATCGATGTGATCCCATAGCTTCCACTCAGAAAGCACACGATCCGGCTTGCGACGTCGCGAGGAGAGCGTTTCTCGAAAACGATCCAAAAACGGATTGAAGTCGACATAATCAATAACAAAGACCCGCTCCCCTGCATGTTCGCGATTGTATTGATTCACGTGCTCGAGAAGCTGCAACCGAATCGCAGTCTTACCCGATCCTTTTTCACCAAACACCAGCGAGGTCGCCGGCTCTGAGGGATTCCCATAGATCTTGTCCCAGGCGGGATGAAAAATCTCTTTCAGACAGTGTTCTTTAAAAACCAAGTCTGTCTGTGCATCTTCTTCCACAAAAGGATTGGAACTCAGGCCGTGATGATCAAAAAACTGCTGGATGTTCATGACACAATCATTGGTGCTGCGACAGCTAGTGAGCACCATCCCCTGAAAAATATTCCGGAAACCGCATCACCGCCTTTTGCCAATGGTGGGGGTCATTGGGTGAGTCGACGGAACGAATCGGCGTATCGGCAACAACACGGCCTTCTTGGATCCACTGTCGCAGCAACTCCGTCGGAGCTGGGCCATATTGCTGGTTATCGGCTTGAGACAAGATCCACCACTGCTCGGAGGTGGCCGGACCCGCCGGTTTGCCTTTGTCCGGACCCTCTATGGTGCCTGTCGCCTGCTCGGGGGAAGGGGCGACGGCTGGCCCGGAGGCGTCAAGCACCGGTCCTGAAAGGACAACTTCCTCTTCGAGAGGATGAGCCAATGGAATAACTTGTTCCTCTGCTGCCGCCTTGCTGCTCGGCCGCGTGGAAGTAAGCGGTATCTCCACTCTGGCATTGCAGTGGGGACAAAATCCCGTCTTGCCCGCCAGAAAAGATTTGACGTTGAGTTTGTGCCCCTGGGGACAAAAAAATCGAATGCCCATGGTCGTTTTCACCAATCAGCGAATAAACTCGGCACATCCTCGGAGTTGCCCCACTAGCATCCGAATTCCAGACGTTCCTCTTTAAAACAAGAGGCCGAATGCTCGCCTAAAGGAAAGGACAACTACCATCACTTTCTCTCCGTCCAATATACATGTGCAAATTGAGGGTGAAAAGAGACCCACAGCTTTGCCGCACGGTGAATGTAATAGGCAGGAGTATTATTTATAGCCTTCGTGACACGCGGAGCAGGTTTTGCTGATCTCGCCATAGAGCTTCTGCACCGCCGGGAGATTTTGGTTTTTTATCGCGCGGACAAGTTCTTGGGCCTGTTTTTGGAGCTGCTGGCAATAAGCGACAAAGTCATCATCGTCATAGAATTCGTACTCTTTCTGGTAAAAGATTTCGGCAAGTGCGGCAATCATTTCTGCTTCGTGCAACAACGACTCACGATTCTGTTTAAATTCAGACTCATTTGCAATCCACGGTTTGATCCGCTCCTTATCGGCTCTTTCAATTCGCTGCATCAAGAGCCGCCGTTCAATGAGTCGACTCCATACACCACTCTCCTCCGATTTTGTCGTTTCGAACTCCACCGTGCCACCGCGAATCAATTCCTCAAGATCCTCAAAACGTGTCCTCGATTCCTGATATGCGTTTTGGCTCCCGACTTTTGCATTTGCAGCCGCGCGGGCAAAGGCATCGCGGGCGCCGCTCGATACAGCTTGCCAGCGGATCGGTTCGCCATACTCGGCGACGATGCCAAACATCGCAGCAATAACGGCAAATTGCTTTTCAACTTTGCGATTACCACCTGCTTTAAAGGTCCCTGGTCGACGAACGTTTTGGGCCACCTCAGGCTGGAGATTTTTGATTTCGTCGGTAATGGTTGCTTCCGAGATGAGTTTGGGCCAGGGAACGAGTCCGCTTGCGCCCCGCTGGGGTACTGTAGACTCACTCGCCGAGGGAATCGCCGTGTTCTTTTCGGGCCGGGAACCACGAACAGCCTGAAAAGGATCTCCCTGAAAGAGTTTTTCCGTGGCGGGGTCCCAACTGCCCGGTGGCTCGGCACGGGTCGGCCGGGCGTTGGAATTGGGTCGTTTGGTCTGTCTCGTATCCTGCTCGCACCAAGCAATGGAAATAGTCCACAGCAAAAAGCCCGACAAGAGACAACATGGAAAGAGAATTCGCATAGCAACAGTATTATCTGCAAGTTTTAGCCCGTCGGCAAGTGAAACCTGTATGCCCCTATCGCCGACGGGCCAGCAGTTTGACTGAGAGAATCGGCGTGGCAACAAATCAGAAAAAGAGTCCACCCCGGCAATAATGACCGTGACAAAGAGACTCGGCGGGTAATGCTGCTAAAAGCGCCTAATTTCGATTAGAATACCGAGCTTATAGAATTTTGTGACAACATGTTGTCACAATTTTGTCACAGCGAATCGCACGGTCATGCCCCACCATCACCGCCAAATCGGCCTCATTGGACTTCTGTTTGTTTCGGTCGGTGGTATTCTCGGCTCCGGCTGGCTTTTCGGACCACTCTATGCGGTGCAACTGGCCGGACCAGCAGCGCTGGTTGCCTGGGTGATCGGTGGCCTGGCAATCATGGTCATAGCAGTCACCTTTGCAGAACTTGGAGCAATGTTGCCGATCAATGGCGGAATTACCCGCTATTCGCTCCTCTCGTATGGCCGCACGGCTGGCTTTTTTGCATCCTTAAGTTCCTGGCTGACCTTTACGGTTATTGTGGCCGCCGAAGTGCAGGCGGTGATGCAGTACGGCTCCATCTACTTTCCCTGGCTGACCAAGGAGCAACTCGGAAAAGACGGACAGACCATTTCCCATCCCCTGACCCTGTACGGATTTTTTTGTGCCGCCGTACTTTGGATTCTTTTTTCATTGATCAACTGGCGGGGAGTCAAACTTTTTGCCCATATCAACAACAGCCTCACCTGGATAAAAATTGCGCTGGTGGTTGTCGTTACGGTCTCATTAATTGTATTCGCCTTCCGCTGGGAAATGTTTGATGATATCAACGAAGGAGGTTTTGCTCCGTACGGCGCGGGAGGAATCTTCCGCGCTCTGGCGTATGGAGGTGTGATTTATGCATTCACTGGATTCCAGCATGCGGCAATCGCAGCTGGCGAGTCGAAGAATCCACATCGGGATGTTCCGATTGCAGTCATTGCATCGATCCTCTTTTGCATGCTCTGTTACATCGCTCTGCAGATAGCCTTTCTGGGAGGCTTGAGGCCAGATAATTTTCCCGAGCCGGGCAACTGGAGAGAGCTTGGTTTTACCGACCAAGTCGGCCCGATTGCCGGATTGGCCAAGACACTCGGTGTCGTATGGATGTTTTATTTTGTTTTTGCCGGGGCGATCGTCTCGCCGTTGGGTGCGGGATTGATCAATCTCGGTTCGAGTCTGCGAATCGCCCGCGGCATGAGCCACGACCGCTACCTGCCCGGTCGACTCAGTCGCGTCGGTCGTTACCACTCGCCGGGCCTCTTGATCGTCCTGTCGTTTCCCATCGGACTCTTTCTCTTTCTTCCCTTTCCTGGCTGGCAGGAGCTGGTCGCCTTTCTCACGGCTGTCGTCGTCATCGCATACGCACT
>MPMC02222394.1_pt1 | contig 11803 bp, 15 predicted proteins | sample 1617281 | NCBI WGS metagenome assembly MPMC02 (sample SAMN05944809, study PRJNA350692) | marine metagenome | biome: marine; feature: ODZ; material: water; isolation source: 100 m water sample filtered on 30 um supor filter | place: Pacific Ocean | collected 2012-04-09 | depth 100m m | reverse complement strand
GTTTTGTAACGGTTTAGAATATACCTGGAATTATTTGCCCACTCACTGCATATGCACCCATAGCAGCAATAAATCCTATCATTGCCCAGCGTCCATTAGCAAGTTCTGCTTCTGTTGCGTAGTCCTGATCCATTACTTCAATCTGTGGTTCTTTTGCGAACGCATTCTGCTGACCAGTCTCGTTAGTTGTAACAGTCATTGTAGTTTTGTTAAGAAACGTAACGTAATTATATAGCAAACATTACATTCATGTCAAGGTAATTATACTCATCCCATAACTTACTTACCTTCGAATCCTGGAGGCAATGTTCCGAAAAAAGGATCGTATTCAAACATTGGACTCCAATCCTCTACTTTGTTAGATTCATTCTTCCAGAAATTCCAAAGACCTTCATGACTTGATTTATGAAATACATCTACATGATCAGTATGAATAGAAGACCCCAATTCAATCTTATACATGAATAAAGGTATAGCAAGAGTATTACCAGAATTGTAAATTAAATCATCAGCAACTGCTCTTGGCTTAGCACCCTGATCCAATTTATACTTATCACCACGACAATGAAGATTGACTAATTTCTGTGCATGATGTCTTGTAATCAAATAGCAAGCAGTAGAAAAATCATTTACAAATCTTTTATGCAATCTCATATGCAATTCTGCTGGATTAATAATTGCCAATTGAACTACATCATAATCATATGGAATCTTAGAATAAAAATCTTTCCACGTAAATGGCCAATGCTTAACAACTTCTAAATCACAATCATCTTCCATCATTAAAAGACAAGGAGAATCAGAATTTTCTAAGAAATGCTTCATTGCCTTTAAATGTGAAGTAGTGCATCCAACTTCACCAGAAGACATATTATCAGGATATCTACCCTTTAAAATATCTCCAAGATCCCTACCATCTCTACCATCATATGCAGAGATTCTTGTATAATTTTCCACTTCCCAGTACTTAAACTGAGCTTCCATATAAAATACTCTCTCAGGTTCTTCATCCAAATTAATATAATAAACAGGAGGAAGACCTTTAAGTTTATAAGATGCTTTATTCTTATCCATTAATCCAATCAATCACATCAACTTCAGGTTTCCATCCAATGACTCCACCTATCTTAGTTATATCAGCAAAGGTAGTTTCCATTTCACCATCTCTCTTAGGAATATATGTTTGATTATCAGAAATAGAATCAGCAATAGATTGAACTGAATAACACTTACCACTCCCAACATTAAATACATCACCAACATATTCACCAAGAGGCATCATTGCTGCAAGATAATTTGCTCTTGCAACATCCTCAACATGAATAAAGTCACGCCTCTGAGATCCATCACCAACAATGGTAAGTGATTCACCTGCGTCCCTTTGTCTTTTAAATATTCCTATTACAGGAGCATACTGACCCCTCTGAGGAGATCTTGGGCCAAAGACATTAAAATATCTCAAGACAACTGTTTCTAATCCATACAATTCTGTATACATCTTACAAAACTTCTCACCTGCAATCTTAGATGCAGAATAAGGATTCAGACAATCATCAGGTTGAGTCTCTACATTAGGATATGGATTATTACCATACCCAGAAGAAGTAGAAGAATAAACAAATCTCTTTACACCTACTTCTCTAGCACACTGAAGCATCACAGTAGTTCCTACACAATTCTTTTGAACTGCTTCAATAGGATTTTCAATTGCAGATTGAAGTCTTGACTCTGCTGCTAAATGAAAAACATAATCTACATTAGTAAATACATTCTTCATAACCTTATAATCAGTTACATCACAATTTACATTAATAGCATCATCGTTCCAATGAAACTTTTCATTATTTGCACTTTCATTATCAACACAAACTACTCGATGCCCCTGTTCAAGGAGATAATCAGTTAAATTTGATCCAATAAAACCTGCGGCACCTGTTACTAGACTTAATGGTTTAGTCATAATTCACATCCCCCATTTTTAAAACAGACTCATAAATTAATCTTTTCATTCTTGTGGTTGAATAATCATGGTCTCTATCTAACCAGACAATATCAATGGCATTATCTTTACCAGTATAGCTACCGTCCATATAATCTGTACCCAAAAACCGAATTTCATAATCATCCAAATAATATAAGAAAGTGTCCTCTGCCTGATATACTACCACATCATCCACATATTCAATAGCAAGTAATATTTCTCTACGTTCTTCTACCGTCTGTACTGGTTTAAGTTTATGAGGTCTTGCCATAGAAGGATCCTCATGCAATGCTACTGTAAGATGATTACAATGTGCTTTAGCATCCTTAAACATCCTAATATATCCAGGATGAATAACATCAAATGCTCCTGCAATAATACCCTTCTTTGGTGGTAAAGTTTTCTTCCACTCTTCTGAATTTATTCCTTTATCATCAATAAAAAGATCAGCAGTAGGTTTATGAAACATAGGTTCTATTTCATGATACTTATAACCCCAACGATCTAACTGCTCTCTTGTTAATTCAGTCCAGTCTTTCCCAGAACCTCTTCCTCTAGCAGTCATCATAATAATCCTATGCCCTTCATCATAAAGACGATTGACCTGTTCAATCATAAAAGGATATGGTTCTGAATCCCAATATCTTACATTATGACCATCTGGATCACTGGGTGTCTCACAAAGAGTCCCATCGATATCAAAACAATACTTCATACTACTCCGTGTAAAAAGATTTGATGGACACATTCCACTACACCATAGTCATCACTACTAATATAATAATTCCAAAGTGCGTGTTCTGCCATCGTTCTTATTTTATTCTCTGGATTAAATCCTGTCAAGACTCCATAGTCAACCTTCTCCTTCTCACACCACTGCAAACAGTTAATCATATTCTGAGACTCACCACCTGAGCTCATAATAACCACTAACGTATCACTCTCTACAAAGTACTCAAGAAACTTCTGATAAGCCCAATCATATCCAAAATCATTGGTGAGCATAGTTATCATAGAAGGATCAGAAAGAATAGAAACTTTCTTCCCATGAAACTTCATATAATCCTGTGATATATGAGAGGCAACAGAACTACTGCCACCATTACCCAAAACAATTATCCGTGAATGAGTATGAAATGCTTTCTGAAACTGAAAGAACTCCAATTCCATATGAGCTGACTGAAGTGCTTCAGTATATTCTGAAAATGGATTAATCATAATTTAATTCCAATTAGCAGGGATACGTTTTTCATGGACTTGTTTCTTCCTTACACAAAAGTAAATGTTTGCACCTTTATTATCATGATTACTAAATTGAGCATCACCAAAAAGATATCCAAAATATAAACCATTCTCTGTTCCAAGAACACCAGCAGCTTCTTTATAGCATTGCGGTTTAACTGTTTCAGGATAATTTCTTCCTACAGGATATGAATGCCAATCATTCTCTACGCAAAGTTCAAACCCATTATCAAAGAATATATTTAACCACTCAGCAGAATTAAACATTGACCGATGTCTTATAATCAATTCACCCTCTATTGTTTCATAATCAGGAATAGTAGCAAGAACACAACAAAAAACACCATCATCTGTTAAATGATTTTTAACATTATCAAACCAAGTACCAAGATCATCTGGATGAATATGCTCAATCACATCCCAACTATGGATATAATCAAATTTCATATCCTCATCATCTTCTTTCAATTGAAATGATTCTGCTAAATCAACATTAAAAAGATTTTTATTTAAATACTTTGACCAATTGGCAGCACCTGCACCGTGATGTGCATGAGTAGATCCTTCCAACCCAACAGCAACATATCCATCCTCAACAAAGTTGACAATCATCTGCCCACCAGCACACCCCATATCCAATATTTTAATAGGTTTATTAAAATAATCCTTTACTGCCTTAACATAATCCTCATCAGTTCTATTATCTACAACAGTTCCTGCTGGTGCAATATGATCTGGAGAATCTATGGCAATAGGATGCTCTGTTTCTAAGGTAATCAAAGACATCTACCCATAACTCCGTTTGATGATACTTCTATTTTAACAGATTCGTAAGGAATTTTCAAGCTATTTGAATTTGAGAATACCAAGAAAAATCCTCCATTACCTGCACCACATAATTTATGTGCAACTATAGATTCATTTTCTTCTAACACTTTATCCATCTCACGAATAGTTTCATTCTCTGTTACTGCAGTAGTGGTTGCTTTTTTCTGAGTCCAACTCTTTTTTAATAGATGCAAAAACTTCTCATAGTCATTACCCAAAAGAGCATCATATGCTTGATCAACTGTTTTTAAAAGTGGTTTAATTTTGTGCAAATTATCTGTTACAGATTTCAAAACACCTTTAGAATTTCTAGTCACACCTGTGAAAACAAGATGCATATCATATGAATTAAACAATTCTGTAGATAAGAAATCATATCTTACAATACCACCTCTTTCAAAATCAATCCTTTTAAATCCACCAATACCACATCCATATGGATCTTGATATCCACAATAAGGATTCATCTCAAGTTCTAACTCATATGCAAGCTTACATATTTCAATGTCAGTCATATTCAAACCAGTAAACATTGAAATACATTTAATCAAACTAATGATATATGCGGATGATGATGCCAATCCACTTCCCTGTGAGTAAGCATCACTCGTCATTGAAACAGTTAATGGAAAGAGTCCAAAATGATTTAATACAATCCTTACAAGTTCATTCTGAATATCGACAATCTTTTCTGTTTCTTCTCTCTTTGAATAGTTAATAATATACTTACCACCTTTCATATTATATCCCAACTTATCCTCATGAAGAGTAATATAAGTTTTAAGATTTGAAGTAAAACTTATAACAGATCCAAGACCATACTTATCAACAAAATATGGATTATCTGTAGATCCACCAAAGAGAGAAACTCTTAAAGGACAACTAGAAATTAACATACTTTTTTAAATACTCCTGATTAAAATAATATTCTTTCAATTCTTCACCATTCATCTTCTGAATCTTCTCCCATACATTAAAGTTCTCTTGCATATATGGATTACCTTGAACAGAATTCGGCCAAGAATTTCTACCTCTACTATGCTCTAAATGATATACCTCATGGTCTATCCTACCAATATTATACCCCATCTTTTCAAATCTATAATGCCTCTCTTTATCCTCTGGAGATGATCCCCTAAAGTTTTCATTCTCCATTCCAGATTCAATGTAAGACTTCCTATCAACAAACTGTACATGCCCATACTGAGCATCATACATCTTTGATTTATCATCTAGAATATCAAAGTCAAACTCATTTGAAATAAATTCACTTACACCATCATTATCAATAAACACCTGCTTTTGATATTCACCAAATCCATATGGATAAACAATATCATATTCACCTTTAACCATATCAACTGCTTTAATATATGTCTCTATTTTAAAGAGAACATCACAATCATAATTTGCAATAACAGGAGTATCCACCATATCAATCATCTCATTAAGAATCTTCATCCTATAAAAAACAGGATCATCCGATTGCTCAAAGACATGAGTTAAATTTTTAATAGAATCACCAAGATAATCTTCAATCTGTGGTAATACTTCTTTCTCGAATACAGATTCAGTATCCACCTCTTTCAATATAACTTTAGTATCAAAATTCTCAAGAAGAAAACAAAGAACCGTAATAACATTACGCATTCTATCTTCACTTTCAATCCTAATTGGAATGATAAAGGTACAACTTTTAAGATCAATCATTTTGTACAACAGAAATATGCAGATTCATCCCACCCTTTATATCCAGGAACATTTCCAGAGTATCCAGCACCACGAACAATATGATTAAAAAGATATCCAAAGTGATTTTGATTATGAAGACCTTCTTTAAAGATCTTAAATCCATTAGACTCTATCTTATCCTTCCACCATGTAGCAGGGAAAACAGATTGATGAAGAGTAAAGAGTTCACCCTCATATCCAATTGTCCTATCTTCTTTAGCAAAAGGAGGAACCATATCTTCACCTTTTTCATTCCTTACATCAGGAACTAAAGAAACACCAAACACACAAAGTCCATCTTTCTTCAGATGCTTAAAAATATTCTTAAGCATAGGATCAACATCATCAGGTGCTATATGTTCAAATACTTCTTCTGAATGAATAAAATCAAACTCCATTGGTTTACCATCCTGATAGAGTTGATAATCCTTTGTAATATCACACAGAAACAAATTCTTATTATGATACTTATCCCAATTATCCTTTCCTACACCTGTAAGAGAGTTACTGCTTCCTTCTAACCCTACACCAATGTCACCCTTATTAATAAAATCAACCACAAACTGTGCTCCAGCACATCCCAAATCTAACACGGAAATTTGTTCGTCATCAAAACCATCTTTTACTTCCGCAATTAATCCTGCAGATGTAAAATTATCTCTTATGGCACCAACAGGACAGATATGATCTGGCGAATCATCTGCTACTTGTTTTGTTGCTTCTAATGTAATCATTTCTTTAAATAAATTAAATCATCAAAATCGTTTAACTCTTTTTCACAATTGATTGGTGTGGGTATAATAACCTTAGATTTACATCCACCCATCCACCATGCAACTTCATCAAACGAACTAGCATATGTACCAATAATTTTAGCACATTTTGATAGTATTAACAACTCAATGAATGCATCAGTTGTTATTTGAATATCATCATGATGTCCAGACTCAGCTAATTTAGGATCATTAAACATTTGCCTATCATAAGTAACAACCCTATCACCATACTTATTCACAAAATGTTTCTGTACATCAGCATTATCAGAACAGAAAAAGAACTTCTGATCTTCTGGTAATCTATCTATCTGGTATTCAAAGATCTCATTACTATGGAACACTCTCTTAGCACAATACCATGATCTAATATGAACTCCTACCATATTATCCCAAGCATCTGTAAACTCATAAACATATTGAGAGATCTCTGGATTGATTTCCAACTTATGAATTAAATCAAGATACTTATTAATAAAGTAATATGGAGTATTTTCATATTGAAGATCGATAGTCTTATAAGTTGCTATAAGTTCTTCTTCTTCGGGTGCAACATATAATCTCCAATCTTCAGGATATTCATCTACAACCTCATCAACCTTCTCAATAGATGGAAAAAGAAACGTCATTGTATCATGTAGAGTAGTAACCTTTTCATACTGAGCCATAGCACTCAACAAATTCTTAATTCTATTAGCGATACCTGCATGACTTACAACTGTTACTGACATGAAATCTTCCTCCACTCTTCAGGGTATAAGTCATCAGTACTAATATGAGAAAGACCAGATCCATACCAAGGTGTTGGTGCAATCACTTGCTTACCTTCACCAGAACCCAACCATGCACCCCACCAACTGAATGTACTGTTAGATATAATAAAATCTTGACACTCAGAAATTAAACACAAATCAAAATGTGGTTTATATGTTTCTGGTGATACATCATTAAAGATAAAATTATCTCCTTGGAAGAGATCCTGCTTCTTACACAACTCTATATTATTAGAACAAATAATATATTTTCTATCTCTTCCAAGAATATCCATACCCTTTTCAAAATATGAGAATGGTATATTCCAATGATTATTCTCACAGTTAGGATAATCAAAGTCGGGATTAAAATCCCTCACAACAATTGATACTGGTTTATCTTCTAAATGTTGTCCATAATATGAATAGACTTCATCCATAATATTTTGTTTAAATCTAAAATCTAACCTGACTAACTTCTCTGCATTTTTAAAGTATTTTTCTGATTGAAAGTATCCATTTAAAGTTACATGATTAGGGCATTCCTTAAATAACTCTTCACAAAACTCATGAGATTCGTGCAGTTCAATCTCATCCCCATCTATCAATCCATACCTATCACCACAATGAAGCATACCAAAACAATGTTGTAGATGATGATATTCAGTTATGATATTTGGTCCAGATTTATAATCAAAATGTGGTGCATCAGAATGATCCGGTATTCTAAAATCAAATCCACATTGCTTAGCAATACCAACTAAAGCAGCATATTGAAACATCTGGTTTCCTAACCTTCCGTTTCTACCAAGGTTATTCATTCCAATTGTCATAAAATTATCCCCGCATTTTGTTCTTTTAATCTGTTATCTATTATATCACCAATATCTAGTGAATAGAATGCATGGAATCCTCTCCTATTACCCGTATACCAATGATTACAATCACCCCTATCCATCTTTACCTTCACCCAATACTCTCTAGACTGTAGCTGATAATGGTTTAAAAGCAACTCCTCATTACCCTTCCATGAAAGATTAATACTCTGCCCACTATTAACTGCATCATGAACATTAAACTGCTCAATACCAAAATCAGTATTCACAATACACTTAGGAGCATTTAAGTTCTGCCACTCAGGTTCATCCTGTCCATTTGGATTAGCATTACTATAAAGAGTAGCCCATACTCTAGCATCATACTCTGCTCTCTTATTAAAGTTATTGACAATCCCACCTTCAGGATGATCAATAAAATCATTAGAATTAAACCACACCCAATTTGTAATTACTCTACCATAATCTTCATACTGTTTTAAAATCTCCTTTACATCAACAACCTTTGGACTATAAAGAAATTCATCTACATCAATCTGAGCAATCCATTTAGACTCCTTTGCTATAGGAAGAAAATACTTATTTGTAACATGAATCTGCCTACCAGTAAATCTTTCTTCTACATCACTCTTAAACAGAGTCACATATCCACTGTCAATATAGGGTTGTAGTATTGGTAAAAAATCATCATTACTAAAATCATCTACTAAGTAAATATGATCTGCACCATGCATCTTATAATGTTCAATCCATTCTTTTAATGTCCAACTTTCATTTTTGAACATTGCAGCAACGGAAAAATAATACTTATGACTCATCTACTAATTCCATATTTTTTAAAGCAGTATTGAAACTCTTCCTCAATCTCTTCATCAGTAATTCCTGCCATTAGAGTGTCACTATCCCTAACTCTATTTGCAACCAAAACATCCTGATGCATTATTGGCATTCCATATTCTAACATATTATGATAATAAAAATCAACATCCAAAAGCATTTTAAGTTCAGGATCATATCGTACCTTAACTTCTTTCTTAATTGATGTAACAGATACACCGCCAAGGAAATTATAACCTGGTTCATATATCATCTTATCATCCCATCTAGGAAGCATCGGATTAAAGAAATTATGACCATCATCACGAGTATGTGTAGCACCACATACAAACCATTTTGCAGAAGACTTAGTCATCTCATTATACATGATCTCTAATGCTTCTGTATCATAAAAGAAATCATCTTGTTGAAATATTTTAATAATATCACCACTACAATGATCTATTGCATTGTTAGTATTAACGGATGGATTACCTCTTAGATTTTCATTATGAACATACTTGATATTTAAATCATGTTCATTCTCATAACAATACAATTCAATATCATCATTTAAACTATGATCAGAAATAACAACTTCAACATCCTTTAATGTCTGAGAGGTAATTGTTCTGAACATATCATCCAAGAATTCAACTCCTCTTCCATAATATTCATAAACAGGGATTGCAACAGATACCTTCATAGTTTAATCCAATCTTCTAGATAAAGATCCTTTGTATCCTTCTCTTTTAAATTCTCACCAAACCATATTGCAGGAGAAATTACCTTCCCAGAATTAGCTAACCATGCACCCCACCAACTGAATGTACTATTAGCAATTATATGATCAGAACACATAGACATTAAGCACATATCATAAAATTGATTACCACCTTCTGCTACAGCAAATCTATCACTCTCAAATAAACCCTGTTCCTTACACCAATCAGTATCATCGGAGAAGATAATTACTTCTCTATCTGGATCAAATTGTTTTAAAGCAGACTCATAATAATCCAAACCAAGAGGAGGATGATTCCCAGAATTAATAATAAAATCACCTCTCCTAATATGAAGAGAAATTGGATTATCAAATCTCACTATAAGAGATTTACATTCATCTACAATCTCATCTTTAAATGTAAGATCTTTTCTTATCTCATCTTCAATATGTTTAAAATATTTCTCAGTCTGAAAGAATCCAACCAAAGAATAATTTATATTCTTATCAAGATTAAAGAATGTTTCATCAAAATTAAAATAATCTTCTTTAATATAATTCTCAGTATCAAAAGTTCCTAATAAAGTTGCACCAGTAAGTTTAAATGCATCATATAAAAGAATAGGATATCGATTTCCTATACCATCATCAAATATTTCTCTATGGTTTGGAACCATAAAAGGAACACCCAACTTAGAAGATATTCCTCTAGCTGCTGCATACTGGAACATTTGATTTCCCAGTTGTCCTAATTTACCTAAATGATTGAATGCTATTGTCATTTGTTCCTCGATACAATTAATTCGCCGTGTAAACCATTTCTCATAACCTCAACACTATAACCATTTCTATCAACCCATTCTTTACAAGCTAATCTTTCATGCTGATCATAATCCGGTTCATGTCCGTGCCAATCATCAAACCTCATATAAATTTCATCCCACTCACACTTATCAACAAACTTTAAAGAAGATACAGTGGGTTCGTAAATATCAACATCAATATGAACTGCTGATATTTTTCCTATTCCATAGCTAGAAGGATCTTCAAGCTCATGAACATCTTTAACAATTAATGTAATATTAGAAAACTGAGCACAATCATTAACAACATCATCATATGTTTGTGGGTACTCTGGACCATCTAATGAAAATGCACCCTGATGCCAACCAGCATAATCAGGAGTCTCTTTATTAGTTTGTTCCAATCCTTTAAAATGATCGAAACCATAAATCTTCTTCCCAGAATTAATAGGAGCAATGTCCCTAATTGTTCCACCACAAGCAACACCAAACTCTAAAACATCACCCTTCTTATTCTCAGGATCAAATGTTTTAATACACGAAGCCCATTCAATATGAGTCATAGGATGAACTGGAGAATCATCAGAAAAAACATTATCACTATCTTCCCAAGATGGTGCTTTATAATTCTTCGCACCCTGATTCAATAGAAAATGATTTCTTTTATGATAGGTTGATAATGACTCCATAGCAGAAACACTATCAACTAAATCATTCTCTGATAGGTTTCCAAAATTTGAATCATTATGTTGCCAATCATTTTTCATTTTAATCTCCTAACTAATTTCTACACCGTATGGTAAATTACCATGATACCCAAAAGGTATTATACCACGATTTACGTCTAATGGGCTCTCATGAGAAAAATCTTTAGCAACTTCTATAGGAGCAAACTTGCATCCTTGTTCCTCAAAGATATGTCTATTATGAACACAGATGTTTCCATCCTCATTCCAATTCACACCACCAAACATCTTATAAAAATCATTCTTAGCAACAACATCAAAAGGAACATCAACCTTAGTTGGAACCTCAGTTAATTTCTTACTACGAAATGAAAATCCACCATTACCAACAGCAATATGTTCACCATAAGGAGTCACAAATCCCTGCTCTCTCCATGGCCAAGGAGCACCAATATAATCATAATCAAAGAAGTCATCTCTCCATGCTGTAGGATTTATAATGAATCCATCATGCTGAATTGTCAAGACAAAATCAGTATCGACATGCTCGTGTAAATGATAAATCATATACCTAGCATAATCTTTCATATTATTGATAGGGATATTAGGTTCTTCACAGATGATTCCATCC
>MPMC02190493.1_pt1 | contig 11826 bp, 27 predicted proteins | sample 1617281 | NCBI WGS metagenome assembly MPMC02 (sample SAMN05944809, study PRJNA350692) | marine metagenome | biome: marine; feature: ODZ; material: water; isolation source: 100 m water sample filtered on 30 um supor filter | place: Pacific Ocean | collected 2012-04-09 | depth 100m m | reverse complement strand
GAAATATATAACTATGCAAATCTACCAACTCGTTACTACAATTACATAGATAATTTTTAATTAAATTTAATTAAATTTTGCTATTCTATTTGTGAATGATTTTCGGCGTAATATTAGTGAATGGTTTAATACCAAATACTAATGAACTAATGCCAAATATTAGTAGCAGCCCCGAAAACAATGACTTTTAATGAAATTCTTAAAACATCATTATTTTTTAAAAAAACTTTAAAAAAATTACAATCAAGCCTAATATCATCAAACATAGTCAAATCAATACAAAATTTAAATAAGTTTTTTAATTCATTTTTTTTTATTTTAATGTTGACTTTTGCATCAGATTGTGGCATTATTAAGAGATGCCAACAACTACTAGAAAGAAAGGCTCAGGACGCACGAAGGGTGCGACGAGTCTTATTGAAGTCAACCTACGCGAATTGAACCGTGTGTTACGCGAGGACGCAATCGTACAGGTAGGTAGGAAGTACGCCGAGCAACTTGGACTCCAGACAGGCAATCGTATCATATCTAATTATGCGAATGTTTCTGCTGCTGCCCCTGTCGAGGTGAAGGAGACTGACTTGGAGGATGCCAAGGTACAGGTCAAAAGCATTGACTTTTAATTAAGTAAGCAGTAAGATTAACACATGGATACGACTCTTTTCCCAAGCATCATTGGTCAAGACAACGCAAAGCGAGTTCTTAATTTCTTTTGCGATGGTTTCAAACAAACCAAGGTCATGCCTCATCTCATGTTCGTCGCACCGAAAGGATGCGGCAAAACGACATTAGCCAAGGCAGTTGCTCGTAGGCTCAAGCGCATTGACGATGCCAAGAGGTACTTTGAGATTAACTGTTCTACGATTAAGAATGTGAAGCAGTTTTTCAATCAGTTGGTTATTCCAATCATGCAGGACAGGGATGCTACTATCTTGTTCGACGAATGTAGTGAGATTCCCAAGGATGTGACGATGGCATTGTTGACCATTCTGAATCCCAATCCAGATAACCTTACTACCTTCTCATACGAGGACTATACGGTTGACTTCGACTTTCGCAGACTGTCATTCATGTTTGCGACAACTGAGACTCAATCCGTATTTCACGCCTTGATGGACAGGCTTGAGCGTGTAGATTTGGAGGAGTACACCTTGGATGAGATGGGTCAGATTGTTAATTTGAACCTCGACATTGACATTGATTCAAAAACATTACAGGATATCGCCTCTGTCTTGCGCGGCAATGCGAGAGCAGCACAAAAGATGGCTCAAAAGATTGAGTCTTATTGCAAACAGAAAAAGGTTACAGGATTCAAACAGAAGGATTGGCAGGAATTGAGCGGGATTCTCAGTATCTTCCCTCTTGGCTTGAACATTACGGAAATTCAGTTGCTCAACATTCTGAAAGACCACAAGGATTGCAGTCTTACTAATTTGTCTGCAAAAACTGGTCTTTCAAAGCAAGCAGTACAAAGAGATTTTGAAATCTACTTGCAAAAGCATTCCTTGATGGAGATAACAACTGCTGGAAGAAACATAACAGCAAAAGGACTTGATTATTTGAAACTAATTGCTTGACTTTGAGCACAGGTACTGGTATAATTAAGAAGTAGTCAGGGAACAGTTCCCGCAAACGAAACAAGAAAAAATTATGGGTATGCGCAATCATACATATCAGTTGGAAGTTGAACGCCAGTCCGGCGGCAGCTTGAAGATACTGACTGCTACGCAGTTGGTGAACATCAATCAACACGCTCATCGATATGAGCCTGTTAATAAGGCCGCGTTCAAAGCGGTCATGAATGGGCCAAAAGCGGCCCGTCGCACGACCTCGGTCGGCGCGAAAACCAAACGCCGCACCTAGCGGCGTAAGGAGCCTTCGGCATGGTGCTGCGCGAGATGCGTGGACAGGGTTTGTAGGTTACCCTAGTGAAACACCGGAGTCTCCCCTCTCCTTCCCTCATAGTGACCCCGCTTCGGCGGGGTCTTTTTTTTGCCCACTTTTCTTAAATATTACAAATATACAAATAATCAAATGAGTTAATAATAATAAGAACAAATAATTCGCCCACTTTTTTTAAATACTCCAAATAATAGGCAATGAAATGAGATGTAAATCATTTAATATCAATAACTTATGACTTTTTTCGCTTTCTATTCCCTAAGTAACTGATACCCAACGACTTACGGCCGCGACCTCCCCCCCCCGCGCGTAAGTCATTGATACTCAACGACTTAGGATGGACCGTTGCGTTGGTTTCGAATCATTTTTTAGTTGACACGTGGGCCAGTATATGGTAAGATTATAGAAGTGAGCGCGGGAACGACTGAAAAAATCATGGCTAGAGATGGTGGCGAACTTCGCGTGTCGCCTACAAGTCGCTCCCAAGGGTGGCCTAGCGGATTCCCAGCCGCGGCCTTAAATGTGATAGGGACTGCCCCGCTCGCTATTTTAAAATTTAAAAAAACTTTAAAAAAAGTGTTGACTTTCCATTCAGGTGATGCTATACTATTAAAAGTGATCGGGGAACTAACTCGATCAAAACCAGATACGAAACTACAAAATGAATACGAATTCATTATCCAGCGTTGGCCGTGTGTATAACAACACGGGTTATGAGTATGCCAGAACTTACGGGACACCCGTTCGTGGCTGTAACGACCTCCAAGCCTCTCCTTCTGAGGCTCATCTCTATGCGTGGGCGACGATCAAAAATGGTCGGTTCTTCACTTATGGAGGCAGGACTAGTCGCAACCTTCATAGTCGCTTAATGAATCCAAACGATCAGCTTGGATACAGCACCATGAAGTATTTGAACAAGGTAACCAATGACGGTTATCATAGCGGTAGCTTCAGCCGTTTAGGTTGGCGCGATATCGTGGTGTTCAAGGCTAGTGCCAAGACGGATACCGGCGAGAACGAGCAACAGGTGATTAACGCCTTGTGGCACGCTCAACGGTACATCGCCAAGAAGTACGGGAGGAAAAACCTCATGCTTAACTTGAACACTCAAGCGGAGCATCGTACCCTTGACATTGACCAGCGCACATTTGACGATTGCGTGAATCTTTTCGAGGAGTGGATTGAGGCGAAAAGCCCAGCTTTGGCCCTTCGCGCGAAAACTAATGCTGCAAAGCAGAAGGCGAAGGCGTTCATACGGAAATCTCAGGCCATTATGGCCTGAGGTTTCTTGCCTTGACTTTTAATCCAGTAAGTGTTAAGATAAGAACATGGCTAGAACAAGCAGACCTACAAGCGGCGAGTATCGGTTCCCTGTTGTTATGGAAGAACTTCAAACTTCTGACGGTAACAAAGCGGGATACTGGGGGACTCGCAGGACAGACACAGGCAAGGTGCTTGGTGTAACAAGTGACAAGTATGGCTTGTTGCTTAACTCGACCCTCGTTGATTCAGTTGAGGAAGTCCTCACCGACAAGGGTATTACATACGCGAAGGAAATCCGCGTGGCGCGTGATGGCGCGACGATGTACGGAACATACGACTTCACCGACAAGTCTATCTTCATTCCACAGGTCGGCGACAAGCTCGATATGCGTGTCACGGTGCGTAACTCTTATGACCGTTCCTGTTTTGCAGGTCTGGACTTGGGTATGTTACGCGAGATATGCACGAACGGCATGAAAGGATTACGCTCTGCTTTCAGCTTCAATCAGAAGCATTCCAGCAAGCTGGACTTGAGCGGCGTGTCAAACGCTATCGACCGTGCGATAGATGCCTTTGAGACAGTCGGTTCTGACTTCACTCGTTTGAGCGAGGTCAAAATTGATAACACGATTGGAGATTACATTTTGAAGAATCTTCAAGACTCCAAGGTGCTGAGTAATTCCTTGAGGCAGGACATCACCAAGATTTGGGTGAATCCTACTTACAAAGAGGATGAAGCTCGGAATCTTTACACGCTTTACAATGCTGCGACTCAGCATTTGTCCAGCGGGAAGAACCCGAACGCCGTACAGAACGAGCGTTTTGAGTATGCAGAGAAGGTCAACGAGAGCATTCTCAGGAAGTTGACGAGAGCCGCCAAAGACAAGAGCTACTACTCAAAGTTGAGCCGCAAGCCCTCGGTCAAGTCTGACGATATACTTGTTGCCTCTTGATGTCACTGGGGAGGCGGGCAAATAAGACCCGCTGGCGCGAAGGCAACCCGCCTCCCCTTTTGTTGTTTTTTTCATTCGGTCTGAGGTAAACGCCCCCGCGAAAGCGGGGGCGTAACTCATTACACCCCAACAACTTACGGCGCGGGGGGAGGCCGCAGGCCCTAAGTCATTGATACTCAATGACTTACAGGGGTAAAACATGACAGGAAAAGGCTTGACATGAGGTTCAGATTGTGGTATGCTATAAGAAGTTATGGGACGATACATACAAACAAGTGCTTGCACCTACACGGAGGCTTACGAGCCAGAACACTCCTACACCTTCACTGGCCCCTGCGTCAAAACAGGTAAACCTTACAGCGTAACAATTCCCAGTCACGAACTTTGGGATTTGAGCCAAGGGAAACCTATCATGTGTTTGAAGTCGTTAGACGCTGGGGACAGAGAGTTTGCCAACACGGGCATTAGCCCGGAAGGCTGGGATTTAATTTTTGCTTGACACTTGGCCTCTTTTGTGTTATACTTTTCGCAGTTATGAAGCTTACTGTCAAAATCGCAGAAGGAAAGGTCGGCTCCTTATCCAAGCCGTCGAAGATGCCGGGGTTTGGTTACAGCACACCGGCAGAGGATTGTATTACCGGCTCCAAGTTGGCACAGGTTGTTGATTCGATTTGTTCTTTTTGTTACGCACGAAAAGGGCGTTATGTTTTCCCAAATGTTAAGGCCGCGATGAAAAAGCGGCTCAAGGCATTAGAGCAAATTGATTGGGTGGACATGATGGTTTTCATGATTGGCAAAAGGGAAAAGACTGGCTTTTTTCGCTGGCATGATTCGGGTGATGTTCAAGGTGTTTGGCATCTCGAAAAGATTGCGGAAGTTGCAAGGCGGTTGCCTCACATTAAGTTTTGGTTGCCGACTAGGGAATATCGTTTTGTTCGTGAGTGGATAGCATTAGGCCGTAAGCCCGACAATCTTGTCATTCGTTTGTCTGCTTACATGATGGACGGCAAACCACCAACCAAGTTAGCAAAGAGCCTAGGTCTGACGACAAGCGGCGTTATGCGGGAAGGGTTCTCTTGCCCAGCGTCTACCCAAGGCAACGAGTGCGCGGACTGTCGGGCCTGTTGGGATGAGTCAGTCCAGAACATTGACTACAAAAAACATTGACAATTAGTCAAGTTTGCTGTATCTTTAAGGAATGGCTATTTGTTTTCTTATCCTTGTCGTGTTTTTCGTTTACTGGTGGTCGAAGTATTCCGCCGGGGACGACTGGTGGGAGTAGAAAAAGAGCTTGACAAGTGGGGTTAATTATGCTATACTTTCCCCAGCAAGTGAGAGAGGCTTGCAACATTATGTTTAACGAAAAAATCAACTACTATCGGCAGGCAATCGACGAAGATTCCCTGATAATCGGCATGGAGGGCGAGAACCAGCAGGAGATAACCCAACGCTTTTGGGCATTCTGGAACTGGATGGCCACCAACGGCGAGCTTGACTGGCGCACCGACAAACTAGCGGTGTTCTGGACAGACGAGACGCGGTTCAACAGAGCCGTCCTCAACATATGCCGCTCGCGGGTCATCCAAGATGTAGGCGCAGCTAACCTCAAGGGACAAAAGACAGGAGCTGATGTTCTCGCAAAGGACGAGGCCAGCAGGTTCCTTGCCTCACTCCAGAACACGCAAGAACTGTACACGCACAAGATGAGAACGCCGGAACTCAATATCCACGAGGAGTTGACGATTGCGGCGGAGGACTTGAGCGACTGGGATGCCGTGAAGGCCTGAAGACCATGAAGGAGCCCAAAAAGAAAATTAGGCGTCAGGTCGATTGGAACACGGGGCAGCGCGTGCACAAAACAAAGAAGGGTAAAGGGTCATACGATAGGAAACGAGACCCGAAGAAATAACCATTTTCTGAACCATACTCCGGGCACGTGGCCATGGTGATCAGGGAGATCCTGATACAGGCTCGAGGTTCAGGTGCCTCATGAAACAGCCACAGTGCCCGGAATTAATTTACAGTGCGCGGGGTAGCCAAGTGGTAAGGCGGGAGATTGCAAATCTCTTACTCGTCGGTTCGATTCCGACTCCCGCGTCCACCTTAATTCATTGATTATCAACGACTTACGGCGCGGGGGGAGGCCGCGGCCATAAGTCATTGGTGGTTAACGACATAGCCCCTCGCTTTCGCAAGGGGCTACTAGCGTCGTGTTATGAGAGAGTGCGTTCTCGTTACCGCGCCACGGCTTCACGCGTTGCCGTCCAGACTCATTGCGTTCTGGAAAGGTAGCGCTGTTGAGCGCGAACCTCTAAGGAGGCGCGGGTCGAAAATTGTCCCGAGCGTCACGCTGCGTTTAAAGCGTAGCACCCAGAAGGTTTGTTTGGTGGCTAGATGGCCACCGCACTTTGGATTCTGTCCCAACGGAATCTCTTCCATAGGCCAGACTCCGAGTCTTTCGCTGCCATTCCAGCGGACTCGTCTTTCTCGCTACGATTAGCGAATTGTTCATCCATTTCTACTCTGTAGGAATAGGATTTGTCTTCTTTGTTCTCCTGTCCTTCGTGGACAGCCGGTATGTAGTTTACTAGGAACTTCTTCATTTTGTTTTCTTTTTTCTCTTTCAACACTCTAATTATGCCACAGACTGCGGCTAATGTCAAGCATTTTTCTTGACAAAAATCTCTTTGTTTTTAATGTAAGCCTTTTCGTATACGTCTCGCATTTCATTTCCTTCTTCGTCAACAAAAAAGTCATACTTATACGGATTGTACTTGACAAGATCAAACTCCTCGACAGTACCATTCCCAAAGCCTTGCTTGCTTGCCAAGTCACCAGCAACGTAAGCGTGAACATTTTTGCGTTTGTTCTTCCGTACCTTGGCTTGCCCTGCTGGTTGAACGTGGAACTTCACATTTTCCAGAAGGACAATGTCGGCGTGTCTGATTACTTTACCTCTGTTTCGAACCGAGAGGCGCTTCTTGTGTAGGTTGTAATAAACTTGTACTCTCATGTGGTAAGATTTTTCATGTATCCTTCGCCATACACATTCTCTACGGTGTCACATTCCCATGTGGTAAGACCGTCATTGTAATACTCTTCATCAAACTGCTTGCCATACTTCGTGTCAAGGTCCCACTTGTCATCGGTGGGATCAGTTTCAGATTCAACAATGATAGTTGAGTGTGCGATTCTAGTTAGTACCCATTTCCTCATCTCTTAATAGTATAACACTTACTGGATTGAAAGTCAAGGCCATACTTGTTCAATGTCCCAGCCATCACGGTCGTTACGTTTACGGCATTCGATGCGAACATCTAATACAGTTGTTTTCCTTATGACACCAGCGAAGTCAATTGCGTCATTGAACGCTCTATGGTCAGGCTCACCCTTCACCATAGGGAAGGCTTTGAAGTTGATGGTGTCGTCCACTTTCCAATATACTGTAAACGTCTTTTTTCTATCTCTCATAACTGAAAAGAGTATAGCACAAAAAGCGAAATAAGTCAAGACTTAATATAAGAAAAACGAAAACTTTTTCGAGGCAAATATGGACTCAAATAAGAGAGCTATTCACAAGTCACTGAGTATCAATGACTTACGTCGGGGGGTGGGGGTGAAGTCCTAAGTCGTTGGCAATCAGACCCTTACACGTAGTAAGGATCGTTTTTGTAGCACTTCCGGCACCACTCGATGCGGCCGTTCGCACCCGCCTGATGCGCGTACCACTGCTCGCCGCAGCCCTCGCACTCGACGAGATCCTCCTCGGCGTCCTGCGCGTCGATGGCCTCGTTCAGCCACTCGTCGCACACCACATCAAACTCCGCCCGCGCCTGCGGATCGGCCTCGAAAACCTCTTCACAACTAATCATATCTCTCATAACTGGGAATAGCATAACACAGAACACCGGAGTTGTCAACCCTTTTTTTCATTTTTTTTTCTTTTCTTTTCGTTCTGTAAGTCTTTGGCTATCAATGACTTACACCGCGCACAACCCCCCGCCCCGTAAGTTGTTGGTGGTCAGTTAGTTACATGGCTGAAAAGTTGTTAAAGTTGCCTTCGCAAACCAGCTCTGTGGCTTGACTTCGTATTTGACGTCTTCAAGCCATTGATTAACATGACGCGAAGTTGTCTTGCTGAATGTCTCTTCTGTCTTGTAGTAGGTCGTGCCAACCTTGGCCGCGACAGGCGTACCGTAAGAAAAGAAGAACACAGCGCGCTTGCTTGCGTCAACGAGTCTTTCGTTGAAGTGCACTTCCGTTTGGTTAGTTGCTATTGGATTTATTCTCATTTTTATTAGCTATTATATTAATTATACTCGCAACTTGATCGGTTGTCAACCAACCATTTACATAACTCTCTTCTGGCTGCTCGACTACATCGTCAAGCGTTTCGTCGTATGACCACCACTCTCTGGGGAAACCATCTTTGTCTGGAGCGAAGATAGCGACCTCCGCCGTCTCACTCTGTCGAGACGAACTGTCCTTCATTTTGTTGGAGCAGTAGTGTCCGTTACCAAACTGAACCGATATTTCCCAACCGTTCTTAAATGTCATTGAAAATCCCGGCCAGAGTGGCGACGAACTGAATTTGGGTGCTTCTTCTTTCATTAGAGATTTAAGAAGAACACTCTCCAGTATCGGAACACCTCATCGAAGCCGCCTGACAGCAGCACTAGAACCGCAGCCGTTAATGCTGCGCCGCCTATTATCCACAACCACGCATTGAATTCGTTCAACCCGAGGTCACTAACCAACCATTTTATTTTTTCTATCATAATGTTTTTAGTATTTGTTTTCTCACTCACTTCAATTAGTATAGCAGATTTTCAGGAGAAAGTCAAGCCTTTTTAGTAGTTATCTTTGTGGAATCTTCCCTTGGGCGATCTATCCTCAAAACATTTGGCTATCTCAACCACTTGGATAATGTCCTTGTATTTAGTCGTGTTGTTGACTTGCTGCTCAAGAAATTGGTCAGTCATCTCCTGCTTGGTTGTTCCAAGCGGGAAAGTGTTGCCCATGATTGAATTGCATGTGGCAAGGTAATGGTTGCCCTTGTAGTTGGGATTTCGTTTCACCTTAAAGGTGACATTTAGGAAGTTTATGTATTCTTTCTCTTTCATCTCTTTCTTTCTTTCACTCACTTGTTATATCGTATCAGATTTTAGCTTAAAAGTCAAGCTTTATTTTAAACTATATTTGGCATACGCTGTCTCACTACTGCGATTTCAGCCGCTTTCCCGATTCTCTTAAGGTTTTCCCGTACTGCTTCACGCTTGCGCTTGGCATCCATAAAGCGTTCGATTTCCTTAAGCGTCATTTGGTTTTTCTTGAATAGGTTCATTGTCTTTCTCTCACTCACTTGATATAGTCTATCAGAAAAAACGGGAAAAGTCAAGCCTTATTTTCACTTTTTTTACTTTTTTTTTCGATACGTAAGTTACTGATTACCAACGACTTGCGGCGCGGGGGGAGGCCCCGGACCTAAGTCGTTGATAGTCAACGACTTAACAGCTCTCTAATTGAGCCGAATCCGCGATTGAAGGTTTGGCGCTCCTGCCTTGCCTTTTTGACCCGCTGCCGCTCCGCCTTTGCGACGACCGCTGCAGCCCTTTGCTTTTTCCAATCCTCAAGATTTTTGAGGATGGTCTCATTATGGTTTTGAGACATAAATTTAAAAGAGCGTCACGCTGCGTTTAAAGCGTAGCACTCACACGACGGTTCAAAAGCCGTCGTTGTAGTCGTCGAAGCAACCGTAATCCTCGTCAGTTCCGTAACCCGCGCTGGCCAGCACATCGGCATCGGCCATCGCGTCACTATGGAAACCGTCGGAAGGCTCGTCTGGCTCGGTTTCGCCAGACTCCTCAAACGACCAGACCTGCTCGGTCACGCCGTCACGCTCACGCATGACATCTGTGCCGATTTCGTTGGCGACCTCAATCGCGTCCTCGAGCCCGTCATGGCTCACATCGAACATACGGAACAATCCGTCCTCATCCTTGATGTAGTAATGGTTCATGTTATTTCTCTCACTCACTGGTAAAATGGTATCACACTTTAGGGACAAAGTCAAGCCCTTTTTCAACTTTTTTTTCACTTTTTTTTCGTGGTACAAACGCCTCGCTGACTGGCTCTTCGCGTGGGATAAAGGGATGCTTCGTCACCTTTAAGGTGCGGCGTACAAACTTGGCGTAATTGGCTCCGTAGATTTCAGTCATTGTTTTTCTCTCACTCACTGGGAATATGATAGCACACTTTGCCGAAGATGTCAACACCTTTTTGCACTTTTTTTTCGTACCGTAAGTCATTGACTATCAAGGACTTAGCTTCGCGCCCAACCCCCCGGCGCGTAAGTTGTTGGCGCTCAGTGGTTTACCAAGCTTCTTCTATTCTAAAAAAACATTGGTTAGGCGGCAACTGATTCCAAGTGAAGTAAGGCGAAGTCATTGCTATCTTGTGAGTGCCAAGCCAAACTAAGTCTTTCCATGTCTTTAAATCTTCAGAGTATTGCAATTTATACATTATAAAAGGATGCAAGTCTGTTAATTCAAAGTATACTCCACTTTCCAATCCGTAAGCATTACCATTTGGCAAAGTCTTTTGCTGAACAGGCACAATCTTTAAACTAGCAGCATTTAAGCTAACAGAGAATAAGAATAAAAAAAGGATAATTTTTTTCATTATCATGTTTCGTGACAGTCGCACTCTTCGCAGATTACGCCCCAGTCGTATGGGTTACCCCATTCCCTGACTTCGTTTTCTTCGCTGTCTTCTGCTTCGCATATGTCGCAGGTTAGCACCTTGCCGGAGAAGCGGTCAAGTGTTTTTTCGTATTTATCTTCCTTCATGATTTTTTAGCATTCTGGGCCAAAGTCCCAAATTTCATCGTTCCGTACGCTTCCGACTGCTTCAGCAGCCTCGAACATTCGTTGCATTTTCTCGTCATCTGGTCTTGACTGACGGATGACTTTTGGTGCTTGTTGCCTCTTGAAAGTCTCCCAAGTCACGCGTTCGTTTACTGGAAGGTTTCTCCATCGCTTTAGTAGTTTTTCTCTATCACTCATAACAAAGTTATTATAGCAGATTTTCAGTAAAAGTCAAGCTTTATTTTTTACCATTTTACCACTCTGAACCATTCACCTTTTACGCGCCTGTTTAGCGGCGTGTAACTTGTCCACTCTTCTTGACTGATCTCTTTGACCGTCTGCACTCCATCAACCCAAGGCCCCTTGACCTTAACCGTTTTTTCTTTCATGTTCTTATCTCTCATAACTGGATATAGTATGCCATAGATTACCCCTAAAGTCAAGGATTATTTTCACTTTTTTTCACTTTTTTTTTCGTGTTGTAAGTTATTGATTACTAAGGACTTACGGCCGGGGGCTGGGGGCGCAGCCCTAAGTTGTTGGCGGTTAGTTACTTAGAGCATGTGAATTAGAGTTTATAGAAAGCGTGCTGACCTATCACCTTGACAGGCTTCTTGCCCTTGGCCCAGTAGGGCTTCTTCTTCATCCATGTGGCATGGTAGTGGTTGGCATAGCCCACATAGCTACGGCTCAAGTGCTTGACTGTCTTGGCTAACAGTATGGCGTACTTGCCCTGTGGCAGCGTGAGTAGATGCTCAAGGTCTTTCACCTTCTTACCATTCCAGCAGCTAAACTGGTAAGCCTTTAGACATACCTGCTCTGGCGTACGCTTACGCTCAAAG
>MPMC02130534.1_pt1 | contig 11863 bp, 10 predicted proteins | sample 1617281 | NCBI WGS metagenome assembly MPMC02 (sample SAMN05944809, study PRJNA350692) | marine metagenome | biome: marine; feature: ODZ; material: water; isolation source: 100 m water sample filtered on 30 um supor filter | place: Pacific Ocean | collected 2012-04-09 | depth 100m m | reverse complement strand
TTGCTCAACCCGTCACTGTCGGGATCTCCGAGGGCTCCGTTAGGCCCGTCCCCGGCACCGGGAGCACTCTCTCCCGCTGTCCCGTCATCGTTATCGTCCAGGCCATTCCCATCTTCCCAGTTGGCGGGAAGGCCGTCCCCGTCCTCGTCGGCCACAACCGCATCCTCCACCTCAATCGCGAAAGCGTAGGTGCGGGGAAGGTTGGCGTGACCGAAGCTGTCGAGGGTGTTTTCGACTCCGCCCGCCAACTGGGAAGATGGTAATGGCCTGGACGATAACGATGACGGGACAGCGGGAGAGAGTGCTCCGGGTGCCGGGGACGGGCCTAACGGAGCCCTCGGAGATCCCGACAGTGACGGGTTGAGCAATGCGGAGGAGTTCGAGCGCGATACTGACCCACAAGACCCTGATAGTGATGGAGACGGTGTGAACGATGGATCGGAAGTCGCCGGTGGCACAGAACCGGACAACCCTGACAGCGACGGCGACGGCCTGCTTGACGGGGCGGAAACTGGCACCGGTGTATTCGTTGACGCCAACAACACCGGCACCGATCCCCTGGACCCCGACAGTGACGACGATTTGATCCCTGACGGGATCGAGGTTGCAGGCGGATTCGATCCCACCGATCCCAATTCCCGTCCGGAGATCGATCTGGCATCCCACAATCCGGAAAGGATTCTCTACCGCCGCACCGACAATCTGCCCGGAGCGGATTTCACCGGGGCGTTGCCCGAAAATGCCGATCAGGCCGCCCCCTTCGGGGATCCGGACGACCCCGACTCCAGTCTCATCTCCGCCCTTGATGTGGACCGGGAACCGGGCAACGGGGGCATCGACCTCACCGGGGACAACCACGACCTCGCCTTCATCTTCCAGTTCTATGATGCTGACGGCACTTTCTCCTTCACCGAGAACTACGACGATCGCGTCCAGATCGTGGCCACCCCGATCGGCGGCTCCGGTAACCTGAATGCCACCGGCGCGTCCGCCCAGCACACCGATGTGAGCTGGAACGCCCGCACTTTTGCCAACTTCAATTTCGGCGGCGGCGGCTGGTTCAACGTTGATATCTGGCTCAGCGAGGACGGGGGCGGCGCCCAGTCCGCCGCTGACATCGGATTTGGCTATTTCAATGGCGCCTCCTCCAATACCGCCGACTTCGGCGGCATCGGCTATGCCGGCGTCTTCGGGATCAGCAGCGGAGCTCCCGCGGTCTTTGACACCGACGGCGCCGGCCAGAGCTGGGGGGTCTACCTCGACAGCTTCGATCCCAATATCGACAGTGACGGCGACAGCATTCCCGACGGCTACGAGGAGCAGTACTTCCCCGGGGACCTGAGCCAGCTCGGCCCCGGCGACTTCGATGACGACGGGCTCACCGACCTGGAGGAATACAATGCCGGGACCAACCCTACCGAGGCTGATTCCGATGATGATGGTATCAGTGACCCGGATGAGATCGCAAATGGAACCGATCCGACCAACCCGGACAGCGATGATGACGGTCTCTCTGACGGGACGGAGGACACCCTCGGCACGGATCCTCTGAATCCGGATAGTGACGGCGACGGACGTCCGGACGGTGACGAAGTGGCATCGGGCAGCAATCCGAATGACCCGAACAGCCCCGGCTACATCACAATTGGTTACGGACCGGAACTGACCGGGGTTACGGACACCCAGTCCAACGGTAACAACCAGATGCGGCAGAACATCAATATCACCGATACGGTGTTTCTGGAGGCCGGGACCTACCAGGCCAGGAGCTGGAATTACAATGCGGCTCCGGACTCTGGCGTGGCCGGTGTTACGCAGCCGGTCTTTCCTTTCCTCACCATTATGAACGGTCCTGCCAATCACACAGTGGTGGCAGTGGGTGAGACGATTGACACCGAACCGGGCATTCAGTGGGCGGTTCCCTTCGGAGGGGAAGAGGCGGTCTTCACTATTCCGGAAGGTGGAGCGACAGTGGCGGCGGGAATTCAGAATACCAACGCTCCGGGCGTGACCAACAGCATCATCACTAATACGAGCTTCGGTATTACCGACCATGCCAACAGCGGCAACGTTGACGAGGCGGGTGTAATCGGAAACACCCTCGACAGCTTCGGGCATGCCAGCCTTCCCCGGACCTATGGCTTTTCGATTGAGGTGTCCTCGGGGAGTGGCGGGGACCCGCTCAAGCTGGCTGTCGACCATTCTCCGCTCGACTCCACCATGCTTCGTCTCACCTGGACGAGTACGCCGGGGAAGGTCTATGATGTTCTGATCAACGCGGACCTTTCCTCGCCAAGGGAGTCATGGGACGGCCTGGCGGGCGCGCAGGATATCCCTGCGGATCTCTCAGGCACCAATACGCTGGACATCGCCCTGCCATTCCCAGGCCAGGGATTCGTTGCAATCCGGGAGAAGAATGCTCCCCCTCTCTTCTTTGACGATCTCGAATCGGGCGTGGGGAGTTGGACCACGGTAGTGAACGATGGCAACGGGAATACGCAGTGGGAGTTTGGGACGCCCAATGGTTCCACCGGTCCGATTGCAGGGGCCGATGGATCTGCCAATGCCTGGTGCACCGGTCTCGGTGACTATTTCTCTGACGCTGATATCTCCCTTCGTTCTCCCGCAATCGACCTGACCGGAGTGAGCGGGGCAGAGCTTTCTTTCGCCGCCTTCCGGGACGCGGATGGCTTCGGGGATACCGCGGTGGTGCGCTTTCTTCGTGCTGCCGACCAGACGCAACTTGGTGCGGCTGTTCCCATCGACATGAGCGTGTTCGATATCGACTATCTCACCATCACCATCCCCGTCGTGGCCGAGGCTCTGGGAGAGACGATCAAGGTGGAATGGAATTTCGTCAGTGACAGCAGTGTGGATGCTTTCAGTGGGTTATCCATCGATGACGTCAGAGTTGCCTTGGCGATGCCCTAGAAGGTTTCCAGTAACAGGGTCCCATGGCTGGATCAGCAGGGATTGCTCTGAAGGGCTCCGACCAGCCTCTCCCTCTTGAAGGGAAAGCTGGGAGCCATATTCAAATCCCGGGAAATGGACACAGGGTGCGTGCGGCAGATTGCGTGCTCGGACTCAGTTGGGCTAGGTCGGCTGTTCGCCGCGAGCCATGACCACTTTTCCGGTACGCACCGTTTCAATGATGTCGAACTGACTGAGCATGCCGACCGCGGCGTCCACCTTGGGTGAGTCGCCGGTAATCATTGCCACCATGGAGGAGGGGGTGAGATCAACGGTCTTGCCGTTGAAGTGCTCGATAATCTGCAGGGCATCCGTGCGTTGCTGACCGTCCTCCACAAGAAACTTGATGAGCAGCATCTCTCTCACCACGGCGTCGGCGGAGGTGTGTTCATAGCAGTGAATGACATCGATGAGTTTGCTCACCTGCTTGATGATCTGCTCCAGACCTTCGGGGGCACCCTTGAGGCCGATGGTCATCCGGCTGAAGTGAGGGTCGCGACCCTGGGCGACCACCAGGGACTCGATGTTGTATCCCCGCCGGGCGAAGACCTGGCAGATTCTCATGAGGACTCCGGCCTTGTTGTTGACGAAAATGGAGAGAGTGTGAATGACTTCGCCGGGATCGGCAGTCCCCGGAGTATCGGAAGTGGTGATAGTTCTGGTCATGACCTGAGATGGTTTTGGATTTCCCTGATAATCTTAACGAATAACGGAGTGATTCACTGCTAGGTGGATCCAACCGGTTTGGCCATTTTACGCTTGGGGGGCTCGATGAGCATGTCCTCCAGCGGGGCGCCCGCCGGAATCATGGGAAAGACATTGTCCGTCTTGTAGCACTCGGCATGGATGAGACAGGGCCCCTCTTTGTAGTCGAGAGCCTTCTGAAGGGTGCGACTCACGTCGGCAGGACGTTTGATATTGAAACCCTGGATGCCGTAGGCGGCAGCCAGTTTGACAAAGTCCGGGTTGCCTTCCAGGTCTACTCCACTCTTGCGGTCGTCGAAGAAAAGTTCCTGCCACTGGCGAACCATTCCCAGATAGTGGTTGTTGAGAACGAGAATCTTGAGAGGCAATTTGTGGAGGGCCGCGGTGGCTAATTCGAAAAGAGTCATCTGGAATCCGCCATCGCCCACGATGGCAACCACCAGTTCGTCCGGGCAGGCAAACTGCGCACCGATAGCGGCCGGAAAACCGAATCCCATGGTGCCCGCTCCGCCCGAGGAGAGCCAGCGGTAGGGGGCGTTGCACTTGTAGAATTGGGCTGCCCACATCTGATGCTGTCCCACATCAGTGGAGATGATGGCTTCACCCCTGGTCAGGTTATAGAGTTCGTCGATGACCTGCTGCATGCGCAGGCCGCCCTGCTTCCTGTAGTGGAGCGGATATTTTTTCTTGAGACCTGTCAGATGCTTCAGCCACTCGGCGGTATCGATTTCGTCAACCCGTTTGTTGAGTTCGACCAGGGCAGCCCTGGCGTCACCGATGATCTGCACATCGGGCGAGATCATCTTGTTCATTTCGGCCGGGTCGATGTCGATATGGATGATGCTGGCATTCGCCCCGAATTTCTCGGTCTGGCCGATGATACGGTCATCGAAGCGGGAGCCCACATTGAGAATGAGATCCGCCTCGACGATAGCCTTGTTAGCATAAGCGGTGCCGTGCATCCCCACCATCCCCAGCGCGTGGTCGTTCGTTTCAGGGTAGATGCCCTTGCCCAGGAGGGTGGTTGTAACCGGACAGCCAAGGGTGCGGGACAGTTTGAGCAGTTCATCGCCTGCCCGTGCGATCATGCAGCCCTGCCCGGCGAGAATGATCGGACGGCGACTTTGGTGGATGAGTTTGACCGCGCTCTCGACGGCTTCCTCGTCGATTTCGAAGGCGCGCTCCGGATGATACCCCGGCAGGTTGACCTCCGGATCGAGGTCACCGCTGAAGGGATCCTGCGAGACATTCTTTGGGATGTCGACGAGGACGGGGCCGGGTCGTCCCGTGGTGGCGATATGATGAGCCTCCCGCGCGATACGGGGCAGATCGTTGGTGTCCTTGACCAGGAAGTTGTGCTTAACCACCGGCATCGTGATGCTGAAGGTGTCTGCTTCCTGAAAAGCGTCCTTACCCAGCATCCAGAGGACCTGTTGTCCTGTCAGGACGATCATGGGCACGGAGTCCATCTGGGCGGTCATGAGACCGGACACCGTATTACCTGCTCCCGGACCGGAGGTGACGAGCACAGCGGCGGGCCTGCCGGTGGCCCTGGCATACCCATCGGCCATGTGCACGGCGCCCTGTTCGTGCCGGACCAGGATGAACTTCATCTTCGTTTCGACGGTCTCGAGAGCATCGAAGATTGGGAGAGCGGCCCCACCCGAATAGCCGAAAATATACTCGATTCCCAATTCATTGAGGGTTTTGAGGAGAGCTTGGGCTCCGTCCAGCTTGTTGTTATCCATAAAATTGCCTTTCCGGCTTCAAAATCAATTCACGCAGACAGAAGTCGAGTCAAAAATTGGCCATAAATCCAAAAGTAAGGACATTTTCTAAATAACACCCTCAATAATGTGACAAATATCGAGCATGCAGGATACTTTGTCTTTTCCTTGAACGCAAAAAACCGACATTTCGCCAGCAAGCAACGCCGATGAGATGGAGAATGAGCTCAATTTGCCGCGACTGTTCCCTGGAATCAGTCGCTGGGCAGATTTTACCCTTCAAGCAATGCGAGGATGGCGCTGATGGTCGCGAGGGCGTTACCCTCAAGACGGTTGTTTACGTAGAGGTAGCTGCGCCTGCCCCTGGGGTTCTCAAGAAGTTGTCTGACGAGACCGGCTGAGGCCATCCGTGCTTCGTTTTGCTCTTCCCGTATGCGGTCGTAAGGCTGGAAGGACTCCACTGCGTTCTTGTAGGGACGCCCGCACTTGAGGAGCAGGCGGCAACCCACTGGTGTGGCCTTCCGATCGGGAGCATTGAGTTGGAGTTGGCGGGAAAGAGAAGGCATGCGTTGCCACTGATTATAGACGTGACCCACGCCGTGGCGCGCCAGAGTCTCGAAGTAGGGTTTCTTGAGGAAGCTGGAATTGCGGATCTCCACTGCGAAGTCCCACTCATCGGTTGGAAGCTTGGAAAGAAAAGCATCCAGATCATCGACAAAATCCCGTCCGTATTCGTAATCGCTTGAGTAAAAGTGCGAGAATTGAAATATGATGAGGCCTGTCTTCTCACGGTGTGATTGGAGGGGGCTGAGGAAGGATTGGAGAAAGATATCCGCATCCAGGTAGCAGGGGTTGTCCCTGCCGGCGAGTTCGCCGTGTCGCTCATGCCTGGGGAAGTGCTTGAGGGTGATGGTGTCGGTCACCTTGTGGGAGAAGCGAAAGCCGGATGGAACCTGTCCGGCAAGATCCTCCAGATACCTTTCCCCGGGAAAGCGGTAGAAGGAGGCATCCACGCAGACGCTGGGGAAGATCTCGGCATATTCCTCAAGGCAGTGCCTTTCGAAACGCGACTTGGACATTCTGCCCCGGTATTCGTAAGCTCCGGTGGTGTATAACTGTCCCAGCCAGCCGGGATACTTCCAGGACGAGGTGCCCAGAAAGACACCGGATTGGGCGAGGCGTTGGAGGGATGGCCTGATTGAGCGGACGTCGATCATGGCTCGTTCCGGCTTCGCATCTCTTCCCTTGTCAGGAGGGGTTTGCGGGAAGTTCGTGGTGGGGCGTCTTTCCAATTCCCGTCAGGGTGTCCGGAAACTTTTCCTTCCAGCACTGGAGGGCCAGTCGAATTTCTTCCTCCTTGCGACCGGGTGAGAGTTCCCACACGTGGGGCATTTCAGGGCGGAGGTGTTTGAGCAGGTCATCGTAATCGAGGGTGCCGGTGAAGGGCACCTGGTGGTCGCGTTGAGGCCAGGCCACGTCGTGCACGTGGGCGCCGATCAGGTAGGGTTCCATCTCGCCCAGCCAATGCTCATGTTCGAGCAATCGCAGGTTATGCTTGAGTTGAACATGACCGAAGTCGTGCCAGTAACCGATCCATTCGTTATCCGAAAAGTGGTGTTGCAGTGCCACCATTTCCTGCTCGGCAGGAACATCCTCGTATCTGGAGCGGGATTCGATGGCGAGTTTCACCCGATACTCGGCCGCCTTTTCAACAAGCTTCTCAAGGGTCTCAAGGGCGCGGTTGAAGTAGAGACCGCCGGTCTTGCTGCGCTTCTTTACGCACTTCGACTTGAGTTTGTCGTATTTCGGATCGAGTTGCCGGCCTTCCTTGAGCATTTGAACGAGTCGCCCAGTCCATTTGCGGTGCGGCATGAGGGGCACCGAACCCATGTGAAGGACCATGTAGCGGGCCTTGAATTCCGCCGCGAATTCGAGTGACCGGAAAGTCATCTCCAGTGCACGGGTGCGATCGTGGGGTCGATGAGAGGTGAACTCGTAGGCGTCGGGAGCATCGATTATTACCTCCGTAGGAGAAGGGAAGTAATTGTGGACGCCACAGCAGTGGAAGGCGCCGCCTTCGAATGCCCGGCGGATTCCTGGCAGCTTGGCGATCGTCATTCCATGACTGAGCTCAATGTGATTGACGCCCAATGAGAGGATTTCCTCGATCATGGACTCGCCGTCCGAGTGGCGGGAATTGTTCCAGCAGGTAGAAAAAGCAAGCATGTGAAGAGTGATCCTCTAGGGGGATATTAGGGGATTGCAGCAGGCCACCGCTATCAAAGTTTCAGAGACATTCTGCGAATGCGTCGGATCCGGCTGTGCTGACTCCCGAAAGACCATTGCGATCCGGGATCGGAACATCATGGAAAAGGTAGGCGTCTTTTTGCCTGGAGGCCCTGTCTGACCGGGTTTGTCCGCGCGTTGTGAGGAGTAGCCCTCTGGAATCAGAGCCTGATCAGCCCTTCCAGAAAATCGGATCCAGGGCGCCGAAAGCGGTGCCATCAACTCCCGGGGCCGATCGGGGTCTGTTGCGTTCGACGGTGAAGTCGAAACAGGTAAAGGCTGTTGAAAAAGAATAAAAAGGCGAGGAAGGCGACGGTCAATTGCATGACGGCCATGGTGGCAACGTGGTCATCGTGTGCCATTGCCCGCGCGATCTCGGTGGTGCGAAGTGCGTTTTGCATGAAATCCGCTTCACCGCTTCCGATTACAGCTTCGACGTAGTCATTATTGGTCGCTGCGTGCAGGACGAACCCCTGCTGGCCTTTGTGAATCACGGGAACTGCAAGGAGGAGGAAGACAGCTACACAGAGATTGGTAATCAGGACGAGAGGAAGTCTGCTACGAGCGGACTGCTCCTTGGATTCAGGGGAGTGAGTGGCAGGGGTCATCGACTGAGGTGGTAGGATCGATAGCCAATACGAATTCGCCTCGTGGCGGCCGATCATTAAACCTCTCTAGCAATTTCAGGGTTTGACCTCCATATATGTTTTCGAATTTTTTAGTTAACTCTTTTGTAATGCTAATACGTGCCAGAGGATTAATATTTGTTAATATTTCGAGTGTTGAGACAAGACGGTGAGGTGATTCGAAATAGAGGGAGGTGTGACTGCGATCGAGGGCAGCCTGTAACTCCCGTTCCCGTTTGCCTTTTTTATGAGGGAGGAATCCTCCAAAGGTGAAGGGGAGGGGAGGAAGTCCGGAGGCAACAAGAGCAGTGGTGATGGCGCTGGCACCAGGAAGCACTTCGTAGGGGACCTCCGCTTTCTGGCACGCGCAAAGCAGGCGATGCCCGGGGTCGGAGAGACATGGCGTGCCTGCGTCTGAAATGACAGCGATGCGTTGTCCTTCCCGTGTTTTTCTGAGGATTTCAGGAATGCGACGCTTCTCGTTGTGGTCGTGGAGTGAGAGAAGGGGTTTCCCGACATCGTAATGATTCAGCAGTTTGCGGGAATGCCTCGTATCCTCGCAGGCGATAAGATCGACCGCCCGAAGGGTTTCCAATCCGCGCAGGGTGATGTCCGCGAGGTTGCCTATGGGTGTGGGCACAAAGGAGACGAGGGGGGCGGGACGCTGGTCGGGCATGGAAGACCTATAGAGTAAGCGCGTGGCCTCCGGAAGGTCAGAAAGGGAAAGGTTTGCGGTGCTGGTTGTTCTGGCTCAGCAGGGCAGGAGAGGGGAGGAGTAGCGTTCCCAGCACTCCCGCATATCATCCCTTCGGGGTGATGGTCATGCTCAGCATGGAGAGGAGATTGCCGCTAAAACCCCTCTGAAACCCCGGCGATCACCCCTTCGGCGGCACGCTTGATGGCGTCGCCGAGTGCGGTCTGGTTGGCCGTCTGCAGGTTGGGGTCTACGAAGAAGCGGGTGCTGCCTCGGGAGGTTCCACTCGCCAGCACCTTGGTGGGATTGCGAGCGTCAACCAAAGACCAGTTAAGGTGAGCGGCCATCTCCAGTTCCTCCGAGCGTAGAATGTCTTCGCGGGTTGAGCGGGCCTGCCGGTGCTCGATCTTTTTGAGAGTGGTGAGGAGACAGGCGTCGGCGGTATCGATCCTGGAAACACGGTAAGTGCCGTCCCGGGTGATGGCGTCGATGAGGCAATTGGTGGCGAGGGCCGCCGCCCGGGGAATCTGAGTGTCATTCTCCACCATTGCCACGTTGAGATTGTGCACCGTGGAGAGATGTTTTGGTTTGGCGTCCCCCCACTTGTAGCCAGCGCAATTGCTGCAACTCAGGGAGATTGCCGTCGCTGCGACTAAACCAAGGAGCAGAGAGACGCGGGAATCTGATCGCTGCTGGTCAAACATCATATTACTCCGAAGTTCCGATGCTCTGAAGACGGGCTTTCGCGCGGTCGTGGAGAGATCCTCCGCTGGTTTTGCGAACAACTTCCCGGTAGTAGACGGCGGCGGAGTTTGTTTGGTTCTTCTTGAAGTAGAACTCACCGATATCAAAGTTGCGCTGGATTTCACGGGAGCGAATTTCAGCGATCTTGGCCGCGGCGTCGGCGGCGGGTTTGGAGTTTGGGTAAGACTGGCGCAGGTCCTCGAAGGCATGCTGGGCGCGATCAAGATTGGAGTTGTCCTGGTTGCCCTTGCTCGCTCCCATCATGAGGAGTTGGCCGATCTTATACTGAGCCTCGGGGGCGTAGAGGGAGCGCGGGTAGTTATCGACCACCCCTTGATAGGCGGTGATCGCTTCGTTAGTTTTCGATTTCTTGCTTTCGTAGGTCCTTCCAATGGCATGCTGGGCTTTAGCAGCGGAAGGAGCCCGCGGGGCGTTGTCGCGTACTGTCTCGAGCATTGAGACGATCTTCCTGATATCGAGAGGGGTCTTGAACCACAGGAGGTTGTCGGTGATCTGTCCGTCTGCCACTGCATGAGCGAGTTTTGCCTGATTGTCGCGCGCCTTGGCGTAGAGCGAGGAAGCCTGGTAGAGGGTGATTACCATCTGGTAGGTCTCAAAGGCCTTATCCAGTTTGTCTCGCTGTTCGAGGAGTTGTGCCTGGCGGAAGCGTGCGGCGGGGGCAACCGAGGAATGAGGGTTCAGGTTTGCGGTATCCTCGTAGAGGCTCAGTGCTTTCTTGCTCTTGCCGGATTGATCAGCGGCCTGGGCCCGGGCGTAGAGGCTCTGTATATCGTGGTCGGAACCATGGTGAGTTCCGGCAATGGGAAGTTCGGTTTCTGGTGTGCTGGTACAGGCGGTCAGGAGGCAAAAGCACCAACCAGGATGGATAAGGGCACGGCGGAGACCGATCATAAGGCGAACCCTAATCGCCCTTCTTGAAAATCCAATCGCGATTTTGCAGCTCCTAAGGAAAGCGAATAAACTGTGTGATTAGTTAAGACCTGGGGCGTTGTGAGGCCCGGGCAGTTGACTCAGCTTACTCCTGACCCATTTCGCGGGCGCGGGCTGTAGCGGTGTTGACGGCGTCGATGCAGGCTGCGCGGAAGGCGTGTGCTTCGAGGGCCTTGAGAGCAGCAATGGTGGTGCCGCCGGGAGAGGTCACCATGTCCTTGAGGACGGCGGGATGTTCTCCTGTCGACTGCACCATGGCAGCAGCCCCAAGGACCGTCTGAGCGGCGAGTTCGCGGGCCTGATCGCGGGGCAGACCGTTTTGGACGGCGCCATCGGCAAGGGCCTCGATGAAGAGGTAGACGTAGGCGGGACCGCTGCCGGAGAGTCCAGTGACGGCATCCATGAGGGATTCCTTCACTTCCACGACCACGCCGACGGCGCCAAGGAGTCTCTGCGCAGTTGTGGCATCGTCCTCGGTGGCGCGGCTTCCACGGGTGAAGGCGGCGGCACCTTTGCCTACCAGTGCGGGAGTGTTCGGCATGGAGCGGATGACGCGTGCGCCCTCTCCGACTTCCTGTTCGAGTCTGGCAATGGTAAGACCGGCAGCCACCGAAATCACCAGGAGGCTCTTTGTATCGCTGCCGGAATCCCGTATCTGTTGAAGAGCTTCGGGCATGTCGTGTGGTTTCACGGCAAGAAAGAGAACGTCGACTGTAGTGGCAACCTCTGCGATGGAATCGGCAGAACTGACCTTTCGCTCAGCGATAAGAGAATCCAGGGCATCTGGAAATATATCGAAAGCCACCACGTCTGTGGAAGCAACTGCTCCGGCATCAATGGCCCCGACAGTAAGGGCCTTCCCCATCTTCCCGCATCCTATCAGGCCAAGTTTCATGGACGGAGTTTTGAGGTTCAAAAGGAATATTTCAAGTGTCTTGAATTAGCCATTGACCGGAAATACGGTTTTTCCGAACACTTTTCCTTGAGAACTCGCTGTTGGCGGGAACAGTGGGGCATGTGGCCTAACTGGATGCCGGTGCTGACCGTGGGAGCCCTCTTTTCGGGTGTCGGAGTGGGCCTGCTGGGATCCCAGAGCCTGCCTCTGGTGGGGCCTCCGGTTCCGCCCACGGTCGAGGCACCCCTTGCCGTGGACCAGGTCA
>MPMC02005974.1_pt1 | contig 11865 bp, 9 predicted proteins | sample 1617281 | NCBI WGS metagenome assembly MPMC02 (sample SAMN05944809, study PRJNA350692) | marine metagenome | biome: marine; feature: ODZ; material: water; isolation source: 100 m water sample filtered on 30 um supor filter | place: Pacific Ocean | collected 2012-04-09 | depth 100m m | reverse complement strand
TACTATTATTACAAACCAAGTTTTTCCAACTGTAGGCGAAGAGGCAATTATGGTTGGAGTATTCCATCGTCAAATAATGGGAGCAATGGTCCTAGTATTTAGTATTTTTCACTGGTTTATGAGAGATGCAGAAGAAGTAATTGCTAAGCGGTTTTTGTTTGCATCAGGGATCAGTTTTTTATTGAATGCTCTTATACTACTTAAAGTAGGTGTCATTGATGCCGTTACTACTTTCCCTTTTCCACCTTTTATACTTTTAGTAATTCTTTCTTCAGTTTCGTTTTACTTCTCAAAAAAAGAATATTCTGAACCTACACAGTAAGTCCACAAAGACCATTATTTGGTGATAAATTTGGTGGGGAAAATGACTGAAACAATAAATTCTTCAACTATATCAGCACAAGTGGTGGACGCCACCTCCACCATACTACTATTCCATCCTGTTCCTAATTATCCAGTAATCACAGTAATAATCATTTGAATTAGCTCCGATATAGCAATTTTGGTTCTACTAATCCGCCAAAAGAAAACCAAGTGAAACATTTACTAATAACAATACTCTTTCTACTTTTATTCACTTCCCCTCTGTTTGGGCAGCCCAATAAAACTGGTGTTTTATACATTTGGGAAAACGGATCGAGCTATAAGGGTGAATGGAAAGATGGGAAAAAGCATGGTCAAGGAAAATTCACTTATGGGAAAGGGAAAGGGAAAGGGAAAGGGAAAGGAGATGAGTATGTAGGGGAATTCAAGAGTGGATATAGAAATGGTCAAGGAAAATATTTTTGGTCTAATGGAGACAAGTATGAAGGGGAATTCAAAGATGACAAACCAAATGGTCAAGGAACATACACTTGGTCTGATGGAAGAAAGTATGTAGGTGAATTCAAGGATGGGAGAGAAAATGGCCAAGGGACATGGTCCTCAAATGAAGGAGGGAAGTATTCTGGGGAATGGAAGAATGGGAAGAAATATGGTCAAGGGAAACTCACGTTTTCTAATGGAGACAAGTATGTAGGGGAGTTCAAGGATGGAGAATATGATGGTAAAGGAAAACATACTAGCCCTAATGGGAATGTGTATGTAGGGGAATGGAAAGATGGGAGAGAAAATGGTCAAGGAACATGGACTTCAACTGAAGGAGAAAAGTACTCTGGGGAATGGGAGGATGGAAAGATAGATGGTCAAGGAACATTCACTTGGCCCGATGGAAGAAAGTATGTAGGCGGATTCAAATTTGGGGAAAGAAATGGTCAAGGAACATTCACTTGGTCTGGCGCAGAGAAGCATGAAGGGAAATGGAAGGACGGAAAAGAACATGGTCAAGGGAAACACACTTACCCTAATGGAAGTGTGTATGAAGGGGAATTCAAGGATGGGAGAGAAAATGGTCATGGAACATTATATTACACTGATGGAAGTGTTTATTTAGGGGAATTCAAGGACGGGAAAAAACATGGTCAAGGAACATGGTCTTCAAATGAAGGAGAGAGGTATTCTGGAGAATTCAAGGACGGGAAAAAACATGGTCAAGGAATATATAATTGGTCTAATGGAGAGAAGTATGAGGGAAAATGGAAGGACGGGAAAAAGCATGGTCAAGGAACATGGTCTTCAAATAAAGGAGTTAAGTTTTCTGGGGAATGGGAGGATGGGAAGATATATGGTCAAGGAACATTATTTTACACTGATGGAAGTGTCTATATAGGGGGATTCAAAGATGGTGTAAGAAATGGTCAAGGAACGTACACTTTACCATCTGGAAGAAAGTATGTGGGGGAATGGGAGGATGGGAAGATATATGGTCATGGAACATTATATTTCGCTGATGGAAGTGTCTATATAGGGGGATTCAAAGATGGGGAAAGAGATGGTAATGGAGCATGGTCTTCAAATGAAGGAGTTAAGTATTCTGGGGAATTCAAGGAAGGGGAAAAACATGGTCAAGGAATATATACTTGGTCTAATGGAGAAAAGTATGAGGGAAAATGGAGGGACGGGAAAAAACATGGTCATGGAACATACACTTGGGCTGATGGAAGAAAGTATGTGGGGGAATTCAAAGAAGGTGAATTTCATGGTCAAGGAACACACACTTACCCTGGTGGGGAGAAGTATGAAGGGAAATGGAGGGACGGGAAAGAAAATGGTCATGGAACATTTACTTGGGCTGATGGAAGAAAATATGTAGGAGAATTAGAGGATGGGAAAAAACATGGTCAAGGAACATTCACTTGGGCTCATGGAGAGAAGTATGAAGGGAAATGGAAGGACGGGGAAGAACATGGCCAAGGGACTTTTACTTGGGCTGATGGAAGAATGTATGTAGGGGAATTCAAGGATGGAAAACCTTGGAACGTAATAGGAACAATTAGCTATCCATATGGAGAGTTTGTAGGGGAAATCAAAAATGGGAAACATTATGCTCAAGGAAAAGAAACTTATTCTAATGGGGATTTTTATGAAGGGGAATGGAAGGATGGTAAAACATGGAACGGAACAGGATACGACAAAGACGGAAATATCCAATACAAGTTGGTGAATGGAGAAATAAAAAAATGAAACACCTACGCATTCTAATCATTTCAATAAATCTTTTTTCTCCCAGTCTGAGTAACCACCGTTAATTCTTCATATCCAGATAGCCTCCACAACCTTCCCACATTCTTGTAAAACAAAATGATTGATGTTATAAATAGTTTCCCAATAATCAACTATTAGGTAAATTTGTGAAACACCTGCTCACCCTACTCTTTTCAATACTTTTTCTTTCTTCCCCTGTGATTGGACAGGAAACTGGTGTCTTATACCAATTTAAAACTACTTCAGGTTTTATATGGAAAACTTTTGGAAAAGGGAAGGTCCAGCCAAAGTATGAAGGTGAGGTTTCAAATGGGACCCCAAATGGATTTGGAGTTTTATCTTATCCATTTACTTATGGTAAAAGTGTTGTCGGTGAGTGGAAAGTTGGTAAAGAGTTGAACACCGAACATTATGATAATGATGGAAATCTCATTGGAAAGTGGGTGAATGGGAAGTGGGAACTAACGTATGGAATTTTGTGTCGAACTTTAAAGGATAGAAAAACGGTATGGTCAGAGAAATGTAACGATGTTCTGGGAAGTAAGTTTGTTGGTGATATTAAGAATATGAAACCAAATGGTCAAGGGACCGTCACCCTTCCTAATGAATATACTTTTACAGGGGACTTTAAGGATGGCAAATTTCATGGTCAAGGAACACAAATTTTTTCTAATCGAGATAAGTATGTCGGGGAATTTAAAAGTGGGAAAAAACACGGCAAAGGAACACTCAGCTCAACTAATGGATTCAAGTATGTTGGGGAATTTAAAAGTGGGAAAAAACACGGTCAGGGAACACTCGACTTACTTGATGGGGGGAAATATGTTGGCACATTCAAGAATGATAAAAAAAGTGGTTCAGGGACCCTCACTTCACCTGGTGGATTCAAGTACGTGGGGGAATTCAAGAATGGGAGTAAAAATGGAAAAGGAACATTCACTTGGCCTGATGATGGAAAGTATAAAGGAGAATGGAAAGATGGGAAATTCCATGGTCAAGGAGCCTTCACCTTTTCTGATAAAAATATCGGGATGGGTGAGTTCAGAGAAAATAAACCTTGGAACATCATAACATACGACAATGAAGGAAACATCACCTGGAAGATGATGAATGGAGTTAGGGTAAACAAGAGTAAATTATTAAAGGTAAAAAATGAAACACTTTATAGAGACATAACTTTTGCAAAGTGGGTGAAAGGTGGAAAAAAATGGTTTAGATCAGGGAATAAAAAAAAGCGTGCAAAATATGTGGGAAAAATAGTTAATGGTGTTCCAAATGGCCTGGGAACCCTCACTTTCCCCAGTGGCTCTAAGATTGTGGGTAATTTTTGGGATGGGAAATCTTGGTTTGCAACAACATACGATAAAAATGGAAATATTACACACAAGATTGTTAATGGAAAGAAACAATAATGAAACTACTACTCTTCCTCATTTCAATCCTTCTTTTTTCTTCTCCTGTGATTGGCCAGATTTATTTTCTTATTCAGCAAAATTTAAGTAAAGGAGATATAAAATAATGGGAGTCAAACATCAATTCAGTTGCAAAAATAAGTTATTTTTATTCACAAAAACTTATGCCTGATTTCAGATTAAGTGGTCTACCAAAAGAGTGAGGTGATCCAGGCGACTAACAACCAGCCTTGACTGAGGGTTGTCCATAAAACAAATTTTCGGCATTCGGCGGTATTTTCAATATCTCCTCGCTCAAGCCACCCTTTTCTTTTAACGATCAGTAGGATTAAAAGGGAGGGGGCCTGTGCCAGAGCGAAGAGCGAAAAAGGCTTCGTCAAGTTTGGGGTAACCCACGAAATCAAAATAAAAGCGCAAAAAAGTAAGACTAAAATATGCTCGCGCGAGCGTCGTTGTCCTAAACGGACGGGGTAGCTTCTTTTATTCCCCGCTAGGTCCGACTGATAATCAGGGAGCGCGGTAATGATGTTCCCCGAGTAAAAAATCAAAAAAAGCGGGACCAAAGCCAGCCAGGGGAAACTCTCTAGAGAGCCCACTTGAATGTAAAACCCCGTCAAGGGTAGCAGTGCCCCACAGCCCACCCCTTGAAGGATTTCTCCATGTCCCCGACAAGAAAATCGCAAAGGAGGCAAACTATAAGCCCACCCTAGCCCCACCGCGCCGATCGTTAAGAGTGTCATTCCATACCGTTGTAGACTTGCCCCCCAATAAAGGGCTTGCACCAGTAGGAGCCCTAAAATAACCCAAGACCCGATCCAAAGGGCTTGACCGGAAAGCTTCCCCTGGGGTATCACGCGAGATCCGCCGGACAACCAATAGGTGTGGTTGTCGCGATCTAACTCCTCATCGGAGTAGTCGTTAATATAGAGTACGTAGATTTGATAAAGAATCCCATAGAGTGCCAGATGAAAAAACCAGCTCCAGTCGAAAACACCGTGTATTCGAAAGGCAAGGGCCTGCCCCGCTAACAGAGGGATGAAAATCATTCCGTGCGCGGCCGGGCGAGCCGCCTGGATCCAGGCTTTTAGCACTGCTAGAGTTAATTTTGGAAGTAACAATTGTTTGATTAAATATATATATATTCAATTTTATATGTTAATTCTTTCTCGAAAATTCTTGTCAACCGGAGGAATTATAAATAAGTTTGGAATTAACATATTTTCAAAAAAATCTTTCTAACCTATCAGCGCTCTCTAAATATCTTTTTTTAGATTTGTTCGTATTATCTTTACCACATATTGTCTATATCGCGAGGCCGCCAAAGCTAAAACAGAGTATTTGTGTAATTAAGGAAGAGCCTCCTTCTCACAAACTTCCAGAGGTCTAACTGATTGATATATATCAGCTCAATCTTCTCCAGGAGGTCTTGATTTATCTTTTTTGGCTTTGGTCCGCGTTTCATTAAAATAGCCAGTGTGATAATACAAATGTTTTCAGTCATTATTTTATAATTACCATTGGATAAAAGTAAATTAATTTAAACCACATCACTTGCTCTTGAAACTACACAAATTTCCATTTATGATGCATTTATACTATTAGTAGTAACAACTATACTTTATCCACCAAAAGGGAAACCAAGTGAAGCAACTACTCATCCTCCTCTCTATCCTTCTTTTTTCTTCTCCTGTGAATGGAGAAAATCATCAAGAGGAAACTCTTTATGTGTTGGGTGAATACCCTGATTGGAAATGGGTGGAATCTGGAGATATAGATACTCAACCAAAGTTTCAAGGTCAGGTAAAGGATGGGAAGCCTAATGGTCTTGGTGTTTTGACTTCTACTAATGGATGGAAGTATTTTGGGAGTTGGACGAATGGTGAAATATGGAACGGGACAGAATACGACAATTACGGAAACATCATATACAGGTGGGTAGAAGGAAAAAGAAAGTATCATAACCTCTATAAAACCAACTAATAAACTATGAAAAAGTTACTCATCCTCTCTTTCCTTCTTCTTTCTTCCCCTCTGTTTGGTCAGTCCAAGGAAACAGATGTTTTATACATTTGGGAAAATGGAACGAGGTATATTGGTGAATGGAAAGATGGGAAACAACATGGTCAAGGAACATACACTTATGGAAAAGGGGAAGGGGAAGGAGACAAGTATGTAGGGGAATTCAAGAGTGGATATAGAAATGGTCAAGGAAAATATATTTGGTCTGATGGGGACAAGTATGTAGGGTTATTCAAAGATGATAAACCAAATGGTCAAGGAACGTACACTTGGACTGATGGAAGAAAGTATGAAGGGAAATTCAAGGATGGTAAAAAACATGGCCAAGGAACATTCTATTACACTAATGGAAGTGTGTATGTAGGTGAATTCAAAGATGGGGAAAGATATGGTAAAGGAACTTACACTTTCCCCACTGGGGGAAAGTATGTAGGAGGGTGGAAGGATGGGGGAATGAATGGTCAAGGGACACACACTTGGAATGATGGGGGGAAATATGTAGGAGATTGGAAGGATGGGAGACTAAATGGTCAAGGAACACTAACTTATACCAATGGAGACAAGTATGTTGGAGAATTCAAGGATGGCAGAAAAGACGGTCAAGGATCATACACTTATGAAAAAGTGGAATGGAGAGGAGACCAATATGAAGGAGAATGGAAAAAGGGGGAAATGGATGGGCATGGAACACACACTTGGTCTCTTGGCAGCAAGTACGTTGGAGAATTCAAGTATGGAAACTTTTGGAAAGGAACAGAATACGACAAAGACGGAAACATCATTGGAAGGTGGGTAAATGGAGTATTCCAGAAATGAACCCCATAAAAACAAACCCCATCATCTCCTGTGAGTGACTCCCACTAATTCTTCACATTCAGAGAAACTCCCTCTCCCAATATTGCCAAGTAAAATCTCTACTCATTGTAATTCAAACCAAGTTCTGGAATAAATTGGAGGCTCCTATTTGTTTATCTGACTGCTTAATGGACTGGGCAAGCCGTTATTTACAGTCATAGGAAGTCTCAGTTAGCATGGACGATGACTTCTGCGTCAATGCACTTTAAGAGAGTACCCTGCGCAAACATCATGCATCTGTGATATTCAATAAAGACTAGGGAGCACAATGTACCGGTAAGGCATTTCCTGGAGCATTAAAAGACCATGGCGTTCAAATCAGTATGGACGGCAAAAGGTTGCATGATTAATGCAATAAAAAATAAACTAAAGCACACCTTAACTTATAATAAATACTGTCCTTGACTTGGCGTCCACTTCTGTAATAACACCAAAAATAGATAAAAAATTTTCTTAACCCAAATTAAATGTAGGTAATTAATGGATGACTTGAACATTTATGTAATTCTGCTGAATTGCGCTTATATCATTGTGTTAGCAGCTTATATTGCAAAAAAAATGGTCTGGCTGAGGTTACTCACTATTGCAGGGAATACCCTAGTTTTACCCTATTTCTTATTTTTCATGGAACCACCTTTGTGGAATTCCATTTTCTGGGCTTCTATCTATATTTTAATCAACTTGGTGATGCTCCTTCACCTTTACCTTGAAAGTAGGCCAATCACACTAAGTGATTTAGAACAGAAGATCTATGATCTGACATTTAAATCTCTCGAACCAAGGGTATTCAAAAAATTGATCGATCATGGATCTTTGTTAGAACACCAACCTGAGGAGAATCTTGTCACTCGTGATTCAGAACTGGATACCCTTATGCTTGTGGTGGAAGGTGAGGCTGAAGTGGTGCTCAAACATGGAGAACATATAATTATCCCTACAGGCGGATTCATAGGTGAGCAGTCCTTCATAACTGGCGGTAAAACATCGGCGGATGTCACGACTGGTAAGGAATCAACTACGATTTTACACTGGAATAGCCAAGAACTAAGGAAGTACCTTGATAAGAAAGAGCATCTGAAAGACACACTCGATCTAATATTCACTTCCGATTTGATCTATAAGCTGAGGGAAATGGAAGAGGATATTGATCAAATCAGACATTCCCAAGATATGCAAATCAGTTAAAATATTCAAATGAGAGGATACTGTAATATAATGAATAAACTTATCTCTTCACAGAGTCAAATAAACTTCAAGTAAAATACCCCACACATTGTAAATCAAACAGTTGGATGATGTTATCTATTGGGTTGACATACATTTCTAGTGAACCAAGACAATACGCTTGCTTCCTAAGTTTGTTGGTGTTAATTTTGTGGCAAATTATTTTAACCAGGTGGTAAATTTATATACCACCTAAAACTAAAACATACTAAGGAGGTATTATGGCTGATACTAGAAAATATAATCTAGGTGGAAATTGTGCAATTGCTGCAGCTGTTGGTTATATCATAGTAGGGATAACATTTTTCAATCTCCCTCTAATTCAAAGAGGTAGTCAGGGAGGCAAACAGCTTACAGAATACTTTAATTCAATAGCGAGCGATTCATCTCTTTTGGAACTTCAATACTGGAGTTTCAGTTTTGCTGCATTGATGGGGCTTGCAGTTATGATTGCAGCAAACCGTTTCTTTAGAGATTTAGGTGAAGATCTTGTTGATTGGGCTACTGTCGTTGGTTTGATTGGCTACGGAGTCATGTGTACTAATTTTATAAGAATTGCAGATGTAATCCCCCAGAGAGCAAAATTTTTTGTTGAAGGGGGAGAGCAGATTCAGCAAGCCATGCAGGGAGCAAACCCACTTACTCTTGATCCAACTGGAGTTTTAAGCTTTGGCTTTGTTGGGTTTTGGTTTCTGATTATAAATTATTTGGCCATAGAGAAAGAAAATTTCCCAAATATTTTGGCATATATAGGACTGATTGGTGGAATACTTCATATATTTGTAGCGATAGGAAATATTATTGATCAACAGATTTTAATTTCCATTGCTGCTGGACTGGGAGGTATTGTACTTGGACCGATATGGTTAATTTGGTTCGGTATGACATTGAAAAAGGGATAGATCAAAATAATTATTATATAATCTCAGAATAAGGATTTGATATGGATTCTACAGTTGCTTTTACTATAATTGGATGTGTTCTTGGCTTTGTCGGAATTATGTTCAATCTCATCCCAAAACAAATTAACCAAAAGTTGATGGGAGATCTCATTGAAGAGGCATCTCAGGTATCTGCTGGATTTAGGGTAATCCTTGGTTCACTTGGAATAACACTTTGTATAGTGACCCTATCATGTAGGAATTTTCCACCTGGTGAGGCGCAGACATTACTTTATGCTTTAGGTACGGGTTTTTGTCTTATCATTGTGGTATTTATCTCTATAAAAATTAGAGGTTTTGGTGAAATCCCGATACCACCTGCAATAATGTTTGCAATATTGGCTGCTATTGCCTTCTATACAGCTTCTGGGTTAGTTGTAGAGTAAGTCGATTAATAAATTGCTGTCCCATTAGCATTTTTGGGATGATAATTTAAACTTATTATTTCATATATTTATGGGCAGTTTGGTGGGGCGGGATCAACTCCCGCTAACTCCACCACACTCACATTTCAAACTGTTCCAAATTATCCCACAATCAAGTAATAATCCCTTGTAAACACTGGTTATTATTAATTTAGTGTTTCCAGGGGGTTCCATCCAATTCTTTCTATTTCCACATTTTTTGTTGGTATTTTTATTGGAATAAAATATCATTTGCTGGTATTTATATGTCCCTACTAGTTAATAATCTTTAGTTTTCATAAATTACCGTTACCAAGTAAAATCTCTTTTAGATAACAGATAAATTGAGGTAATATGAAAGACGAAATTACAGAACAACCTACTCAAAATGTGAAGCATCAAGAAAATGTCTCTACTCTCCAGAAAAGACGTCCATCAAAAGTGGAAGATGAAAAATTTCATTCAGAACTTGAAAGTAGCCACGATGCAGCCAAGTTACGTATGTCCTCTTCTGATGAACAGCTACACACCTTTCATACACCAGTAGAATTCTCCTGGTCCCAGTTCTGGACAACTTTTATTTATGAGAACCTACCTCCGGTCTTTGTTTCCCCTATAGCCGCCCTAATCATTGAGCGGTCTTTTACAAGAGCTTGGAATGTATCACAGCATAGAGGTTTATGTGCAGTTTCAACAAAACACAATTCATTAGCGTTTATTATTTTTTGCTGGGTCATTATCTATCCATCTTCCTGGCTTATCACTATTGCATTGACTCTGAGGATATTTGGATATGAAGGAGCAGTACAGAATGTTGATCTTTTTCAGATGATACTTGCATACCTTTTCCTGTTTATGCGTCGTTTTATTATTTCGGTAAAATATGCGTATTTTAGACCGGAGGATATAGTACTACTTGGTCTTCCAGCGCCTAACTGGGATGAAGACAAAACAAGCCGAAGACTAGTCGGTCAAGGTTGGAGCAACCCTGCTAGCTTTCCTGGACTCATTGAGGACGAACTGATTTGTGCCATGGATGAAAATGATCTATCACTGCAGGGGATTACTTTTAAATTAGATGAGAGTACCTGCAATACAATGAAGAACCATCCTACCAACGAGCTATTTACAGCTGAAAAGAAAAATAATCAAAGAGATGAAGTAAATTCAGGTTTCATTCTTCATCAAATATTACGTGCAGTCTACAACATCAAATTACCCATAATTTTTAATTTAATACCCCTGTCGTGCGCATTTTCCATTGCATTGTTACCGATCTTTTTAAGGATGTATTACGGATTGGATGTTTTCGGTGAAACTTTTTTTGAAAATGTTATATTTGCTGGATGTTTCTTAGGATTTCTTAGTGGTATGAATATTATGCTTTTTGGATTTATATGTGCCTTTGATTTCAAAAGGAGGTTCAATGCAATGAAAAGATTGGGGGAATTGATACATTTCCCAGGAATTCCTTTAAGTGATTTCCTTTTTCATATGCCTAAAAAGGAAATTAAGAATAGTGGTGATCAACCTGACGAAAATATTAGTGCTGATATTGATAATGGCGAACTTGGGGGACCACAGAAAACCCCTTATGTTTTTATCGACCTTAAGAAGCGTTCGAACGTTTTTGCCTGGATGAATTGCCGTAAAACCTTGCGCTCTTTCGGAGAGGGATTTTATCTTCGGATTCAAGGCTACACTTCCATCCTGTTAATGTACTCTTTCTTTTGTGTCGCCATTCTAAATGTAATTGCCTGGATGCAGATGAGGCACCATGTTTCAACAATTTATTTGATTATGATGATAGTGATCATTATAGCTTCAATTAGCATCTTCTCAATTTCTAAAGCAACAAAACTGCAGCACTTAAGTTCAAACCAGCGTGATATGATCAGGAAAGAAATTTTCCTTCAGGAAGAGGAAATATGGAATTCAGAATCTGAAGATAATATTGACAAGGAGCTAAGGCAATTGAGAAGCGCCAAGGCTTTATTGGAGCAGGTGGACGAGTCTATTAATTTTAATGATTTAATCCACAAGCCAACCAGGGTTCTGGGATATGTGGCAAACCAAAATGTAATTGGCTCTGCACTAGGTATTATAGCTACCGGTTGTTTTTTAGCAATTGAAGGATTTTCAGGGTCAGGTATCTCATATGACCAAAACGGTTGGTTTAATTTTTAACTGGTTGCTGTCCAGATGAAGTAAAAACTATTTTTTTATTTTTATATCAATATCCTAATACCAAACTGTCCCATTACACCTGTCCCATTAGCTATTTAGGGAATCTGATTATATATAATAATATCATATAATTGTAGGCCATTTGGTGGTGCGGGTTCGATTCCCGCCACCTCCACCATGCCTCATAAATAAGCTTCATCTCACTGATATAAAAGTTTAAATTTGATAATATACTTTTAG
>MPMC02132415.1_pt1 | contig 11902 bp, 8 predicted proteins | sample 1617281 | NCBI WGS metagenome assembly MPMC02 (sample SAMN05944809, study PRJNA350692) | marine metagenome | biome: marine; feature: ODZ; material: water; isolation source: 100 m water sample filtered on 30 um supor filter | place: Pacific Ocean | collected 2012-04-09 | depth 100m m | reverse complement strand
TGGTCCACCGTATCGGCCAGCGGAATCACGTGTACATCGGGCTGTTCGTCTGCCCACGCCCGAATACGGGCGTTGAGGGCCAGCAGGGTTTCTGGCGAGGGGATTTGCCGCTTTGAAATCAAGGCAAGGGGTTTCACGTCGGCCGCGTCGGAGACATCGGGAATGTCGCCGACCAACATCGGCCCATCGAATCGTTCCAGCTCCCGCAAGCCGCGCGTGAGCATGTTCATCCGCGCCGAGTCAGGGCGATCTCCGTATGCGTACCAGAACAGGAAGTCCACCGCAACGATGAGCGTGGGATCGGCAGCGAGCGCGGCATCCATTTCGATGCGGCCGACCTTTCGCGGATTGGCGAAGAAGAAGACGCCCACATGCCGGCTCATGTGTGGTTTCGCACCGGTCAGCACGATTGGAAGTACCTCGGCGAGATCTACATGTTTGTGATGAATGGGTGTTGGATTGTTCGAGGGCACATCATCTATGACGACACCCCATCCGGCGGATGCGCTGGCGCCGATGATCGCGATGCGAGCGAGCGGGTCTGGTGTTGGTGTGGCCTCAGGTGCCGAAGACACGACAAGCAGCAGCAGAGCGATCAACTTCATGTGGGGGTGCTCCTGTGCTCTTCACTCGCTCGGCTGCCTTCCCACACTTCGTAGCCAAGTAGCCTTGCATCGATCTTGGCGTTTCGCATCGGCACGCGACAGGCGGGTTTCAGTCCGATGCGTTTGGCGAGTTCCAAGTTGCCTGTGTAGATCCAAGATGACCAACCCCCGCACCGCTGCTTAAAGAAGTCGCCCATTCGGGGATAGAGAGACTGCAAGTCGTCCTGCTTACCGAGGCGCAAGCCGTATTCCGGATGCAGGATGATGTGTCCATGTTCATCCGGCATGGGCGTATCGGCGAAGTCGGAGACCTGTGTTTCGATCAGATGCCCGACCCCGGCGGTTTCGGCGTTGCGTTTGGTGGCGGCGACAGCGTCCGGGTTGATGTCGGTTGCGATGATGGGCGGGCAGGCTTTACCACCGCGGCGGGGTTTCGCAGGCGTTACTTCACGACGGATATCGTTCCACACATCTTTGTTGAATGCAACGAGGTGTTGGAATCCAAATCCGCTGCGAAGCAGTCCGGGTGGGCGACCAGCAGCGATCAAGGCACCTTCAATGGCCAGCGTTCCACTGCCGCACATTGGAATGACCAGTGGGCCTTCACCGGTGTAGCCAGCCCGCATTAGGATGGCTGCTGCGAGCGTCTCGCGGAGCGGAGCAAGGTATGGCGTCTTGCGATATCCGCGATCGGCGAGTTTTTGGCCGCTGGTGTCGATCCAGATTTGTGCCGTCTCACCGTGCCAGTGCAGGTGAATGACGGCGCCTGTCCGATCCGGACCCGAGTCGGGGCGGCGGCCGAAGGTGCTGCCAATACGATCGACGATGGCGTCCTTCAGCGTCAGGCTCGCGAACATCGTGTTGTCGATGCTCGGATGGTTGACTGCGCAGGTCACGCTCAAGTACCCGTTGAGCGGGACGATGTCCTCCCATGGAATGTGCGAGGCGGCTTCTCGGAGCTGCTCAGGACTCGTGCATGCGAAGGACTCGAGCCGGTACAGCACCCGCATGGCAATCCTCGACACAAGATTGAGTTTCATGGCATCGAGCAGGGTGCCTTGGCATTCAACACCCGTGGGGCCACCTTGCTGCGCGCGAATGCCGAGCTGCTCGAGTTCGGCGGCAAGCACGTCTCGTTGGCCCGAACCGCATGAGAGACGCAGGGTGGAGGGTGTATCGAAGTTCATGGGGGGATCGGGTCGATGGATGAGGCAGGTATTGGCTGGACAGTATCCCACCCCGGGGGCGGCGTGAGGGTTTCATTGGACGATCTTCCCATCAATCGGCGAGTGACGATTCCCGCTGCCGATCTGCGGATCGAGACCTCCACGGCGAGCGGCCCGGGGGGGCAGCGGGTCAATCGGGTGCGGACCCGCGTGAGTCTGATACTGGATTTCGAGGGATGTCAGTCATTCTCGAGCGAAGATCGCCACATGCTCCGCGATCGGCTCAGCCACCGGATCGCCGCCGATGGCAGTATTCGTGTGACCTGTGGCCGCCACCGCAGGCAAACAGCCAATATCGAGGAGGTACGACAGCGACTTGCGGCCCTGCTCCAGGAGGCGATCGAGCCGATCAAGGTCCGCAGACCCACCAAACCCAGCCATGCGAGCAAGAAGCGGCGGGGGGAGGCCAAATCACGCCAATCTGATCGGAAGCGGGATCGGGGTCGAGACTGGGGTTTGGAGGGCTGAAATGGAGGTCGATTCGCCGGGGTCCAATCATGCGGCTGCCGAAGGCTTGATTTACACTCGAAAGGCAAGGGTGGTTGAATACATCCCCGAATCGGCGCATACTTGGGGTCTAAAGGGACACTGTACTACGATGAATACGCTGAAAAACACGGTCGAGGTTGGCTTGTTGGCGATGCTGTGCTCTAGTGTGGCGGTGGCCGATGATGTGGAAGAATTCGTTCCGCCAGTCACTGTGCTGGACCTCAATGCCTCCAATTCAGGCTTCGCCCATGGCGCCGCTGTGGCGGTGGCGGGCGATATCGCGGTGGTCGGTCGGCCATTCGATGGAGGTGGTGGATCCATTGGTGGTGTCGCCGATGTCTACAGGCGGCTCGCGACCGATGCCACTCTGGACAGTGTGCCATGGCAGTGGGTGCCCTGGTGCCGCCTTCAGCCGGCAAGCCCGCTGGCAGGAAGCCGCTTTGGCAACGCAGTAGCCGTTGATGGGACCACTGTCGTAGTAGGAGCGTGGAGCGATGATCGTGTTGACATCAATGCTGGCGCTGTTTGGGTTTTTGAACTGCCCGAGAGTCCGCAGGAGTTGTTGACTTCGGACGTGATGTTGGAGCCGAGCACTCAACTGGAGGGGGACTACTTCGGGTGGGATGTGACAATTGCAGGCGATTTCATTGCTGTTGGATCTTGGGGGGTGGATGTTCACGAGCCCGATGACCATGCCGGGGCCGTCTGGATTTTTAAGCGGCAAGGCGGGGTCTTTCAAGAGACTCAGCAACTTACGGCCGGCACCGATGCTGTGGGCGGCGACCGCTTTGGCATGGCTGTCGATATGGATGATGATGTGCTGCTTGTTGGCGCTCCGTTTCGCGACAGTGAATCCGGAAGCGTGTATTCCTTCCATCGCGACTCGGGTGGTTGGTCCCAGGCGCAACGCATTGATTCACCAGAGGGTGATGCGGGCGAACACTTCGGCGCGGCGGTTTGCGCGGTTGTGAATGACTCCCAAGACGGACCAGGTGGCGCAGGCATCGGCGCGCCCGGGGATGGAGAACTCGGTCCGCTTGCCGGCGCAGCCTGGGCCATCGGGTATGTCGGCAGCGGCGTCTTTGATCTGGTCGACACCACGAAGATCACGGTCGACGGAGGCGGTGCTTGGGATCAGGCGGGATCGTCCATCGCCGGATTTGATGTTCCTGATATGAATGGTGAGGATGGTGGAGGTGGAGGCATTATTTTGGGCGTGCCAGGTTGGCGCAATCCCGACAGTGGCGAGGTTGAGGGTGCTGTATTCGTGGCAGAATTGGATGAAGGGTCCGAGGATGATTTCTTCCGACTCGGTCTCGTCACGTCGGAAGGAGCCGGGATGGGGACCAGTATCGCAGCGAACTATTCGTTGGTCGATCAATGGGGCTTCCCCACGGTGACGGTTGTGGTTGGGGCACCCGGTCGACACGGTGGTCTCGGTGCGGTGACGCTGGTGGATGTGCCGGTAGGTGGCGACTCCGACGGCGACTGCAATGGCGATGGTCGATTCGATCCGATGGAAGTACTCCTCGAACCGGATATCTACGACTGTGACGGTAACGGCGAGCACGATGCCTGCCAATTGGATCACGATTCGTGGTTGGATTGCGACAGCAATGGTCAGATCGATTCATGTCAATCGAGTGACGATCCGGCATTGGATTGTGATGCCGATGGCGAACTTGATTCGTGCCAGATCGCATCCAATCCGGCGGCCGATTGTGACAGCAATGGTGTACTTGATGTATGCGAGGTCGCATCCAATCCGGCGGCCGATTGTGACAGCAATGGTGTGCTCGATGTATGCGAGATCGCATCTGATCCGTCGGCCGATTGTGATGGCAATGGCGTCTTAGATATCTGCGAACCGTCTTCGAATCCGATCGATGTATGGTGGATGACAGAGCAGTTCGCCGATGGTGTTGACCTTGCCGGGCTGGGTATTCGGCTCTCGCCAACCGGAAATCAGTCGCCTCCACTGTGGCAACTCTGCACCACGCAGTCAGGCGATGTTTGGCTGGATCCATCGAGCCACACTCCGCTTTCTCTGACCGACGACGATTTTGAACTGCAATCGCTTCCATTCACATTCAATTATGCCAATCAGGATTGGACGGATGTTTTCGTCGGGAGCAACGGATACATCACGTTCGGTATGGGTGATTCGACCTACATCGAGACGCTCGTTGCTCATTTTGATCGTCCTGGCATCAGCGGATTTTTCGACGACTTGGATCCCAGTGAGGGTGGCGAAGTGCTCGTTGGACTTGGTCCGAGCGACTCGTTTGTCGTGACTTGGCTGAATGTGCCTCAATACATGGTTTCCGGAACCTCCAATACCGTCCAGATCGTTCTACATCCGGACAATGTCATCGAAATGAGTTGGCCGTCTTTGACAGCCACCACGGCGATCGTCGGCCCGTCTATCGGAGATGGTGTGCCGAACGATCTTGTGTTGGCCGATCTTTCCAATGCATGGGACTGTGTGGCGAAACCGATTTCCGGAGGCGATTGCAATGAAAACGGCTTGCCTGATGCGTGCGAAATCGGGCCGATTGGAGAACCGCTCTGGGGCGTCGAGCACTTTACGGGTGACTTTGATCTTGGATACACGCAGGTCCGTTGGAGTCCGACAGGCTTGGCTCAACCACCTTTCTGGCAGGTGTGCTCGGAGAATATGCCCACACTGCCCATCGACACCGCGGGGCATTCACAGGTCCTGCTGTACGACGATGATTCACAGCCGTGGCCGATCGGATTCTCATTCCCGTTCATGGGCGATGCGTACTCATCTGTGAATATTGGCAGCAATGGCTATGTCGACTTCAGCAGCGGGGGAGATATGGGCCATGAAACAGATCTGTACGCGTTCTTTCAGGAATCCCGCATCGCCGGCTTCATGACAGACCTGGATCCGGAGGCAGGTGGGCAGGTACTTGCAGGAAATGGCCCTGGCGGGTCCTTTGTCATCACCTATCAGGACGTTCCTCTGTACTACCAGACGTACGATGTTGACATGCAGATCCTGCTGCATCCGGATGGCGCCATCGAGATGGCATGGATCGGCGGCATCCCGGCCGATGGTGTGGTGGGAATCTCCGACGGGACAGGCATTCCGGATGGATTCGCGCAGACCGATCTATCCATGAGCGGCGACAGTTGCGAACTCACGCAGCCGTTTGACGATTGCAACACCAATGGCATCCTCGACGGTATCGAAATCGCTCTCGGGTGCGAGCTCGATGACGATATGGATGGGATTCCAGATTCATGCCAAAGCGGCGGCTGGGGTCAGATGTCACCAATTTGTCAGAGCGACGTGACCCGCGACGGCGTGGTCGATGTGCGAGATCTTCTGCAGGTGTTGTTCGCTTGGGGCGATGTGAAGTTCGCGAGTCCCAATGCCAACTGCGACCTTGCGCCACCGAAGGGCGATCTTCGTGTAGATCTGGCAGACCTGCTCGAAGTCATTGTTGGTATGCAGGAAGGCTGCGGTCAACCGTAGCGGGCGATCGATTCCTCGATGATTCGGTACGCGTCTACTCGATCCTTCCAGCCATAGGTGTCGGCGGACTTGTCTTCAAGTTCCTTGTAGATGTGGAAGAAGTAGTCGATTTCCCGCAGCGTATGTCGCGGTACGTTCTGGAGGCCGTGCAGTTCCTCTTTTCGCGGGTCCGATACCGGCACGGCGAGGATCTTGTGGTCGAATCCCTTGTCGTCCTTCATTTCAAGGACGCCGAGTGGGCGAACTTCGATCAGGGCGCCCGTGAAACAGTACCCATCGAGCAGCACGAGCACATCGAGCGGGTCGTCGTCTTCGGCGAGTGTCCGCGGGATGAACCCGTAGGCGCCCGGATAGTGGACCGGACTGAAGAGCGCGCGGTCGAGTTTGAAGACGTTGAATTGCTTGTCGTACTCGTACTTGTTGGCGGTGTGTGGTGGAATTTCGATGATGGCATTGATGATCGCGGGAGGATCTGGACCGGTCGGAAGTTCGAGGTAATTGACGGTCATGACAGCGGATTCTCCTTGTGGCGCATCCTATCGGCAGGCCAGCACTTTGGGGAGTGATTCGCACACCACATCCATGTCCGAATCATCGACCGCGAGGCTCGTCACGGCGCGGATGGTGTGGGGTCCCGAGTCGAGCATGCGGATCCCATGTGACTCGACCAACTCAACCACGGTTGCCGCATCGGCTTGGACATCGAAGTAGATGATGTTGGTTTCGACTGCGTCAGGATCAATGGATACGCCGTCGATTCCTGCGAGCGATTCCGCAATGCGTCGAGCGTGGGCGTGGTCGTCGACGAGTCGATCGCGGTGGTGGTCCAGGGCATACAACGCGGCGGCGGCGAGTATTCCACTCTGCCGCATGGCCCCACCGAGCATCTTGCGGGCGCGGTGCACGCGGTGAATGGTGTCGGCGTCGCTACAGATGATGGAACCCACCGGGCAGCCCAGACCCTTGGAGAAGCAGGCCGACACGGTGTCGAAATGCCGGGCATATTCAGCAAGGCTCACGCCACTTGCGGCGGAGGCATTCCAGATTCGTGCACCGTCGAGGTGGCATCGCAGGCCGTGTTTGCGGGCTTCAGCGGTAACCGCTTCGATTCGGCGCAGTGGCCAGACGGCGCCGCCTCCCCGATTCTGTGTGTTCTCAACGACGAGCAGCCGCGATGTGGCAAAGTGGTGATCGTCCGCTTGTATCGCAGCGGCAACATCCTCCGGTTCGAATTGTCCCCGCGGCCCGTCCAGCAATGCGATCGAGCAGCCGGAGAGCGCTGCCCAGGCTCCCGCTTCATAGCAGTACACGTGGCTGTCTCGGTGGCAGATGATCTCGTCGCCGGGTGATGTCTGGGCCCGGATGGCGGACTGGTTCGCCATGGACCCCGACGGCACGAAGCACGCGGCGTCCTTGCCGAATAACTCGGCACATCGCTGCTGCAGCAGCAGAATCGTCGGGTCGTCGCCGAGTACATCATCGCCAAGCGGCGCGGCCACCATCGCGGCTTTCATGGCTTCGGTCGGCTGCGTGACTGTGTCGCTTCGTAGATCGATCATGCAGATCATGATACTGCGGCGTTCTGGCGGGATCTGGTATACCTCTCACCCATGAATGCAATCACCGCGCCGCGAATGGGCTTTGGACTCGGGAGCAGACTGTCCTTCATGATGTTCCTGCAGTACGCGATCTGGGGAGCGTGGTTGCCGCTCCTGCTGTCCTACATGCTCGACGTGCTCAAGTTCTCGCCCGGCCAGATCGGGTACATCTTCATGGCCGGTGGCGTAGGTGCGATCTTCGGCCCGTTCATTGCCGGCCAGGTTGCAGACCGCTGGTTCAGTACAGAGAAATATCTAGGGATCGTCCACATAATCGGCGGCCTCCTGATTTGGCAGCTTTCATGGATCAGTGAGTATTGGATGTTCTTCGGGTTCTCGATCCTCTACTCGCTTCTGTATTCGCCAACGCTTGCCTTGACGAACTCACTCGCGTTCCATCACATTCCAGATCGCGACCGTGATTTCGGGTGGGTCCGTTGCTGGGGAACCATCGGCTGGATCGTCGTGGGTGTCGGCATTGGGCAGTGGTTGTTGCATATGCATACCCCGGTCGAGGGCGATATCGAGCTGGCGCAATCCATGGGCATCAAAGATGCCTTCCGACTGAGCGCCGTCCTTGGTGTGATCATGGGTGTCTACTGCTTCTCATTGCCCAAGACGCCACCCCAAAAGGGCAAGGCTGAGTTCGCCGTGGCTGAGGCGGCCAAGGAATGCTCAAGGCAGCCGCTGTTGATGCTCTTCCTGATTGCTGTCCCGATCAGCATGATCCACCAGTTCTACTTCGTCTACACGGCAGATTTCCTGAGTGAGATTCAGCGAGAGTCTGCCCAGGCCAAATCGACGACGGCGGAGATTAACAAGGTCTTCGGGGTCGGTGGTGGAGGCATCATGACCATCGGGCAGATGTCCGAGTTCTTCGTGATCTTCCTGATCCCGTTCTTCGCGGCGAAGGTATCCCGGAAGTTTCTCCTAGCCGTTGGAATTTTCGCCTATGCGCTTCGGATGTTCCTCTTCTCCCAGATGAGCTGGATCCAGGAGACACTAGGTATCCCGGATATTGTGATCATCATTGCTGGGGTTAGCCTGCATGGCGTCTGCTTTGGATCCTTCATCTTCGTTGCCTTCTTGGTGGTGGACGAGGAGACCTCGGTTGACATCAAAGCATCAGCCCAGAACCTGTTCAACCTAGTCATCGTCGGCATCGGCATCGTGGTCGGCAGCATCGTGGCTGGCCATGTCGGGGACTGGGCCATGGTTCCCGCGATGGCTGACGGGGTCCAAGTCGTGAAGGATGGTGAGCCGCAGACCAAGATCGACTACGCCTTCCTCTACGGAGTGCCCATGTATGCGGCTCTCGGCTGCCTTGCGATCCTGCTGGCCTTCTACCCACGGAGCACGCGGCACGTAGCGGGTTGATGTTCAGGGTTGAGGCTTGGGTTGTCGTGCCTGAAGCCATTCGACGATCTGCTCAAGAGCCACTTTGCTGATCGGGCCAACCCGACCATCTTGTTCCGGTCCCATCTGGTGACCGATACCGAGCAGAACGCGGACTTCGACCGTATTCAACGAACCGTCTGTGACAAGATCCTGCAGGATCGGTGCGTGGTGTCCTTGGGCTTCATCGAGGTTGCCATACAGGACCAGCGTGGGAACCGGACGGCTCTTGATCGCATCCACACCAAATGGAATGCCATGCTTGTCTGTCCCTTTGACTGGTTTCATGTCGCGGCGGGCCTTCCTGGCGAGGGCGGCCGAGACTTCCCAAGTTCGAAGGGTGCCGTCTTGATCGAAGTCCATCGAGGTTGGGATCTCGTCGTTCGTTACCGAACCATTGTCATCGGCATCAAGCTGGGCGAGTTGCTTGTGGGCCTCAGCTCGATTGAGGTTCCTGCCAGGATCATCCGGCCCGGTTCGGGTCATCTGGGCGGGGCCCATCAATATGAGGGCGATGATGGCGGGGTCATCCGCAGCCTGGGCGCAGGCACGCTGGGCACCCATGCTGTGACCAAGCAGCACGATTCGATCATCATGTGTCAGGGGGTCGGCTTGAATCGCCTGCGTGGCAGCTCTCTGGAGCAGTAGAAGATCAGTCAACGCGAGTGGCGTGATTTCAAGAGGCCAGAGATCTCGCTTGGGATCCTCATGGGCAATTGTGGAGTAATGCATGACGGCGTGCCCCTTGTCCGCTAGAGCTTGCGCAATCATCGGAGCATCTCGATGGGTTGTTCCGTCGAGGGTCAATGGCGTCGCCATGCCGTTCACGTCAATGGATCCCGGTACCGTCCAGTCCAGGTCGTTGCAGAAACCACCACCGATCAAGAGCACGGTCAAGCCGCTGCGGTTACCGGCTGGTTCCACGAGGCGCGCATCAAAAGTCCACCCCTGTGGGCCGGTGACAGTCAGATCATGTGTGGCATGCTCACCAACTGTGAGTATGCAGGCCAGTGCTGTCAGGATCAACTCGGATCCACCGCTCGATAGGCCTCGATGAGCACGACTTCGCCTTCCTTGCCGCCTTGGCTCTTGCCATGTTCCATCCCAACGATGCCGTCATAACCGCGTTCGTGTATGTGCTTGAAGACGTTGGCGTAATTGATTTCGCCGGTGCCCGGTTCGCGCCGTCCGGGGTTGTCGCCGACCTGGAAGTAGGGGATGTAGTGCCAGGCGGCGTTCATGTGGTCGATGAGGTTGCCCTCGCTTGCCTGTTGGTGGTACAGATCCTGCAGGATGCGGCAGGATGGAGAGTCGACCTGTTGGCAGATCTCGATCGACTGCGGCGTAAACTGCAAGAACTGACCGCGGTGATCTCGCCAGTTCAGCGGTTCGCACACCATCACCAAATCATGCGGTTCCAACACCGCGGACGCCTGTTTGAGCGCCTCGACGACATTCCGAGTTTGTTCGGTGGCTGAGAGGTTGTCGTCAACCTCACCACAGACCACGGTCATCCACTTTGCGCCGACACGCTTGGCGACTTCGACCGAGTCGCGGGCGTTCTGAACGAATCGCTCACGTTCATCTTTGCTACCCGTTGTCAGACTCGGCCGCCACGCCCCGTCCATGTTCATGACGAAGACCCCGAGTCGCATATTATTTTGTTCGAGTGCTTTGGCGATGCGTTCTTGGTCGTCGATGGATCGCCCACGCATCCCGTTGTCTTCCAGTGATCGGAAACCTGCTTCGGCCATGAAGTCGATCTGATCTATGAGGTCGTCACCCGCGTGGTGTCGAAACATGCCGAAGTGTGGTGCATAGTCGAGCGTGAAAGTCTCCGGGGTGTTGATGGGTGTTTGCCGGTCCGGGGCGAATCCCGGCGCGTTCGGTTCGTGCCCAGGAGGGAAGTCCGGTGGTAGATCAAATGGCTCGTCATGCATTCCCAGCGCAGCGGCGCCAACTCCGGTGATGCTTGCGGCAACAAAGGCGCGTCTATCCATTGGGTTGTTCCTCAATATTCCAGAGTGTGTCATGTGGTGATGTGCGTCCTGGAATCGAAACGACCGGTGTCGGAAGCGACATGAACGCATACGCAGGCGGCCGCATGTCCAACGGCGAGTTCAGTGCATCGTCCCACGAGAGTTCCTTGCCGCTGTAGGCGCTCATGCGGCCCATGATGGCGGTCAAAGTTGATTCGGCGATCCGTTCGCCTTCATTGAGCCGCGGTACCTCGCCCCGAATGCTTGCATGCAGATCCTGATGCTCGACGACATAGGGGTTCGGGTTCTCGCCTTCGAACGTCCAGTTGCTGCCACCTTCGATTTGTGCGCGTCCACTGCTGGTCAGGCTGCGCCCAGTTGTGCCCTGAATCACCTCTTCGACGCGATTGGCACTGCCATCGGCCTGCCTGGCCATGCTGAGGGCGTGTACACCGCCTGGATATTCGTAGTCAATGGCGAAGTGGTCGTAGCCGTGTCCATACTGTGGCTGCGTGCGGCTCTGTCGACCGCCCATACCCATGCACCTGATCGGGTGGCCACCGAGCGCCCAGTTCGTGGCGTCGATGTTGTGGACATGCTGCTCGGTGATGTGGTCACCGCTGAGCCACGTGAAGTAGAGCCAGTTGCGGAGTTGCCACTCCATGTCCGACCAGTCGGGCTTGCGGGCGTGGTTCCACAGGCCGCCTTGATTCCAATAACAACGCGCCGCGATCGGCTCGCCGATCTCGCCATCACGGATGCGACGCATGGTTTCGAGGTAGCACGCTTCATGCCGTCGCTGTGTGCCCGCGACGATTGAGAGGTTCTTGGTGTCGGCTTCCTTGGCAGCCGCGATGACCTTCCGCACGCCAGCCGGATCGACCGCGACGGGTTTCTCCATGAAGACATGCTTGCCCTGCTTGACGGCTTCTTCAAGGTGGATCGGTCTGAAGTGGGGTGGTGTGGCAAGGATGACAATGTCGATGTCTGGCCGTTGAAGGAGCCGCTCATAGGCGTCCCAGCCGACATAGCAATCTTCATCGCTCGCGGAGACCCGATCCCCGAGTTCGGCAAGGTGCCCCCGGCTTCCCGCGAGCCTGTCGGG